>MDTB01001111.1_pt1 | contig 61970 bp, 67 predicted proteins | sample 811161 | NCBI WGS metagenome assembly MDTB01 (sample SAMN05326650, study PRJNA326480) | marine metagenome | isolation source: seawater | place: Mediterranean Sea | collected 2009
AACAACCAGCGCCTGCTCCAACTGAAAAATTAGAACCAGTTACTGAACAACCAGCGCCTGCTCCAACTGAAAAATTAGAACCAGTTACTGAACAACCAGCGCCTGCTCCAACTGAAAAAGTTGACCCAGTCACTGAACAACCTTCTGCCAATAATGATCCTAAAAAGAAATGAAAAAAACTAATTAATAAATCCTTTAAATGATAATCATTGGAAAATTTTTAAAAACTCATGGTGTTAAAGGTCTAATAAAAATTAAAAGTTTTACAAATAGTCCAGATGATATTAAGTCCTTCAAAGAACTTTACATTGATGGTAGTCAAATCATTAATCTCAAATTAATAAAAAAAATTGATAGTTTTTTTGTTTGTAAGCTGAATAACTTTAATACTGTAGATGAAGTAAAACCTTTTGTAGGCAAATATATTTTTATCAAGAAGGAAGAACTTCCTAATTTAGAAAATAACTCATTTTACTATTATGAACTTCAAGGTCTCAATGTTATGGTAAAAAAAAATATAGTCGGTAAAATTGAGGAAATAAATAATCATGGTGCTGGTGATTATTTTGAAGTCAAAATTAAGAAAAGTAAAAAAATAATACTGGTCCCATACAATAAATCTCATGTAAATAAGGTTGATATAAAAAATAATTTTATTGTTCTTAATCCAGAGTATTACAAAAATGAATTTTAATATTTTAACTATATTCCCAGAAATGTTTCCTGGTCCATTAGGTTTTTCCGTAACAGGAAAAGCACTCAAGAAAAAGCTATTTGCACTTAATTCGGTAAACGTTAGGGACTTTTCTGACTCAAAACACAAAACTGTTGATGATAAACCTTTTGGAGGAGGAGCAGGAATGATTATGATGGCAGAAACTTTGCAAAAGTCATTAGATTATGTTAAAGAAACACAATCAAAAAAATCAATTTCTATATATCTCTCTCCAAAAGGTGTCCCTTTAAATCAGAGAATAGTGAAAGATATATCAATATATGATAATATAAATATTGTTTGTGGAAGATATGAAGGAATAGATCAGAGGTTTCTGGATTACAATGACATAAAAGAATTATCGGTTGGTGATTATGTTTTAACCGGAGGGGAATTTGCAGCATTTATTTTAATTGATGCTTGTGTTAGACTCATTCCTGAAGTATTAGGTAATAAAAAAAGTTTAAATTATGAAAGCTTTGAGGGTTACTTACTTGAGTACCCTCATTATACTAAACCTTCAGTTTGGAATAATATTAATGTTCCAGAAGTTTTGTTATCAGGTGATCATAAAAAAATAGCTGAGTGGAGAGAAAAAAAAGCTATTGAAATAACAAAAAAAACTAGACCAGATTTGTGGAAGTTGTATAAATTGAATCAAGGTAAAAAAAAATGAATATTTTAGAAATTTTCGAAAAGAAACAAATAGAGCAATTAGTTTCAAATAAAAGTCACCCAGAGTTTTTTTCAGGAGACACTGTTAAGGTTCACTTAAAAATTAAGGAGGGAGAAAAAGAAAGAATTCAAATATTTGAGGGTGTATGTATAGCAAAAAAAAATGCTGGTTTAAACTCATCCTTTACCATCAGAAAAATTTCCTATGGGGAGGGTGTAGAAAGGGTATTTCCTTTTTATTCTCCACAAATATCTAAAATAGAAGTTTCAAAAAGCGGTGATGTCAGAAGATCCAAACTATATTATTTAAGAGAAAGAAGTGGGAAATCTGCGAGAATAACTGAAAAAAATAAGTTTACTCAACAAAAAAAAATGAATGAAGAACATAGAACTGAAAAAAAAGTTTCTTTGGGAGATACAGAAAATCAAAAAAAGTCAGAAAGTTTTCAAACTTCTAGTGCCAATAAAAGTTCTGATATATCCCAAAATTCTTAATGTCGTAAAATGAATAATGGGTTCTAAAACTCTATTTGATAAAATATGGGATAATCACCTTGTTGATCAGCAAGGAGATGACACATGCTTAATTTATATCGACAGACATTTGGTTCATGAAGTAACAAGTCCTCAAGCATTTGAAGGGCTGAGAGAAACCTCCAGAAAAGTTAGGCGTCCAGAGTGTACATTCGCAGTTGCTGATCATAATGTTCCAACAACTGATAGATCAAAAGGAATAAAAAATAAAGAAAGCAGAATACAAGTTGAAACACTTGAAAAAAATTGCGAAGAATTTGATATTACTTTTTTTCCATTACTAGATAAAAGACAGGGAATTGTCCACATTGTCGGACCTGAGCAAGGAATAACTCAACCAGGAATGACGATTGTCTGTGGAGATAGTCATACTGCCACTCACGGTGCTTTTGGAGCATTAGCTTTTGGAATAGGTACAAGTGAAGTCGAACACGTGCTAGCAACCCAAACGCTTATTCAAAAACCTGCTAAAAATATGCTTATTACTATTAAAGGGACTGTTCCCTCGGGTGTTACAGCTAAAGATATTATTTTACATATAATTGGAGTAATAGGTACAGCTGGAGGAACAGGTTACGTAATAGAATATTCTGGTAAAGCGATTAAAGAATTAAGTATGGAAGGAAGAATGACTATTTGTAATATGAGTATAGAAGCTGGAGCAAGAGCTGGTCTGATAGAGCCAGATGAAAAAACCTTTTCGTATATTAAAAGTAGACCCTTTGCTCCTAAGGGATCTGAATGGGAGAAAGCTCTAAATTTTTGGAAAAAGCTTCCTTCAGATAAAGATGCTAATTACGATAAAGAGATTGTGATTGAGGCAAGCAATATTTCACCTCAGGTAACATGGGGGACGAGCCCTCAAGATGTAGCACCAATCACAGGAAATATACCTGACCCAAAAAATATAAAAAATTTAGATCGACGAAAGGCTGTAGAACGTTCATTGGAATACATGGGCTTAGAACCAAATCAAACGATAAGGGATATAAAAATTGACAAAGTATTTATAGGCTCATGTACAAATGGAAGAATTGAAGATCTCCGAGAGGTTGCAAAAGTTGTTCTCGGAAAAAAAATTAGCGTAGATGCAATGGTAGTACCAGGATCTGGCTTAGTAAAAGAACAAGCAGAAAAAGAGGGGCTGGATAAGATTCTTATTGATGCAGGTTTTGAATGGCGTGAACCAGGCTGTTCTATGTGCTTAGCAATGAACCCAGATCAATTAAAGCCAAAAGAAAGATGTGCGTCTACATCGAATAGAAACTTTGAAGGTCGACAAGGAAGAGATGGCAGAACGCACCTAGTAAGTCCGGAAGTAGCTGCTGCATCTGCAATTAAAGGTACTTTAAGTTTAGTTGAAGATATTTAAATGAAAAAATTCTCAATAATAAAAAGTATCCCTGCCCCATTATCGATGATTAATGTTGATACAGACATGATTATCCCAAAACAATTCTTAAAAACAATCAAACGATCGGGTCTTGGTAAAAATCTTTTTCACGAATTACGATATGATCTTCAGGGAAATATTAGAAATGATTTTGTACTTAATTGGGATCCCTATAAGTACTCGTCAATATTACTAGCAGGTGATAATTTTGGTTGTGGTAGTAGTAGAGAACATGCCCCCTGGTCTCTTCTAGACTTTGGGTTTAAATCTATAATTGCCCCAAGTTTTGCAGATATTTTTTATAATAACTGCTTTAAAAACGGACTGCTCCCTATTGAGCTCTCTAAACGTAAAATTACTCCATTGATAAAAATAGCTGAGAATAAAGGAGAAATTATTATAAATCTAAAAAAACAAGTTATAATCGATGATGCTAATAATGAAACTTATTTTAAAGTAGACGCATTTAGAAAAAAATGTTTATTAGAAGGACTTGATGATATTGCGTTGACACTTAAAAAAGCTGATGCAATAAATAAATTTGAAAAAAATCTAATCACATCTCAACCCTGGATTTTCTAACATATGTCTAAAAAAAAAATTCTTTTGTTGCCTGGAGATGGTATTGGACTTGAAATATCAAAAGAAGCTGAAAAGGTATTCCAATGGATAGAAAATAATTCAAACTTGCAATTTGAGATAAATAAAGAATCAATTGGAGGAGAATCAATTGATAGATTTGATGAACCATTGACTAAAAAAGTTTTAGATTCCGCTTTTAATGCAGATGCAATTTTACTTGGAGCAGTTGGAGGACCAAAGTGGGAAAAATTAAGTTTTGAAAAAAGACCAGAAAGAGGTTTATTGAAGATAAGAAAAGAGCTTGACTTATTTGCTAACTTTAGACCTGCTATTGTTTTTAATGCTCTTAAAGAGTCATCCAGCTTGAAAGAAAATATTATATTAAATTTAGATATAATGATTATTAGAGAATTGACTGGAGGTATATATTTTGGTGAACCGAGAGGAATAGAAACATTATCTAATAATATCAAAAAAGGTTTCAACACGCTTGTATATACTACTGATCAAATCGAAAGAATTGGAAGAGTTGCATTTGAAACTGCAATGAAAAGATCCAAAAGATTATGTTCTGTTGATAAGGCAAATGTTCTTGAATCAACAGAATTATGGAGAACAACTATGATTGAAATATCTAAAGATTATCCTGATGTAGAGTTATCTCACATGTATGTGGATAATGCTTCAATGCAACTAGTAAGAAATCCTAAACAATTTGATGTAATTGTAACTACGAATATGTTCGGAGATATACTCTCTGACTGTGCTTCGATGTTGACAGGCTCACTAGGTATGCTTCCTTCTGCATCTTTAGGTTCCTTTGATGAGGAAATAAAGACTAGAAGGGCTATGTATGAGCCTGTTCATGGTTCTGCACCGGATATTGCTGGAAAAAATATAGCTAATCCACTAGCAATGATTCAAAGTTTAGGTATGATGTTGGAGTATTCCTTCAATGAGATAAAATTAAATAAAATTTTAAAGACTGCAATAAACAATATATTAGAAGCAGGTTTCAGGACAGCAGATATTGCAACAACTTCTGAAAAAATTTTATCTACTTCGGATATGGGAGAAGCAATTATAAATGAACTAAAAAGCACATTATGAAAAAAAAATATAATATAGCCATAGTTGGTGTGACCGGGAATGTAGGAAGAGAAATTTTAAATATCCTATCAGAACGTAAATTCCCTATAAGTAATATTGACGCTCTTGCGTCAGAGAGCTCTGATGGAAAAATTATTAAATACGGAAATAGGAAAACTGTTAAAGTCAAAAAGCTTAAAGGATTTGACTTCACGAAAACTGACATTGTTCTTTCATCTGCAGGTTCTAATATTTCAAAAGAATTTGCATTAAAAGCTGCAAAAGAAGGTGCTATAGTAATTGATAACACATCGTATTTTAGATTGGATAAAAAAATTCCATTGGTTGTTCCAGAGGTTAATAAGGAGGAAATAGTCAACTATAAGAAAAAAGGTATAATTGCTAATCCTAATTGTTCCACAATTCAAATGGTTGTAGCTTTGAAGCCTCTCCATGACTTGTTTGGAATTAAAAGAATTGTTGTTTCAACTTATCAGTCTACTTCTGGATCGGGAAAACAAGCAATGGACGAGTTATTTCATCAAACTTTAGACGTATATAAAAATAAACAACTTAAGCCGAAGGTTTTCAGTAAAAATATTGCTTTTAATTTAATACCTCATATTGATAGTTTCCTTGAAGATGGACAAACAAAAGAGGAAGAAAAGATGGTTCAAGAAACCAAAAAAATATTGGATTCAAAAATCCAAGTAGCATCAACTTGTGTCAGAGTCCCGGTTTTTGTTGGACATGGAGAATCAATAAATATTGAAACCCGAAAGACTATTAACTTAGATAAAGCAATAAAAGCACTCAATGAATTTACAGGAATTTCATTGGTTGATAAAAGAGAGGACGGTGGTTATGTTACTCCTGATGAAACTGCAGGGGAAGACCTAGTTTACGTGAGTAGAATGCGTATTGATAAAAGTGTAAAAAATGGACTAGCATTATGGGTTGTTGCTGACAACTTAAGAAAAGGAGCAGCCTTAAACAGTGTTCAAATAGCTGAAGAACTTATTGCAAAATATATTTGATAAATGAAAAACTTTAAAAGTAGATTTTTTGAAGATTATGCTATTGGACAAAATATTATTCACAGTGTCCCTAGAACTGTTACCGATGGAGATGTTGCATTATATTTGGCAACAACTGGAAGTAGATTTGCGTTAAATTACTCAAAGGAATTTGCATATGAACTTGGTTTTAAGTCGACTCCAATAGACGATATTCTGGTTTTTCACATAGTTTTTGGAAGAACTGTCCCCGATTTATCATTAAATGCGATAGCGAACCTTGGTTATGCGGGTGTGAAGTTTTTGAAATCTGTTTATGTTGGAGATACTCTCACTGCTGAATCAAAAATAATTGGATTAAAAGAAAATTCTAATGGAAAAACAGGTACTGTTTATGTTGAATCTATTGGTAAAAATCAAAATGGTGAGATTGTTCTTACCTATTATCGGTGGTTAATGATGAGAAAAAAAGACTTTGAAGTTCATCTTGATAAAAGAACTATTCCTGAACTTCCTGATAGTGTTCCCACGTCAGATTTTGAAATCCCTGAAAAACTAAACCTAAAAAATTGGAACCCTAATATAACAGGGAGTGACTCCTATTATGCAGATTATAAAATAAGTGAAGAAATTCATCACCTGGATGGACAAACAATTGAAGAATCAGAACATCAAATGGCAACAAGACTTTATCAAAATAATGCAAGAGTTCATTTTAATCAACACGTCGAAAAAGACGGTAGATTTAAAAAAAGAATTATTTACGGTGGTTATATTATTTCTCTCGCAAGAGCAATTAGTTGTAATGGTTTTGCAAATACTCTTAAGTTAGCTGCAATACATTCCGGAAAACACTCTTCTCCAACTTTTTCTGGAGATACAATTTATGCTTGGTCTAAAATTTTAGATAAGCAAAAATTGAACAATGATATCGGCACAATAAAAATAAGAACACTAGCCTCAAAGAATAATTCTGATATGATTTTTCCAGAAGAAAAATTGCCAGAAAATATTGTATTAGATATAATTTATTCAATAATGATACCTATAAGATAAGTCTTGTGAAAAATAAAGATCAATTACCTATTTCACCACATCTCCAGATCTATAAACCACAATTAACCTCTGTTCTATCCATTGCACATAGAATCACCGGTTTTTGTTTAAGCTTGACTATACCTCTATACTTAATTTGGATTGGGTGTATTTTTTTAGGTAATTCTGCTTATTCCTTTTTCATTAACCTATGTTCAACAACATTTTTTGACTTAGTATTTATAATAATGGTTTACGGTTTTTCTTATCATATGCTTAATGGTATACGACATATCTTTTGGGATTTTGGTTATGGAATATCAATAAAGTTTTCCTCTGTATCAGGCGTAATAATTATTATTTCATCAACAATAATTGCTATTTTCTTTGGTTTTAAGGTAATTTCATAAATGATAAATTTTCCTGAAAAACTGTTATGGACTGTTCAGAGAGGAAGTGCTTTAGTTATTTTTATTTTTCTTATTTGGCTTGTTATATCAATTAACTCCATAGAAATTCAAAATTACTATGATACATTGGAGTGGATAAACAGAGATTACAACTCAATTTTATTATTTATTTTATCAGTATTTATTCTATTTCATTCAAATTTGGGATTATCTGTAATTATTGATGACTATGTACATAACCCAAACTATAAAAAAATTTTTTTTATAGCGAAAAATAGTTTTACACTAATTTCTATGATGTTTTCTGGAATTTGTTTGTATTTGATCTAAAATATCCAATATAGTTTAGTAATGAATATTATAAACAAAGAATTTGACGTTGTTGTTGTTGGTGCAGGAGGCTCTGGGCTTAGGGCAACAATGGGTTGTGCTGCGGCAAAACTTAATACTGCATGTATTTCTAAAGTATTCCCCACGCGTAGCCATACGGTTGCTGCTCAAGGTGGTATCAGTGCTGCACTTGGGAATATGGGGGAAGATGATTGGAAATGGCATATGTATGATACTGTTAAAGGATCGGATTGGTTAGGAGATCAAGACGCTATCGCGTTTATGTGCAAAGAAGCTCCAGAAGCGGTTATTGAACTTGAACATTTTGGGGTACCTTTTTCACGAACAGAAGAGGGTAAAATTTATCAAAGACCTTTTGGAGGTATGACTACTCATTACGGAGAGGGAACAGCCCAACGAACATGTGCCGCTGCAGATAGAACTGGTCATGCAATGTTACATACACTTTACCAACAATCTTTGTCCTACGATGCTGAATTTTTTATAGAATATTTTGTTTTAGATCTAATAGTTGACGAAAAAAAAGAGTGTAGAGGTGTATTAGCCTGGAATCTTCATGATGGGAAAATTTATAGTTTTAATGCTAAAGTTGTAATTCTTGCTACAGGTGGATATGGTAGAGCATATTTTTCATGTACTTCAGCTCACACTTGTACAGGAGATGGTGGAGGTATGGTTCTCAGAGCTGGTTTACCACTACAAGATATGGAGTTTACTCAATTTCATCCTACTGGTATTTACGGTGCAGGTGTGCTAATTACTGAGGGAGCTCGTGGAGAAGGAGGTTATTTAACAAACAAGGATGGGGAGAGATTTATGGAACGATATGCTCCCAATGCAAAGGATCTTGCAAGTAGAGATGTAGTTTCTAGATCAATGACTACTGAAATTATGGAAGGTAGAGGTTGTGGACCAAGAAAAGATCATATTCACCTGAATCTTAAACATTTAGATAAAAAGACTTTAGAAACTAAATTACCAGGAATTACTGAGTCTGCAAAAATATTTGCTGGCGTAGATGTCAAAAAAGATCCAATTCCAGTTCAACCAACAGTACACTACAATATGGGTGGAATCCCAACAAATATTCATGGAGAGGTCTTAACATCAACTAATGGAAAAGATACTATCGTAAAAGGTCTTATGTCGATTGGAGAAGCCGCATGTGTTTCTGTTCACGGAGCAAATAGACTTGGTTCTAATTCACTCCTGGATTTAGTTGTTTTTGGTAGATCCGCGGCTAAAAGATGTGCAGAGATTATTGATCCAATAAAAAAAAACAAACCCATAAATGAAAATGATATTAATAAATTGATTACACGTCTAAATGTTATCAAAGAATCCAAAGGAAACTTTTCGGTATCAAAACTAAGACTAGAAATGCAACATACAATGCAAAATTTTTGTCCTGTTTATAGATCTGGAAAAATGATGAAAAAAGGTAAGGGTAAACTACTTGAGATTCTAGAAAAACTAAAAAAAGTTAAAATTACTGATAAATCTCTCATTTGGAATACTGAAATAGTTGAAGCACTTGAATTACATAATTTAATAATACAATCTATTGCAAGTATTGATTCAGCCTTAGAAAGAACTGAAAGTCGGGGCGCACATTCAAGAATAGATTTTAAAAAAAGAAATGATAAGAATTGGCTAAAACATAACCTAGTGTGGTTAGAAAAGAATGGAAAAACATCATTTCATCACAGACCTGTTCAATTAAATACAAAAAATAATGAGGTTAAATCAATAGCTCCCAAAGCAAGAGTTTATTAGAAAGAAAAATATGGTAGAATTTACTCTCCCCCAAAATTCAAAAATAACAAACGGCAAAACTTTTAGAAAGAAAGGGCAAAAAAATCTCAAGCTCATAGAAATATATCGATGGGAAAGAGATTCTGGAAAAAAACCAAGAATAGATAAGTTCTATATTGACCCTAACGACTGTGGACCAATGATGCTGGATGCACTTCTATATATTAAAAATAAATTGGATCCATCCCTAACTTTTAGAAGATCCTGCAGAGAAGGTATTTGCGGTTCATGCTCTATGAATATTAACGGCACCAATACACTTGCTTGCCTAAAACCTCTAGAAAACAATAAAGAAAAAGTAAAAATTTTTCCATTACCTCACATGAAAGTCATCAAAGATCTTGTGCCCGATCTAAGTGAGTTTTATAAACAGTATAGATCAATTAAACCTTGGCTAAGACCAAAACCTCATAATAAGAAAAAAGAAATTATTCAAACTCCTAAAGAAAGAGAGAAACTTGATGGTTTGTACGAGTGTGTTTTATGCGCATGTTGCTCTACCTCTTGTCCAAGCTATTGGTGGAACGGAGATAAATTTCTTGGTCCAGCAATTTTATTACAGGCCTACCGGTTTATAGTTGATAGTAGAGATAAAGATACTAAAGAAAGAGTAAAAATGTTAAATGATGCCTTCAAATTATATAGATGTCATACTATTATGAATTGTACAAAAACTTGCCCTAAAGGTTTAAACCCTGCAAAGGCCATTGCTTCAATCAAAAGAATGCAATTAACTTCCTAAGTGTCCTTTTTATCCTCAAAGTTAATACAAATTATTAAAAAAAAAAATGGTGTCGAGCTAAATAAAGAACAGTTACAAGTTTTGGAAAGATTGGATCAAGTCTTAACTGAAAATATTTCTAAGAATTCTTTTTTAAATTTTAAAAAAGATAAGTTAAGTGGTGTTTATATCTTCGGCCCCTCAGGTAGAGGAAAAACGATAATAATTAGTGCAGTAAATATCTATTTAACAAGTGCTAAATCATCCAAAATTCATTTTAGTGACCTAATTTTCTTACTTCAAAAACTAGACTTCTCCACAAGTAAAATATTTCAAAAAGAATTGATCCAGCATAAGATATTTTTTAAAGGACAAAGCTTAATTTGTATTGATGAGCTGGATATTAACAACATTGCGGATATAGTGATTTTTGAAAAATTTTTACACCAAGCTAAAAAATTAAAGATTTTTGTGATTTTAACTAGTAACAAAGCTCCAGAAAAAATTTACATTAACAATCACCAAAAAGAAGTTATAAAAAAATTAACAAATTTTCTTACTGATAATTTTACGAAGGTTGAGTTAAGAAATAACACGGATTATCGAAAAATTTACTCTGAATTCTCAAGTTTCCTATTTGACAGAGAAACAAAAATAAATAATAAAAAAATGATTTTGTTAAGAAAGAAAATTGTTGGAAATATAAAAAGTAAGAAAAAAAAATTCTCGAGAATTGGAAATACTTTTGAGATCTCAAATATTTTTAACGACTTATTGGAGTGTGATTTTGACACAATTTGTGGAAACAACTATAGCTTCAAGGATTATAAGTTGCTTTTAGAGAGCATCAACTATATCTTCATTAAAGATGTTCCAAAATTAAATAAATCAATTAATGACAAGATCAAAAGATTTATTCACCTAATTGATATTATTTATGATAGAAAAAAAATTTTGTCAATTTCAACATGCGTTTCCTTAAAAAATATATATATAGAAAAAAATAATAGTTTAGATTTTAAAAGGTCTCTTTCAAGATTAAATGAAATTCTTTCAGAAAAATATATAATTGATAATATAAATAAAAAGCATAAATTAATTATGTAGTTTTTAAAAGATAAAAAAATGAATGATCACATAACAAAAAACCAGTTCATAGAAGATGAAATTCTTTTTCTCAAGAAAAAAAAAAATGCCGTAATACTTGCTCATTATTATCAGGATGAAGATATTCAAGATATTGCAGATTTTGTAGGCGACTCTCTAGATCTGTCGAGAAAAGCAGCAAATACTAATGCAGAAATTATAGTATTTTGTGGAGTTAAGTTCATGGCAGAAGTCGCAAAAATTCTTAGTCCCAAAAAAAAAGTTATTTTACCAGATTTAAACGCGGGCTGTTCACTCGAGGAATCTTGCCCGCCAAAAAAATTTAAACAATTCAAAGATCAATATCCTCATCATAAGGTTATTTCTTATATTAACTGTTCTGCAGAGATTAAATCATTGTCAGATGTTATAGTAACCTCCTCAAACGCTAAAAAAATAATTGATAGTTTTTCAAAATCAGAAAAAATAATATTTGCTCCTGACAAACACCTTGGGCATTATCTTAATAAAATAACAGGAAGAAATATGATTCTATGGGATGGTTTTTGCATTGTGCACGAAACTTTTTCAGAGAGAGAAATCATAAAACTGAAGTTAACTAATGATGACGCAGAAATTATTGCTCATCCTGAATGTCCAGAGAGAATTTTAAATCATTCAGATCATATTGGATCAACATCATCATTACTTAATTATGTAAGGAAAAGTAAATCAGAGAAATTTATAATTGCTACTGAACCACATATTATTCATCAAATGAAGAAAATTGCGCCTGAAAAAAAATTTATTCCTGCACCAGTTTCTAATGAAAATTGTTCATGTTCTAATTGTCCATTTATGGAGCTAAATACTATGGAAAAATTAAGAGATTGTCTTGCTAAAGTTCAACCAGAAATTACGCTTAGCAATCAGATGTTACTTACAGCAAAAAAACCACTAATAAGAATGCTGCAGTTAAGTTAATATTTTTTTTATGAAAAAAAAAGAAATTATACCAATTGCTGTTAGATTATTAAAAAATGAATTAAAAACAGACCTTAATTCAACTTCTTTGAAAAAAGATAAAACTTCTACTTATATAATTAATGAAAAATCAAAAATAAAAATTAATATTGTCGCTCGAAGTGATCTCATATTATGTGGAATCCCTTTTATTAAAAGTTTTATAAAAGAAGCTTTAAAAGACTTAGTTTTTAAAAGTAAGTTTAATGACGGAGACAAGGTTCAAAATAATAGAATAATTGCAACGATTTTTGGAAGTAGTAGGAAAATATTAGCTGCTGAAAGAACCATTCTAAACTTTCTTCAAAACTTATGCAGCATTTCAACTACTACAAATAAACTTGTATCAATTTTAAAAAAAAATAATACTAAACTTCTTGATACGAGAAAAACAGTCACTGGTCTAAGAATGGTTCAAAAATATGCAACTCACATAGGAGGAGCAAAAAATCATAGGTTTGGTCTGTACGATGATATTTTGATAAAAGATAACCATATAAGAATATCGGGTGGAATTAATAAAATTTATAAAATAATTAGAGCTCAAAAAATTAAAAATTATAAAATTGAATGTGATAATATTTATCAGGTTAAAGAATGCATTAACCAAGGGGCCAAATATATATTATTAGATAATATGAAACCTAATAAAATATTAGATTCTATACAATTAGGAAAAAATAAAAAAATAATTTTTGAAATATCAGGAGGAGTAAACCTAAAAAATATTCATAAATATACGAGATTAAATGCAAACTATATTTCATCTGGATTCATAACACAAAGTCCCGAACCAGTCGATATTGGAATGGATATAATTTAAAACTCTTTAATAATATAGATTCCAAGTGTAATATTATATATTAAAAATTTTAGGATTAAGTAATTGAAAAAAATTAGTCTTATTGGTGCTGGAAATATTGGAGGTGCTCTTGCTTCAATTATAGCAAGAAAAAATCTTGCCAATGTAATGCTTATTGATGTTATTGATGGCATGGCAAAAGGAAAAGCGCTTGATATTTCTCAAAGTGCAGTTATCAAAGGTTCTTCTGTAACTATAGAAGGCTCAAATAAGTTATCTGATATTTCTCAAAGTGAAGTAGTTATTGTTACAGCTGGTATAGCAAGGAAGCCAGGAATGAGCAGAGATGATCTAATAGAAACAAACTTCAAAATAATGAAAGATGTTGGCATTGCTTTAAAAAAAGAATGTCCCAATGCATTTGTAATATGTATCACTAATCCGCTAGATGCGATGGTTTGGTCCCTTAAAAAAATAAGTGGTCTTAAAAAAAATATGATAGTTGGGATGGCAGGGATACTTGACTCTTCGAGGTTTAAGCATTTTCTATCTAATGAAATAAATATCTCAACTCAAAACATAACTGCTATGGTTCTCGGAGGACATGGAGATACTATGGTTCCTCTTTTAAGATATACTTCAATAAATGGTATTCCGATCTTAGAATTAGTCAAACAAGGCTTTATTTCGAAGAATAAGCTTGATGAGATCATAGAGAGAACTAGAAACGGTGGTGGGGAAATTGTTAAATTGATGAAAAATAGTTCAGCATTCGATGCTCCTGCAAGTTGTGCAATTGAAATGGCTGAATCATATTTATATGGACAAAATAAACTTTTACCATGTTCAGCATATTTGTCAGGAGAATATGGATATGAAAATTTATTTATTGGAGTACCCATTATTATCGGAAAAAATGGTGTTGAAAAAATTATTGAATTAGAATTCATGGATAATGAAAAGAAGACTTTTGAAGGTTCTGTTAATGCTGTAAAAGAACTGACGGAAAAATGTAAAAAACTTCTTGAGTAAGGCATTTTTTTTAGATATTTTCACCATCTGTTATAAATTTTTAAAAATAATGTAGAATTATATGGATATTCACGAATACCAAGCAAAACAGTTAATTTCTAAATATGGGGTTAACGTTCCAATTGGGGAGGTTATTTATCAGCCACACGAAGCTATTACAGTTGTATCATGGTTAAATGAAGAAGAAATAGTGGTAAAAGCTCAAGTTCATGCTGGTGGACGTGGAAAGGCAGGTGGAATAAAGCTTTGTAAAAATCAAGAAGAAGTCATAAGTGAGGTTGACAGAGTTTTGGGAATGAAACTGGTAACGGCACAAACTGGTCCTGAAGGAAAAACAGTTAATAGGGTATATTTAGAGAAAGCTTATGTTATTAAAAAAGAATTATATTTTTGCATTACTATCGATAGAGAAACCGGGGGAAATACAATAGTTGTTTCAAAAAAAGGTGGTGTAAATATTGAAGAAGTTGCGGAAAAAAATCCTGAAGAAATTTATAAAGTTCGATTAAGTCCTGGGAATAAACTTTTAACTCATCATGCAAGGACAATATCTTATGAGCTTGGATTATCAGGAATTATAGCAAAAAATGCACAAAAAAATTTTTTGGCTTTATATGACGCATTTACAAATCTTGATGCTTCCCTCATTGAAGTAAACCCCCTTGCAATTACTGAAACTGGTGAGGTTGTAGCGGTTGATTGTAAAGCCTCTTTTGATGACAACTCTTTATATAGACAAAGACAAGTCGCAGATATGAAAGATGATAACGAATATGATCCTCTGGAGCTTGAGGCTGCAAGACATGATTTAAATTATGTTAAATTAGACGGTAATATTGGTTTAATGGTAAATGGTGCTGGACTATCAATGGCAACCATGGATATCATTAAATATTATGGCGGTAATGCTGCCAACTTTATGGATGTTGCTGGAGCTGCAACCCCTGAGAGAGTTGCAGCTGCTTTTAAACTTATATACAGAGACAGTGATGTTCAGGGAATTATGATTAATATTTTTGGGGGGATGATGCGTTGTAATGACATTGCACAAGGTCTTGTTAATGCTGCAAAAGATGTTGGTTTAAATAAGCCTTTAGTTGTTAGACTAGAAGGAACTAATGTAGAAAAGGGAATGGAAATACTCAAAAACTCGGGTTTCCCCATTACTCCTGTTCCAACAATGGATCAAGCAGCTAAAGAAATTGTTGAATTAGTAAAAGGATAAGTTATGTCAGTTTTAATTACACCTGAGACAAAAATCATATGTCAAGGATTTACTGGAGCTCAAGGTACTTTTCATTCAGAAAGAGCAATAGAATATAATACAAACATGGTTGGTGGAGTTACTCCAGATAAAGGAGGTATGGAACATTTAAAACTCCCTGTGTTTAACACGGTTGCTGAAGCAAAAAAAATTACCGGTTGCAACGCAAGTGGTGTTTTTGTGCCACCTCCATTTGCAGCTGATGCAATTTTAGAGGGTGTAGAAGCTGAGCTTGATCTGATTGTTTGTATCACTGATGGTATCCCAACCAGAGATATGCAAAGGGTAAAAAGAGAAATGAGAGGGTCAAAAACACGTCTTGTTGGTCCTAATTGTCCTGGGGTACTATCACCAGGAATTGGAAAGATTGGGATCATCCCTGGACATATATGTAAAGCAGGAAGAATTGGGGTTGTTTCAAGGTCAGGAACTTTATCTTATGAGTCCGCTGTTCAAACTGCTGAACTTGGGCAATCTACGATAATAGGAATTGGAGGAGACCCAGTAAATGGAACCAATTTTGTTGATGCACTTGAGTTATTTTTAGACGATCCAGAAACAGATGGTATAGTTTTAATTGGAGAAATTGGTGGAACTGCTGAAGTTGACGGAGCTGAGTTTATAAAATCTTGGAGTAAAAAAATTTCTAAGCCTGTCGCGGGTTTTGTTGCTGGAGCTGCAGCTCCGGAAGGAAAGAAACTAGGACATGCAGGGGCAATAGTTAGTAGTGCTTTAGAAACTGCAAATGCAAAGAAAGAAGCTCTTAAATCAGCCGGTGTGACCGTAGCAGACACTATTACCACAATAGGCGATGCTATGAGAAAAGCTATGGGTTTATAATTTTAAAATAAGGATACTTATGGAAAATGCAATTATTTCATACTTGGGTGAAAACAAACCAAACTTAATTACTGATATCACAACTTTACTAACTGAGATGGGTGGCGAATTCTCAGGTGTTACCTTTGCAACTCTTGGAAGAGGTTGTGAACTAACTATGGTTTATAATAAACCTGACTCAGTAAAGATAGATAAACTCAAAAAAGAACTTGATGGACTTGAAACATGCAAAAATGGTGAATTTACTGTAAAACTATTTGAACATAAAACTGAATCAGGCCCTACCACAAAAATTACTCATAGAATTATTCTATCTGGTGAGGATCAACCAGGGCTTCTTCACAAAATAATTAATACACTGGATCAAAACTCTGCAGTAATAGTTCGAATGAATACAGAAAAGATTACTTTCCCTGAAACTACGCAGTATATTTCTAGATTCGCGATAGCGGTAAGAGAGGATAATGCCCCTCAGTGTCTGGCTGAAATAGTTAAAGTCGCTGGTCAAATGAAACTAACTTTTCGATACGAAACCTCATAATTTTTGTGAAGATCTTGGATGAAAATCATTAATTATTTCCTTCATTCTATTTGAATCAACTGAGGTATATTTCTGAGTTGTTGACAGAGAAGTATGTCCCAGAAGCTCCTGTATGGATCTCAGATCAACCATATTGTCTAAAAGTAAAGTAGCAAAAGAGTGTCTTAGGGAATGAGGGGTAGTATTATCCGGCAGCATAAGTTCCTGTCTTATTTTTCTTATTTCTTTTTGAATGATTGTTGGATGAAGCTTATTTCCTTTTATTCCGACAAATATATGATCATCTTTACCTATATTAAAAGGTGTAAGGCTAGTCATTTCGTGTAAATTCTTTTTAATTTCTTCGTAAATTGGAATTAATCTTTCTTTTCCCCCTTTTCCAATTATGGAAATCAAATCTTCAGATTGAATATCTTTTAATTTTATACTTAAAACCTCACTTATTCTTAATCCAAAGCCCCACATCAAGAAAACAATCGACAGATTTCTTTTAGCTATCCATTCTTTTTTATTATTTTTAATTAAACTAATAATTTTTTCCACCTGATTAACAGTTAAAGGTCTTGGGAGAGAGGTTTTATATTTGGGAGACTTAATAGACAAAATTTTAGATGTCTTAATAACTTCTGTCTTTTTTAAATACAAAAGGAAGCTTTTTATTGCAGATAATCTCCTTGCATTACTTCTAGGTAATGATTCTCTTTTGAGTTTAAAAAAAAACCAAGATCTAATTGTTCTTTCATTCAAATCCTTTATAACTTCAAGATTAATATTTTTGTTTAGATAATCTCTCAGAAAAAAGATAAAACCGTTCAAGTCTCGTTGGTACGCTTTTACAGTATTATTTGATAACCTTTTCTCATTTTTTAACCAGGAATTCCATTTGGTTTTATATTGATTTATATTTGTTTCATTCATTTTTCTTTATTTGTTTAAAATGTTCTTCAAGAACCTGGGAGAAAAAAAAAATTAGGTCATATCCCTTGTTATTAACAAAAATATTTTTTTTACTCCCAAAGGCTAAAATGCATGGTGCATTAAATATACTCTCATCAATTGTACACAAGGCATTTGATTTTACTTTATAAGAAAGAGATTTGAAAATTCCCATTTCATCATCCACAGCATCCATTATAATAGTTTTTTTATTTTTTGTTAATGATTCAATCTTTGCTGGAGCAATAATTATTCCTCCGAGTTTTTCAACTTCTTTTGATGATGAAATAATTAATGCACAATCAATATCAATTTTTTCAGGCAAACTATTCTTAAGATAATCAAATACTGATTTAAAACTTGAAATTTTAATTATCTCAATTATTTCTGAATGAATTTTTTTTTGAGTAATAAAGTTAAAGTGAGCATTATTTATTATTTTTTTCTGTTTAAGCTTTAATGCACTTATAATCCAATCTTTAAAAGAAATAACTTTTGAATTTTTATCATCAGCGTTTTCAATCACTGGAAAATTCATATCATTAAGAAGCTCAGGGTGTTCTATAAAATAATTTGGATTATCTTGAAAAAAATCTCTGATTTGTTTTGAATTTATTTTCTTTTTAATCATTTAAGTTTTTTTTACTTTAAAAAATCATATTATATATTGGTACAGTTTTTTTTTTAAATCTACTTTAAAATGTAATAATAATGATTCTCGAGATCTTTCTAACACTTCCAATTAATAAATCATTTTATTATCTTGATAGGAATAGCTCTTATAAGAAAAAAGTTATTATCGGAGATATAGTTGAAGTAAATTTTAGAAATAAAAATATTATTGGGGTTGTCTGGAGAATAATACCAAAAAAAAAATTTCATAAAGAAATTAAAGAAATTAATCAAAGTTTTCAACACATTAATCTAGGAAAAGAGCTAATACAAAGCTTAGAGTTTATGTCTTCATATTCGTGCAATCCAATACCAGTGATATTGAAACTTTTTTTGTCTGGTCTAAATATAAAATATTTTGGGGATTACAAAAAAAAACAACAAGCTATAAATTGCGAAAGCGTCTTTAAAAAAAATCAAAAAAAGTTATCCCTCACACAAGAACAACAAGGTGCGATTAAAACTATTAAAAAATCAAACAAAGGTTTTAATGTTGTTGTTTTAGATGGTGTAACGAGTTCTGGTAAAACTAGAGTTTACATGCATGCAATCAAAGATACAATTATAAATGGACTGCAATGTGTAATTCTAGTTCCCGAAAAAATACTCACTAAGCAATGGATAAAAGAGATTTCTAAAGATTTTGATCTTTCGCCTGAAATATTTCACTCTTCTATACCACAAAAAAAAAGAAATGAGATCTGGTTAGATGTCTTAAATAAACAATCTCAATTAATCATTGGAACACGTTCAGCCTTATTCCTTCCTTTCCAAAATTTAGGTCTCATTGTAATTGATGAAGAACATGATGCATCATTCAAACAAGATGAAGGAACTATAATAAATGTTAGAGATTTAGGAATCGTAAGAGCAAAATATTCGAATTCTCAGATTATATTATCATCTGCAACACCCTCAATTGAGACAATATTTAATTGTGAAAAAAAAAAATATTTAAAAATCTCTCTTAAGAAGAGAGTCAAGAAATCTTTGCTTCCAAGAATAAAGACTATTGATTTAAAACTGGAAAATAAAAAAGAAAATTTTTGGATCTCAGCTGAACTCAAAGAAGAAATTTCTAAAACAATTAAAGAAAGAAAACAGTCCTTAATTTTTTTAAATAAACGAGGATATGCACCTGTAGTGATCTGTAAATCTTGTGGTTTTTCAAAAGTATGCTCTAATTGTGATTTTCCACTTGTTTTGCATAAAAATTACGCCTGCGAAAATTCAAATTTCTTAGTCTGTCATTATTGTAATTATAAAGAAATTTTCGAAAATTTCTGCAAAAAATGTAATTCAAAAGATAAGTTTCTAACCATTGGTCCAGGCGTTGAAAAAATCTATGAAGAAGTGAAAGAAATCTTCCCGAATGCTAAAATATGTTTATTATCAAGTGATATAGCAAAAAAAGAAAATGACTGGTCAAATACTCTTAATTCAATAGTTAAAAATAGTGTAGACATTATAATTGGAACACAAATAATTTCAAAAGGACATCATTTCCCATTTCTTAAAACCGTAGGAATCTTAAATATTGATAATCTTCTTAATAGTTTTGATATGCGAGCCTCTGAAAAAGCATATCAAACTATTACTCAAGTAGCAGGTCGAGCCGGGCGAGAGGGAACTCAGGGAAAAGTAATTATTCAAACTTTTCAACCAGACCATCCAGTTATAAAATCAATTAAAGATAGAAAAAAAGACGAATTTTTAGAGTGGGAGTTAAATCAAAGAAAAATCAATTGTCATCCACCTTTCTCAAACTTGATATCTTTGATTATAGTGGGAAAAAATGAGAGGACTGTGCAAAGTAATAGCTCTGATTTATCAGATCTAATTAAAAAAAAATTTAAAGATATTGACGTTTTTGGTCCAGCTCCTGCCTTATTAAGAAAAATAAGAGGGAATTATAGATGGAGAATATTAATAAAAATCAGTAAAAATTTTCTTACGCAAAAAAACTTAAAAGAATTCTTAGTTAATATACCAACCAAAAAAGAAGTTAATTTAAAAATTGATGTCGATCCAATTAATTTTTTTTAAATTAATTAAATATAGAATATTGAATCAGTTATTATCTTATGCTAAGACATTGTCTTTAATATAAATTAGGCTAAATTAATTGTCCAAAAAGAACCTAAACCTTAATGAAATTTGTAATAGGTATGCAAAATCCTTATTGTCTTTATGCGAAAATGATAAGCAGATAGAAAAATATCTTGGTAATTTCAATAAATTAGTTTCTTTAAAGAAAAAAAATATTTTATTTGCTAACTTCTTGATTAACCCTTTAATAACTCCAAATAAAAGAATAAAAATAATAGAGGAGTTTGCTAAATTATTAAAATTTGATGAAACGTTTACTTCTTTTTTAAAAGTTATGGCTCAACATAATAGACTTTACTTGTCAGAATCTATTTGTAAAATTTTCAATGATTTGATTCAAAATAAGAGTAATAAAACTAATATTGATTTAATTACTACATCAAAGCTTAATGAGAAGATTGAAAGTCAAATAACTAAAAAATTTGAAAAGATTACCGGAAAAAAAGTCATAATTAATAATATTATAGATAAAAATATTATTGGCGGAATGATTATAAAAATAAACTCTTTGATGATAGATTCATCAATAAAAACAAAACTAGAAAAATATCAATTCTCCTTGAAAGGTATAGGTTAAATTATGTCTATTGATGCTTCAGAAATTTCAGAAATTTTAAAAAAAGAAATAACCAACTTTGATTCAAAAGCAGAAATCTCAGAAATAGGAACAGTTTTAACTGTTGGTGACGGTATAGCAAGAGTTTATGGACTTAATAATGTGCAAGCTGGAGAGATGGTCGAATTTTCAAAAAATATTAAAGGTATGGCTCTTAATTTAGAAGAGGACAATGTTGGTGTTGTTATTTTCGGTGATGACAGATCAATTAAAGAAGGTGATGTTGTAAAAAGAACCGGGAGTATTGTTGAAGTTCAAGTCGGAAAAGGTCTACTTGGAAGAGTCGTGGATGGTCTTGGAAACCCCATTGATGGCAAAGGACCTCTCAAAGACACAAAGAACGTAAGAGTTGAGGTTAAAGCACCTGGAATTATTCCAAGAAAATCTGTAAACGAACCTATGCAAACTGGAATCAAAGCTATTGATAGCTTAATTCCAATTGGTAGAGGACAAAGAGAGCTAATCATTGGTGACAGACAAACAGGAAAAACCTCAGTAATAGTGGATACAATATTAAATCAAAAAAAAATAAATGAATCTAATGATGAGAGTAAGAAACTTTATTGCATATATGTATCTATAGGTCAAAAAAGATCAACTGTTGCACAAATAGTAAAGACTCTTGAAGATTACGATGCTTTAGATTATTCAATTGTTGTCGCAGCTACTGCATCTGATCCAGCTCCCCTACAGTACCTGGCCCCTTACACAGGGTGTGCTATGGGAGAATTTTTTAGAGATAACGGAATGCATGCTGTTATATTTTATGATGACTTATCTAAACAAGCAGTTGCATATAGACAAATGTCATTACTATTGAGAAGACCCCCTGGAAGAGAGGCATATCCGGGTGATGTGTTCTATGTTCATTCTAGACTTTTAGAAAGAGCCGCAAAAATGAGTGATAAAGAAGGTGGTGGTTCACTGACTGCTCTTCCAGTTATTGAAACACAAGCTGGAGATGTTTCAGCATATATTCCAACAAACGTTATTTCCATAACTGATGGTCAAATATTTTTAGAAACTGAACTTTTCTTTAAAGGAATTAGACCTGCAGTTAATGTTGGCTTATCGGTGAGTAGAGTTGGATCAGCGGCTCAGATCAAAGCGATGAAACAAGTCTCTGGGTCCATTAAGCTTGATCTTGCTCAGTTTAGGGAAATGGAAGCCTTCTCTCAATTTGCTTCTGATCTTGATCAGTCTACAAGAAAACTTCTTGATAGAGGAAGAAGGCTAACTGAAATATTGAAACAACCGCAATACAAACCTCTTACTGTTGAAGAACAAGTAATAGTAATATTTGCTGGTGTAAATGGTTTTCTTGACAATATTGATATAAATCAGGTCACAAAATTTGAAGATGACTTGTTGAAAGAACTTCACTCTAGTGGAAAAAGCATCCTCGAAGTTTTGGAAAAAGAAAAAAGTATAAACAAAGATACAGAGAAGAAAATTAATAACTTAATTTCTAATGTTGCAAATAAATATAGTAGGGATAGTTAATGGCAAGCCTAAAAGATCTAAGAACAAGAATTTCCAGTGTAAAGTCAACAAAAAAAATTACATCTGCAATGAAAATGGTTGCTGCCGCTAAATTAAAAAAGGCGCAAGAAAATGCTGTTGCAGCAAGACCTTATTCGGAAAGAATGAGAAAGATACTGACTTCTCTAAAAATTAATTTAAACGAGGATACTTCTCAAACTAGATCTTTAATTAATATTGATGATCAGAATGAAAAAGTTCTTCTTTTAGTTTGTTCTGCCGACAGAGGTCTTTGTGGAGGGTTTAACGGCTCGATAATAAGGGACACAAAAAAGTTAGCTCAAGACATAATAAATAATGGAAAAAGTGTTAAATTTATATTCATCGGAAAAAAAGCAAGTAATGCGCTAAAAAGAAATTTCAGGAACCATACGTTAGATATTTTTACTGATATCGCTAATCCAACAATTAATTTTGATACAGTCAGTAAAATTAGAGATAAAATTATTGAATATTTCAACAACGGTGAATTTGATAGATGCGAGTTAGTTTACACAAAGTTTAATACTGCTATTTCTCAAGAAGTAAAAAAAACGCAATTAATTCCTCTTGAGCAAAACACAGAAATAACGAACGAGAATCCAGACACCAAAATTGATATTTTATATGAATTTGAACCCAGTCAAAAAGAAATATTAGAAAAAATAATTCCACAGAATATAGCATTCCAAATTTTTTCTGCTTTGTTGGAAAGTGCAGCAAGCGAACATGGAGCAAGAATGACTGCAATGGATAACGCAACAAGAAATGCAGATGATAAAATTGATGATTTGACAATGTTCTATAATAGATCACGACAAGCTGTAATAACAAAGGAATTAATTGAGATAATTTCTGGAGCAGAAGCAATTTAACTAGGAGAAAAAAATGAGTGAAAATACAGGAGAAATTAAACAGATTCTTGGGGCAGTAATTGATGTAAGTTTTGAAAATGATTTACCCCAAATTCTTAATGCACTTAAAGTAAATCATGATAATAAAGAATTAATACTTGAGGTAGCACAACATCTTGGTGAAAACACAGTTAGAACAATAGCTATGGATTCTACAGACGGTTTAGTAAGAGGTCAAAAAGTTGTAGATACCGGAAATCCTATTACAGTTCCAGTTGGACCTGAAACTCTTGGAAGGATTCTTAACGTTGTTGGAGAACCAATTGATGACAGAGGAAGTGTAAAAACAAAATTAAAATCTCCTATTCATAGATCTGCCCCAGAATTCATAGATCAATCTACAGAAACAGAAATTTTAGTGACCGGAATTAAAGTGGTAGATCTTCTAGCACCATATTCAAAGGGAGGTAAAATAGGATTATTTGGTGGAGCTGGAGTTGGAAAAACAGTTTTAATTATGGAATTAATTAATAATATTGCAAAGGGTCATGGAGGCTATTCTGTTTTTGCAGGTGTTGGTGAAAGAACTAGAGAAGGAAATGATTTATACCATGAAATGATGGAATCAGGAGTTATAAAACTAGATTCAAATGAATCTAAAGCAGCTTTAGTTTATGGACAAATGAATGAACCTCCTGGAGCCAGAGCCAGAGTTGCTCTAACTGGTTTAACACTCGCTGAATATTTTAGAGATGAAGAAGGACAAGATGTACTTTTCTTCGTGGATAATATTTTTAGATTTACTCAGGCGGGTTCAGAAGTTTCTGCATTGCTAGGGCGAATCCCTTCGGCTGTTGGATATCAACCTACTCTTTCAACTGATATGGGCGCACTTCAAGAAAGAATTACTTCTACAAACAAAGGATCTATTACATCTGTTCAGGCAATTTATGTTCCTGCTGATGATTTAACAGATCCTGCGCCTGCGACCTCTTTTGCTCACCTTGACGCTACAACAGTTTTATCTAGACAAATAGCAGAACTTGGAATTTATCCCGCAGTTGACCCACTTGACTCAACGTCAAGAGTTTTAGACCCAAGAGTGGTTGGAGAAGAACACTACGCTGTCACCAGAAAAGTTCAAGAAACACTCCAACAGTACAAGTCATTACAGGATATTATTGCCATCTTGGGCATGGATGAATTATCTGAAGATGATCAGCTTGTTGTTAATAGAGCAAGGAAAATTCAAAGATTTCTATCTCAACCCTTTCATGTGGCTGAAGTTTTTACAGGCACGCCCGGAGTTTTCGTTAAACTAGAGGACACGATCAAAGGTTTTAAATCTTTAGTAAATGGAGAGTATGATGATCTTCCTGAATCTGCTTTTTATATGGTTGGAACAATTGAAGAAGCTTTGACAAAAGCAAAGAAAATTAAAAATAATGATGGCACTTAAAATATTATGCTTACTGAAATAATCTCTCCTAAGAATATTGTTTTTTCACAAGATGTGGATTTTATAATCCTTCCTGGTGAAGATGGTGACTTTGGTGTTTTAAACGGGCACACACCAGTTGTTTCAAATCTGAGGATAGGTCTTCTGTATATTTATGAAAAGAATAAATTAATTAAAACTTACTTATTGGAAAATGGTGTTTGTGAGGTAACCATGGATAAATGTATAATCCTTACAGAGAGAGCTGAAGACACCGAAGAAATTGATATTAAGAAATTTTCAACCACTACTGAAAATGATGCTCCTAACTTTATATCAAAGTTAAAAAAAGAAGCACTAGAAAATAGACACTATCGCTAAGAATAAAGATTGCTAAAATCCTCAATAATTTTTTTATACATTTTTCTCTTGAATGGAATGACTTTTTCTAAAATATACATAGGATCAACCCATTTCCAATCTTTAAATTCTGGTTTATAGTGATCCAACCTAATTTCTTTATCTTCACCTAAAAAGGAACAAGCAAACCACCTTTGTATTTGACCTTTATATTTGCCAGACCAGACGTTTGAAATTAAATTTTTAGGTAATTCATATTGATATAACTGATCACTTCTCATTAAAACTTCAACATTATTTGTTCCTATCTCTTCTTTTAATTCTCTCATCATTGCGTTTAGTTCTGACTCTTTACTATCTATTCCACCCTGGGGCATTTGCCAAAAATCATTTTGAGCATCGATTCTCTTTCCAATCCAAAGTTTTTTTTTTTTATTTAAAAGAAAAATTCCAACTCCATGTCTATAAGGAAGCATAGATTTAAAGTTTTTTATTTTCTTTTAAAATATTCATAGCAGAAATCAAGTCTAATGCTCTTGAAAGCTGATAATCGTCAACTTCATTGTCATCACTGATTTTTATTTTCTTTTTGATTTTTTCAGCTTCTGTTTCACTTTGATCATTTTTAATGGCACCTCTTAGATCTGATTCCTGTCTTCTTTTTGGCGTAGATAAGGGTTTTACTTCTGACTGTTCAACTAAAATATCTGGATCAATTCCTGTTTGCTGAATAGATCTTCCAAGAGGGGTGTAATATCTTGCTGTAGTCAATTTAATTGCTACGTTCTCTCCTGATGGAATGATTGTTTGAACAGAACCTTTTCCAAAAGATTTTGTGCCCATAATAATTGCACGTTTGTGATCTTGTAAAGCACCTGCAACTATTTCAGAGGCAGAAGCACTTCCTTGATTTATCAAAACTACCAGTGGCAAACCATTTATAAGATCATTTTTGACCGCACTAAATCTATTACTTTCATTTTTGTTTCTTCCTCTTGTAGATACGATTTCACCGCGCTCCAAAAAAATATCTGTCACATTTATTGCCTGATCAAGAAGTCCTCCAGGATTATTTCTCAAATCTAAAACATAACCAATAACTTCTGTTTTTTTATCATTATTAAAATCTTTGATCACCTTAACTATTTCTTTATCTACCTTTTGATTAAAAGACGATACACGAATATAAGCTATATTATCCTCTAATTTAGCTTTTACAGACTTGAGTTCTATAATTGCTCTGACAATTTCAATATCAATATTTTCTGTTTCGTTTCGTGAAACCCTTAACTTAATTTTGGAACCTACTTTGCCTCTCATTATAGCAACAGCTTCAGATAATGTCATACCAAGGACAGGTTCGTCATTAAGATGCGTAATCATATCTCCTGCCAGGACCCCTGCTCTTGCTGCTGGAGTATCATCGATAGGAGATATAACTTTAACAAATCCATTTTCAAGCGTAACTTCTATGCCCAGACCTCCAAACTCTCCTTTAGTCTGAACTTTTAACTCTTTCAGGTCGTCATCATTAAGATAAGAGGAGTGAGGGTCTAATGAGCTCAACATTCCGTCTATTGCAGCTTCAATAAGTTTTTTTACCGTGACCTCTTCAACATAATTATTTTTGATTTTCTCAAAGGCTTCTCCGAATATATTCAGATATTTGTAAACTTCTTTTTTTTCGTCTACTTTAGAGAAATCTTTATTCTCATCAGCTTGAACAGATGATGAAATAAAAACAAAAACAAAAAGATATAATATTTTTTTTAACATATATTTGATTATGCAGAAATTTTATAAAATCTCAACTTCTCTTTTAGGATCTATTGGTTTACCTTTAAATCTAAGTTCAAAATAAAGTTTTTTCTTGTTATTTTCAATAAAATAATTTTTTGCTATAGGCTCTCCTTTGAGAACTTTATTGCCAGTAATTACAATAATCTCATCCATTCCAGAGAGGATAGTATGATAATGATTCCTATTTTGTATTATTATGAGGTTCCCATAACTCCTAAATCTTCCCGCAAAGATAACCACTCCATTAATGGGTGAAACTACGTATGGTTCATTATAAAACTCAAATAATAGTCCATCTTTTGATGGAAAAGGTTTTTTTGTTTCTCCAAATTTAGAAATTATACTTCCACGAACAGGTAAGATAATCCCCTTTGTCTTTTTTCTATTAGATGAAGAATTTAAAGAACTTACTCCTGAGACAAGATCATTTATAGTATTAACTCTTTTTTTTATTTTCTTTTGTTTATTTCTATATAGTTTTGTTTTGGGATTTTTTTTTTGAAGTGATAATTTCTTTTTTACTTCTGAGTCTAATTTTTTTTTTTTTATTCTTAATTTTTCTTTCTCTGAATTTAATTTACTTATCTTTAATCTTAATTCATCATCAAGAATCCTCACCTCATTTAATCCATCCAAAAAGAAGTTAATTTCTTCTTTAATGTTCTCTAAAAAAAATTTTGTTACAGCTTTTTTTGTCAGATATGAAAAATTATTTTTTGTATTATAGCTTTCTAAAAACTCTTTAACTGGATTTGAATAATATTTTTGTTGCAATAATAAGATAATTTCTTGAGCCAATATTTCCTCATCTTCAATATATTTTTTTATTATTATTTGTGATTGCTTATTCTTTTTTATGTCCAAGTCTAAATTCTTAATAATGAGATTTATATTAGTTAATTCTTTATGAATAAATATCGTTTTTTTTTGTATTTTCTCTAATTCTAAACTAAGTCCTGTTTCTAATTTATCTCTAATCTTTGTGATACCTTTAATTGGCATTATTAAAATACTAAAAATAATTAATTTTGTTATTAATAGTTTGTTCATTTTTATTTAATTAAAGATTTTCCTTTCATATTATCCGACTTTTTTATTCCCATTATTTTTAATATAGTAGGGGCAATATCTGCTAAACGCCCTTTAATTATTTTAATTTTTTTTTTTGTTTGTAAGATCATTGGAACCTTATTTGTAGAATGAGTGGTACATGGTGCAGAGTCTTTGTCAATCATTTTATCAGCATTCCCATGGTCAGAGGTAACCATTAACAAGTAACCCGATTTTTCTGACGCTTTCATCAATTTTCCGAGACATTCATCCACAGCTTCAACTGCTTTTACCGTAGCCGAAAAAACACCAGTGTGCCCTACCATATCCGGGTTAGCATAATTAATTAGTATAAAATCATATTCTTCAGAATATATTCTTTCTATTAACTTTGCAGTCATTTCTTTTGCTGCCATCTCTGGTTTAAGATCATAAGTTTTAACTCGAGGAGAAGAAATAAGAACTCTGTCTTCTCCATCAAATTTTTCCTCAACCCCACCATTAAAAAAATAGGTAACATGAGCATATTTTTCAGTTTCGGCTATTCTTAATTGTTTAAGGTTTGATTTGGATAAGATTTCACCCAACGTATTATTTACTTTTTGAGGCTCAAAAATTGAATCTAAAAATTTCTTTAATTTTCTTGAATATTCAACCATTCCGAGAGAAATTTTGAAAGAAAAATTCTTTTTTCTTTTAAAAAAAGAGAAGTCATCATCAAATATTGAAGATAATAATTCTCTTACTCTGTCTGCTCTATAATTAGTAATTAAAAAGCCATCTTCATTTGTTACACCTGAATAATTATTAAAATTTAACGGTAAGAAAAATTCATCTGTAATTGATTCAAAGTAACTTTCTTTAATATCAATTATAGGATCATTAGTTGATGATGGAAAAGCACCTTTCATTATGGCATTATATGCCAGTTCAACTCTCTCCCATCTATTATCCCTATCCATGGCGTAATATCTACCAATAACACTCGCAATTTTGATATTTTTATAACCCTTAATTTTATCAACTAATTTTTGCATAGACTTTATACCGCTTGTTGGTGAAGAGTCTCTTCCATCCAAAATGCAATGTAAAAAAATTTCGTTCTTTTTTGTATTAAGAATATCTATTAACGAAAATAAATGATCTTCATGTCCATGAACCCCTCCAGATGAGACCAATCCAATAATGTGAATCCGTTTACAATTTTCTTTTAAGTTAGTTAATTTTTGGTTTTTTGATAAAGCACCAGTCTCTATAGACTTGCTGATCCTTAAAATATCTTGTAGAATTATTCTACCTGCACCTATGTTCATGTGACCAACTTCAGAATTACCAAACTGCCCCTTGGGTAATCCAACATCATTTTCTGAAGCATAGAGAGAAGTGTTTGGATAATTTTTCATCAGGATATCAAAATTCTCTGTCTTTGCTTTCGATATAGCATTTGATTTTGATTCAGGTGCAATGCCCCAGCCGTCCAAAATACAGAGTATAACTTTTTCTTTAGTATTCAATATATTATCCATAATTACCAACTTACTTATGATAGGGGTGGCCTTGGAGAATAGATAGAGATCGATAAATTTGCTCAACTAACATGACTCTCACAAGTAAATGAGGCCAGGTTTGATTTCCAAAGGATAAGTTGAAAAATGATTTAATTAGGTTTTTATCTATCCCTTCAGGTCCACCAATAATAAATATAATTTCTTTACAACTTTTGTTCATTTTTTCTTGAAAATAAACAGATAGCTCTTTGCTTGATAAATTTTTACCTTTTTTATCAAGAATTATTATTTCTTTTTCATTACTAATGTTTTTCTCAATTAAGCTTTTTTGCAAATTATAACTCTTAGTTTTATCCTCTTCATTTTTAAATTCTGATAAAATAACATTGCACCTTATTCTTTTCGTGTACTGATGAAATAATTTTAGAAATGGACAATCTTTTTGAAACTTTCCAATCGATAATATTTTAAAATTCATTATGATCCGAATTTCTGCTTGTCTATGGGAGCGCTCGAACTCCAGATTTTTTCTAAGTTATATATTTGCCTTATTTCTGGTTTAAAAATATGTAAAATAATATCACCAAAATCTATCAAGGCCCAATCCGCTTTGGGTAAACCTTCAACTGAAAGTATATGTTTTTTTAGCTTTTTACTCAAATTATTAGCCATTGAGTTTACATGTCTTGAGGAAGTACCATCTGCAACAATAATAAAATCAGCAATTGAAGTTCTATCTTTTGTATCAATAGTCTTAATATTTAGTGCTTTTAATTCTTCTAAAATATTTAAAGTTTTGGTTAAAAGCTTTTTTATATTTTGCTCACTTTTCATTATTTTTTTGTTTAATCTTAACTTGTGTTGATGAAATATAATTTGCCCATCCAGTCAAAAATATCCAACTCGGAGGAACTGAATATTTTAAACTACTTGCTTTTGATGCTGGTAATCTATTTTTTTTAAAAAAGCCTAAGCCTCTACTTTTTTGCACATTTAAAGAGTAAAATGGTCTATCAAAAATTGCAATCGGAACTTGAGAAAAAATTTTCTTCCATTCTTTCCAAAAATGAAAACTCTTTAAATTATCTGCACCCATAATCCAGACAAAATTAGTTTTTGGGCAGTTCTTTTTTAAATATGTCAAAACATCTATTGTAAAGACAGTATTCAAATTTTTTTCAAGTTCACTAACATGGACTTTAGGGTTAGAAACAATTTTTTTTGCATTTGATACTCTTTCATCATAATCTGAGGATTTATTCATTCTTAAAGGATTTTCGAGTGAGACTATCCACCATACTTCATCAAGCTCAAGTATACTGAGTGCCCTATTACTTATTCTTAAATGTCCAAAATGTACTGGATCAAAAGTCCCCCCAAACAAGCCTATATTTTTTTTTGTTTTATAATATCTCAAGTGAATGATTTTTTATGGTCTAATTTGACCATTCCCTCTTACCTTATATTTAAAACTTGTTAATTGAGATACTCCAACAGGACCCCTTGCATGTAACTTTGAAGTTGAAATACCAATTTCAGCTCCCATTCCAAATTCTCCTCCATCAGCAAATTGTGTTGATGTATTGTGCATAACAATTCCACTATCAACTTTATTTAAAAATAGTTCAACTGTATTATTGTCTTCAGAAATAATCGCATCCGTATGACCGGAGCCAAATGTATTAATATGTTCGATAGCTTCGTCCACACCATTTTGAATTGATTTAATAGATATTTTTGAGTCTAAATATTCTGTTGCCCAATCCTTTTCATCTGCAAGTTCAACCTCTGAATCCAACTCAATAATTTCTTTGTCTCCGCATAACTGACAATTTGCGTTCTTAAGAAGCTTAATTATCTTTGGAAGATGCGAAGAAATTATTTTCTTATCAATTAATAGTGTCTCAGTAGCACCACAAATTCCAGGTCTTCTCATCTTGGCATTTAAAACAATTTTTGCTGCTACATCAGGGTTAGAAGATTTATGAACATAAGTATGACAAATACCATCCAAATGACGAAAAACCGGAACTCTGCTCTCATTTATTACCTTTTCAATAAGTGACCTTCCACCCCTTGGAACAAAAACATCAACATAATTTTCCATTTTCAATAGTAAGCCAACTGCGTCTCTACTTTTAGTAGGAATATTTTGCAAACAACCTTTAGGTAAACCTAACTCTGAATAAGAATCATTAATGATATTTATAAGTATGGAAGATGAATAAAAGCTTTCAGAACCTCCTCTCAAAATGGTTGCATTTCCAGACTTTAAACATAATGCTGCTGCATCAGCTGAAACATTTGGTCTTGATTCGTATATAACACCAATCACACCCAGAGGAACAGAAACTTTCTCTATAACTAAGCCATTAGGTCTGTCCCATTTAGATAAAGTTTTTCCTACGGGATCTTCAATTTTAGAAATAGCTATTATACCATCAGATATAGAATGAACTCTTTCTTCATTAAGAGTTAGTCTATCAATTAACGCCTTATTTAGACCTTTTTTACCCGCGATTTCCAAATCTTTTTTATTTTCACCCAAAATATCTTGAATATTACTTCGAATATTTTCTGCAGATTTAATTAATGCTTCATTTTTAGCTTTATTCCCCAATAATGCCAAGTCGTGAGAAGCAATCTTTGCTCTTTTACCAATGGAAATTATTTCAGACTCTAAATTCATAATTTAATTTTCCTCATTAATTATAAAGTTATCACGATGAATTAACTCATCTCTTCCTTCGTATCCTAAAATACTTCTAAATTTTGATGTTTTTTTTCCCAAGATTAACTTAGACTCATGATAATCATAAGCTATTATTCCTTTTCCCAATAGTTTATTTTTTTGCGTTAACACCTCTACTATATCTCCTCTGACAAAATCTCCAACAACTTTTAAAACACCTGAAGGTAAAAGACTTGAACCTTTCAATAGTGCTTTATGTGCACCTTGATCAATTGTTACCTTTCCTGAAACCTGAATACTGCTTGCTAGCCATCTTTTGTATTGACTTTTCCCCAAATCTTTTTTCGCTACAAACCAAGTTCCGTAATTTTTTTTATTTTTTAATAAATTTTTAATCGGGTGATTTGTTTTACCTGAACATATCACAGTATCACACCCAAAGTTCATTGCAATATTTGCTGCTTCAATCTTTGTTTTCATTCCCCCTGATCCATAGGAGTTAGTTTCACTTGTACCCATTTTTTTTATTTTTTCATCAATTCTTTCTACAAAATTTATCAATTTAGCTTTTTTATTATTAATAGGGTTTGAATCAAATAAACCATTCACATCACTTAATAAAATCAAAGTATCTGCCTCAGCAATTTGTCCTACTCTTGCGGCAAGTCTATCATTATCTCCAAACTTTAGTTCTTCGGTAGCAATTGTATCATTTTCATTAATAATTGGAACTATTCCAGATTTAAGTAAAGTATTAATTGTTTCTCTTGCATTTAAATTTTTTCTTCTATCTTCAGTTTCTGAGAAAGTTAATAAAATTTGCGCAATCTTTATTTTCTTTTTTTCAAAAGATTTAATAAAAAAATTCATCAGCAAGCTTTGACCACATGCTGCACAAGCTTGTTTTTCATTAATTTTAAGTCTTTTTTTGTCATTTATTTGTAAATATTTTTTACCTAGTGATACTGCACCCGAAGCAACAATAATTATTTTAATTTTTTTTTTTCTTAAGAAGACTATTTCATTAGTTAAATGTTTTAGCCATAGTTCGTCAAACTTATTATTGTTAATTAGCAGTGATGAGCCAACCTTAATTACAATTAACTTTGATCTAGTTAATGGTTGAATGTTTCTCATCTTATTTTACAACCTCATAAAGAAACTTGATAAGTTTATCCAAACCAGATTTATTCAAGCAAGAAACTATAATTGGATCAAATGACGTCATCTTTTTAATTTTATCATATTTTTTTTTAATCTCTTCATTATCTATTAAGTCTTTTTTATTTAAAACTAGTATTTCTTTTTTTCTTCTTGTTATTTCTCCATATTTTTCAAGTTCATTTCTGATAAGTTTATAATTATTTAAAAACAAATCTATGTCATTAGAAATATCACATAAATGAATTAAAAATTTACATCTTTCAGCGTGAGCTAAAAATTTATGCCCAAGACCAACTCCTTCAGAGGCTCCTCGAATAAGTCCAGGTAAATCAGCTATGATCAAATCCCTTTCATAATGTCTCATTAAACCTAATTGAGGTTTAAGAGTTGTAAAGGCGTAATTTGCAACCTTAGGTGCGGCATTAGACAAGCATCTCAAAAGCGAGGATTTTCCAGAATTTGGTAGACCAACCAAACCGATATCTGCAATTAGTTTTAATTTTAACCAAACCCATTTTTCATCCCCAACTTTTCCACTTTCAAACCTTCTTGGCGCCTGGTTAGTTGAACTTTTGAACTTGTAATTTCCTCTTCCACCGATTCCCCCCTCGGCTATCAAAAAAACTTCTCCAGCGGATTTAAAATCTTTATATATATGAGCTTTTTCCTCACAAAGAATTTGAGTTCCCACCGGAACTTTTATGATAAGATCCCCCCCGTTAGAACCAGTTCTCTTTCTTCCAGAACCACCTTGTCCTGTTTTTGCAATAAAATGCTGCTTGTACCTAAAATCAATCAGAGTATTTAAATTATCATAAGACTTAAAATATACGAAACCACCATTACCACCATCTCCACCGTCTGGACCACCTCTTTCTACATTTTTTTCTCTTCTAAAACTTACACAACCAGATCCGCCATTACCTGCTTTAATGTAAATTTTTGCCTCGTCTAGAAACTTCATTCTTTATCCTCGAATGAAAAAATTTGGGATTAAGATTTAGATTGAACCACGTTCACAAATGTTTTTCCCTGAGCTCGCTTTTTGAACAAAACATTACCTTTTTCAAGAGAAAATATTGTGTGATCTTTTCCCATACCAACATTTTTTCCTGGGTGATACTTTGTACCCCTTTGACGTATAATAATATTCCCGGGTATTACTGACTCACCACCAAATTTTTTTACTCCAAGTCTTCTTCCTGCAGTATCTCTTCCGTTTCTTGTGCTACCACCAGCTTTTTTATGAGCCATATTTAGTCCTTTGATTTAATTGCTTCTTTTTTTTTTGTTATATTACTTGCATTTTTATTTTCAGGGTCATTATTTTTGATTTTATCCAAAATAATATTCATTACCCTTAACAGAACTAAATTTTGTCTGTGACCTAGTTTTCTTCTATAATTGTGGCGTCTTTTCTTCTTAAAAATTAATACTTTTTTTTCTTTTATAGTATCTATTACTTTTAGTGAAACTGATGCGTCTTCTACGTATGGATCTCCTACTGTTGTGTTGCCCTGATCATCACCACAAATTAGAATATTATCTATTTTAATTATGTCGTCTTTTTTTGATTCAAATTTTTCCAGCTTAATAACATCGTCCTTGTTGACTTTGTATTGCTTGCCACCATTTTCAAAAACTGCATACATTTAAAGATCCTTTAAAATTAAACCTTTATACATCTAAGATAACTTATTTTAAAGCTTTATTTATATATTTTAAAAAAATTTAAACTAATAAAATGTTATATTGCTAATTGTTTGACTTTTTGTTATTTTTTTTTAAATTAAACTAGTGATGAAATAATTATGTCAAGTATCGTTATAACCTCAGCAAAAAGGACTCCGATTGGAAAGTTTCTGGGAGGATTAAGTGATTTATCTGCTACAGAGTTAGGTTCTGTAGTATTAAAAAATATAATTAAAGAATCTGATTTAAATCCAGATGAAATTGATGAAGTTATCCTAGGTCAAGTACTTTCGGGAGGTTGTGGTCAAAACCCAGCAAGACAAACATCTTTTATGTCTGAAATTCCTGTAGATAAGAGTGCTTTAACTATCAACCAAGTTTGTGGATCAGGTTTAAGAGCCATCTCAATAGGTGCACAATCAATACTAACTTCACAATCAGAAGTAGTTCTTGCTGGAGGACAAGAATCAATGAGTAATGCTCATCATACACTTAATATAAGGAATGGTATTAAAATGGGTGACGGCGAATTGAAGGATTCAATGATTATAGATGGACTTTGGTGTGCAATGAATAATTACCACATGGGTACAACTGCAGAAAATGTTGCTGAAAAATACAACATAAATAAAGAAGATCAGGATAGGTTTGCTACAGAATCTCAAAACAAAGCTGAAAAAGCACAACTAAATAATAAATTTAAAGAAGAGATTATCCCAGTAAAAATTAAAAAAAGGAAAGAAGAAATTGTAATTAACTCTGATGAATTTCCTCGACATGGAACCACCTTGGAAAAATTAAGTTCCCTTAAAGCTGTTTTCAAAAAGGATGGAACCGTTACAGCTGGAAATGCTTCAGGTTTAAATGATGGTGCAGCAGCAGTTTGCTTAATGAAGGAAGAAAAAGCAAAGAATTTGGGAATTAATCCAATTGCAAGAATAGTTTCATGGGCATCAGTTGGTGTTGATCCTTCTATAATGGGAATAGGTCCAGTTCACGCTGTAAATAAAGCACTCAAAATTGCTCAATGGAAGATAGAAGATCTTGATTTAATAGAAGCTAATGAAGCCTTTGCTGCACAAGCTTTGGCTGTAAGTAATGAATTAAAGTGGGATATGAACAAAGTTAATGTCAACGGTGGTGCAATAGCATTAGGTCATCCAATTGGTGCATCTGGATCAAGAATTCTCGTAACACTGATTCACGAATTAATTAAAGAAAATAAAACAAAAGGAGTTGCTACACTCTGTATTGGTGGTGGACAGGGTATTGCAATGTGTATTGAAAGGCTTTAGTGATTATGAATAGACTCGCAATAGTTACAGGTGGTACTAGAGGGATAGGAGCATCGATCTCTAAAATTTTGAAAATTAATAAATTTAAAGTTATTGCAAACTATAATAGTAATGACGCGGCTGCTGAAGAATTTTCTAAAAAAAATGATATACAAGTTATGAAGTGGGACGTTAGTAAATATGAAGATTGTAGCCAAAATATAGAGAAAATCCGAAAATCTCATGGCAATATTGAAATATTAGTCAATAATGCTGGTATAACAAAAGATGCACCCTTACATAAAATGAAAAAAGAGGATTGGGATAAAGTTATTAATGTTAACCTCAACTCTGTTTATAACATGAGCTCTGGTGTAATTAATGAAATGAGAATTAACGGATTTGGTAGACTAGTTCATATTTCTTCTGTTAATGGTCAAAAAGGACAGTTTGGTCAGACAAACTATGCCGCTACAAAATCTGCTCTGGTTGGCTTTTCTAAATCATTAGCATTAGAAAGTGCAAGTAAAGGAATTACCTCAAATGTGATTGCACCAGGTTACATAAATACTGAAATGGTTGCTGCCATAAGAGAAGATATTCTGAGTAAAATAATTGAAACTATACCCACAAAAAGATTAGGTGATTCTGACGAAATAGCCGAAATGGTTCTTTATTTAGTTTCTGAAAAGGCATCGTATATCAACGGAGCAACTTTCTCAGTTAATGGTGGTTTATGGATGGATTAAAAGTTATCTTTTAAACTTCTAATCTCACTAAAAACTTTCCAGCTATCTCCATTGGTAACTTTAATTCTTTTTAAATATTCAATATTATCAACTTTTAAGAAAGGATTGAATCTCTTTTCTTCTCCCAGTAATGATGGAATTGTAGATTCTTTATTTTTCCTTACTTGTTTAATTTTATCAAATTTTTTTTGTAAGTCTCTGTCCTGTGGATCAATTGATAATGCAAAGGTAATATTTGCCTCAGTGTATTCATGACCACAATAAATTAGTGTTTCATCTGGAAAGGATCTAATTAATTTTAAAGAGTTCCACATTTGCTTTGCATTGCCTTCAAACATTCTTCCACAACCCATAGAAAATAGAGTATCGCCACAAAATAAAGAATAATCTTTTTGAAAATAATAACATATATGACCTATAGTATGTCCTGGTATTTCGTAAACAATAACTTCTGACTCTCCAAGCTTAAATTTTTCTTTATCCTTTACCAAAATATCAATACCTGGGATTCTTAAATGATCGCTTTCAGATCCAATGATTTTACAATTGGTTATCTCCTTTAATTCTAAATTTCCTCCAACGTGATCATAGTGATGATGTGTATTAAAAATAAAATCTAATTTAATTTTGTTTTTTTTAATAAAATCTAATACGGGTTTTGCCTCAGACGGATCTAAACAAGCTGTGATATTCGAATTCTTATCAGTAATTATATAAATATAATTATCATTTAAAGCTGGTATTTGGTTTATATTGATCATTTAATTAGACACTAGTTATACAAAAAATTGTTTGAAAAGTACTTAGATTTTCAGAGAAGATTGGTTTAAAAACTTTACTATTTGAATTTATGAAAACTTTATTAAGTATTTTAATATTATGTTCATGACAAAAAAACTCAAAATCTTTTATTGTACATAAATGTATATTTGGAGAGTTGTACCATTCATATGGTAAGATTTTGTTTCTTGGCATTCTACCCTTAAACATTAGATCATATCTGACTTTCCAATATCCAAAATTTGGGAAAGATATAATAGCTCTTTTACTGATTCTTATTAAATTTTTTATCACCAAATGTGGAGAAATCATGGCATGAATTGTTTGACTTAAAATAACTGAGCTAAAAAAATCATTAGGATAGTCGTCTAGATCACAATTTGCATCGCCTTGAATAACTGACAAGCCTTTCTCAACACACTTATTAACACCTTTTTGATTTATTTCTATTCCTCTACAATCCACATCTTTTTTTTTTAAAAGATAGTTAAGTAAAATTCCCTCTCCACACCCAACATCAAGTACAACTTCATTTTTCTCTATAAGAGAAGCAATAATTTGTAAATCTTTCCTCAACTCTGTCTTCATACTAATATCTTTTTTCTGAGCCCATATAAAAAACCATCCAGAATCTCATGAAATTCCGGTTCTTTGAGTAAAAATGCATCATGACCTTTATCAGTCTCAATCTCGACAAAACTAACATTTGCTCCACAACTATTTAAAGCCTTAATTAATGTTTTAGTTTCAAATGTTGGGAACAACCAGTCGGAAGAAAAAGTAAAAAAGCAGAACTGTATTTTATTCTTTTTAAAAATACTAAAAAGACCTCCTTTAGTATTTGATAAATCAAAATAATCCATAGCTTTGGTGATATATAAGTAACTATTTGCATCAAATCTTTCAACAAAAGAAAAGCCTTGATGTTTTAGATAACTTTCAATCTGAAAATCAACATCAAAAGCATATGAAAGCACTTCACCTTTTTGAAGGTTTCTTCCAAACTTTCTTTGTAAAGCCGACTCAGATAAATATGTAATATGTGCAATCATCCGAGCAACTGATAATCCTCTTTTAGGAATAACATTTTTATTACTATACTTTCCCCTTTGCCAATCTGGATCAGACATTATAGATTGTCTTCCAATCTCATGAAAAGCAATATTTTGCGCAGAATGTCTATATGATGTTGCAATAGGAATTATAGCATTTACTCTATCTGGAAAAGAGGCACCCCATTCTAAACTTTGCATGCCACCCATTGAACCTCCAATTACAGCAAATAACTTTTTTATACCCAAAGCATCAATTAGCCTAACCTGACCTTTTACCATATCTGAAATAGTAATTACTGGAAAAGAAAGATCATATCTTTTTCTGGTTTTAGGATTTATACTAGAAGGACCAGTAGTTCCTTGACAACCACCAATAACATTACTACAAATTACATAAAAAAAATTTGTGTCTACTATTTTTCCTGGTCCAATCAAATTATTCCACCAGCCAGGCTTTTTAGTTACTGGGCTTATTCCACTACAATACTGATCGCCAGTTAATGCATGACAAATTAATATTGCATTTGATTTTTCATCATTAAGCTCTCCAAAGGTTGTGTATGCTATTTCACATTTTTCAAGCTTAACACCACAATCAAGTTGTAAATTTCTTTGTTGAGTAATATTAATTATTGAGTCAGTCGTTAAATTTTTTTTCACATCTATTCTCAGATTGCTTGACTTAAAACGCATCATAGCTATGTTGTTTCTGTAGTCAAAATAAATCTAGTTGTTTGTTTAGTTTTTTATGTTAACAGAAAAATCAAAAAAAAATTATTTAAAAAATATCAAGCCTAGCTTAAATAATATTGCTAAATATGTGCCTGGAGAATCAGACGATAAAAATGGGGTTAAATTATCAGCAAATGAATCACCGTTTTCATTGCCAAATGATATAAAACTTAAAACACTGAAACTAATTCAAAAGTCAAACAAATACCCAGACGGTGATTCGTCTATACTTAAAGAATCAATATCAAAAAAATATAATATAAATAAAAATCAAATAATATGTGGGAATGGGTCAGATGATATTTTATCACTTATAGGATTAGCTTTCTCAAGAGAAAATTGCGAAATAATTTGCAGTAAATACAGCTTTCTCTTCTATCCCATTATTGGTTATTCAGTGGGTTCAAAAGTTAAATTTTCCGAAGTAAATGGTCTAAAAATATGTCCGGAAAATATATTAAAAAAAATAACAAACAAAACCAGTATTATTTACATTGCAAATCCAAACAACCCAACAGGTTCTATTCTTTACAAGAAGGAACTTATAAAAATGCTGTCTGAAATCCCAAAAAATATAATTGTTGTAATTGATGGAGCCTATGCTGAGTTTGTTGAAAAAAAGGAATTTACTGACGGAATTGATTTAATCAAAAATTTCCCTAATGTTATTATTACTAGAACATTTTCAAAGATATATGCAATGGCTGGATTCAGAATTGGCTGGGCATATTCATCACTCGAAATAATTCAAGTTTTGGAAAAAATTAGGGGACCGTTCAATGTAAATCTTATTGCACAAATAGCAGCCTCTTTGATTTTAAAAAATACGAAATTCATTAGGAAATCAATAGATCATAATAAAAAATGGAGATCTTGGTTAGCAAAGAAGATAAATAGTTTAGGACTAGAAGCTATTAATAGTCATACAAATTTTATTCTTGTAAAAGTAAATTCAAAGAAGTTTTCTGCAGAGTCTATTGTTAGAGATTTAAAAAAAAAAAAAATATTTGTAAGAGAACTGAATAATTATAATTTAAAAAACTATTTTAGGATCTCGATTGGAAAAGAAAGTGAACTTAAAAAGTTGGTAAAAAATCTAAAAAATATTTTAAAAAGCTATGAAAAAAAAAACCCAAATTGAAGAAATAACAATTATTGGCCCTGGCTTGATTGGATCTTCCTTGGGCCTAGCATTAAAAGAAAAAAAAATAGTTAAAAAGATAATTGGCATTGATAAGAATAGAAATAATCTAAATCACGCGATAAAAAATAACTCAATTGATTATGGTTTTACATCCATAGGTTCGAATATTTCTAATAGTAATATTATTTTTTTATGTACACCTGTAGGAACAATGAATGATGTTATAAAAAATGTAATTCCTTTTATTAAAAAAGAGGTAATTTTAACTGATGTAGGTTCGGTAAAGAGTGTTTTTAAACAAAGGATTTTAAATCAATTATCTGGAGTTTGTGACTTCATACCAGGACATCCGATCGCAGGGACTGAATTTTCAGGTGCTGAAAATGCGAAAAAAAACCTTTTTAATAATAAGTGGTGTATACTAACTCCTCAAAGTAATAACTCTAAAAAGAATATCCAGAAATTAAGAGAAGTCTGGGAATCAATTGGAATGCATGTCTCAATAATGACATCAGATGATCATGATAAAATTATGTCAATAACTTCACATCTACCTCACTTAATAGCTTTTACAATTGTTGGCACAGCTTTTGATTATAACAATAAAGAAAAAAAAAAATTACTTAATTTTTCTGCAGGTGGATTTAGAGATTTCACAAGAATCGCCTCATCAGATCCAACAATGTGGAGAGATATATTTATTAATAATAAAAAAAATATCGTCATGACCGTTAATGAATTTATTTCTGACCTAAAAAAATTTAGGGATCTAATAAACACAAATCAGTCAAAAAAGATTTTTGAATTAATTAAGAAAACAAAATCAATTAGAAAAAGAGTTATTAATCTTAAGCAAGATTAACTCGTATAAATCTCTTTAAGTTTTTTCATCAAAACATCGTTTTTTATCCCAGGAAATATTGGTTTATGTATATTAATAATAATTTTTCCCTTTTTCTTTACAAATTTTTTATTAATCCAATATTCTCCTGAGTTATGTCTAATTGGTAATACTGGAATTTTTAAGTTTTTATATAACGCTCCTACTCCAGTGCTTAATTCTTTTTTTTCCCCAGGCGAAACTCTTGTCCCTTCCGGAAAAATTATAATTGAATTTACTCCACTAGAAACGCTTTTTTTGGAGTTAATTAATAAATTTTTTAAAGATTTTATAGGATGTTCTTTTTCAACATAAATGAAGCCCAGTTTTTTAAAATAATTTCGAAAAATTGGAATTCTTTTCAACTCACTCTTAAGAATAAATATTGATTTTCTAAATAAAATTGGAAAGAAGAAGGTTTCCCAAGCAGATTGGTGATTTGATGCAATAATAAAAGGTGCTTTCGGTATATTTTCTCTGCCTAAGATTTCGTAATCAATTCTTAAAATAAATTTCATCATGAACATGACAGTTCTGGACCAAAACTCTGCAATTTTGAAGGTAAAATTTTTTGTAAAAAGATAAAGCTGAGAAAAGAAAAGAAAATACATACTTGTCCAGACATAAAAAAAACAAAAAAAAATTAAACTTCTCAATGACTGCACTATATTCCAAAAATTGTAATATATAGAATTTTCATATACTCAATTATAATCAATTTTATATTAAAAATATGTGTAAGAATTTTATTAGAGTTAAAAAATTTATCATCTGCAGGGACTAATAAAATATTTAAGTTTGGATTATCTTCTTCAAATATTATTTTTGCCCTTGGTAAGTGATAATAAGAAGTTACCAAATAGATATTTTCCATTTCATTTTCTCTCACCCACTCTTTAACCTCCTGAGAATTTTGTTTTGTATTTAAAGCCTCGTTACCATAAAATACACAGCAATCAAACAACTGGGCCTCAGTATCGTTAAAAATATATTTTTTCTTTAAATCTAAACCTGGATAAACTCCAGAAACAAATAACTTTTCGCTGAAGTTATCTTTTAAAAGTGAAAATCCTTTTTCAAACCTACCCTTACCTCCTGTCAAAACAACTATACCAGAATTATCGAATAGTGAATGACTCATATTTGCATGATATTTATTAGGAAAAATATTTAGCAAATAAAAAAACCACCAAAAAATACTAGTTATTATTAGGAATATAAAAAAATATAAATGTTTTCTTTTTCTATGCAAAAAATCTCTTTTCTAAAAAATAAATTAAATATACCAATAGATATATAAATAATAATAATAAAACTGAAATAAGCAAAAAAACTAATAAAAAAATATTAGAAAAGTAATCTAAAATAAAAAAACTTAAACTAAATATCTTCACAATTATACTTGATAGAACTGCCGAAAAGATAATACCTAAAAAAGCACCAGGTAAAATTTTTTTTATTAATATTAATGATAGATTTATTGATATTTTAAAACTGTTTGCTCCCATTACTTGTATAATCTCAAAAAATTTGTAGTTATTATTCAAACTATTTTTCAAAAGAAATGTTAATAGAAATATAAATAAAAGTGCGATGACACATCCAAAAAGAAATATAAAAATTTTGACTCTGTAAATTAAATTGTCAATTTCAAATAGGTCATTTTTATGATAGTGAATATCCACTTTCCTCTCTGATACCACTCTGCTAATTCTGCTTTCCTCAACCGCGACTTTAATATCTCTCATTTCTAATTGGATAATCAGTGGTATTCTTATGTTGGAAAAAGTATTTAAATCATTTAAGCCTAGATCATTTTTAATCTCTTGGTCATCAAAGAATCTTTTTGTTATGATATTATTATTATTCGTAAAAAAAGAATTTAGATCATCCCTAATCTTATCCGGAACTCTATTTTCGTCCTTATTTGGCATAATCTGAATAGTAACTAAACTTGACTCCCTATCAACCCAGTCTCCTGAGAAATTATAAAAAACTAGGTAGAAAATTAAGTGAAAAGTAATAAGACTAAAGATAAGAAAAGAAAGGCTTGATAGAAATTTAGTCTCTATATCTAGAAGTATTTTATTAAAAACTTTTGGTATAAATATCATTTTGCAATAATAGTTTTATTTCTTAATGAAAAAAAATTTGAACCCAGATCATCATAATTTGTTTGTTCTTTATCAGTCATTATTATCGTTGTACCCAGTCTATTTATGGATTTTAATAAAAATAATAGTTTATCTTTAGTTTCAGTGTCTAGATTATTAATGGGCTCATCTGCAACAAGAATTTTTGGTCTAGAAACTAATGCTCTAGCAATTCCAACTTTTTGTTTTTGACCCTCTGACAAAATGCTTACTTTTTCATTGTTAAACCCCTTAAGTCCAACCCAATCAATAATTTCATCAATTCGTGTACTAAAATTTAAATCTTTCTCCTCTTGTATTTGAAGCGCTAAATCAATATTCTGGAAAACAGTTAGATATGGGATAAGATAGTTATTCTGTAAAATTACACCCATATTTTTTCTAAAATCTAGTATTTGTTGTTTGCATCTTCTAGTTATTGATTGATTAAAAAGAAAATAAGTGCCGCTTAAAGGCAATAGTTGCATATATATTAACTTCAATAAAGTTGATTTCCCCGAACCATTTTTCCCCTGAATGACAACAAAGTCTTGTTTTTTTACAATAAGACTTATTTTTTTTAGAATTATATTTCTTGCATCATATCCAACGTCAACATTTACTATATCAATAAATTTTTGCATTTTTCTTTTAAAATTTTGGTAATAAACTCTTTAGATATTTCTTCTCTTTATCTTGTCTATTTTGATCATTTGCCATATTTCTTATTTTTTTTATGATTTCGTCAAAATCATTTTTTTCAAAAATAATAGGTGTATCAAATTCATTTGAAGAATCCCCCACTTTAGATCTGCCATTTGTTCTTTTCTTTTCCTCTTCTTTATCTAATTTTTTTTTTGATTTCTTTGGTGATTTTTTCAAAATTTTTTTATAAATCTTTTTTAACATTGTCAAAACTTCAATCTGATCATTCAATGCTTCATCTTTTCTGTTAGCCCTTAATGATTCAATTGAATTAGATAATTTAGAGTTTAAGTTCATCACTATCACCTTATCTTCTGGTAATACTTTTAAAATATCGCTGGTTATATCATCAATAATTTTTGCAATATTCTTCTGCAAATTTATTATCTTATCAATTCCATCACTTCTTGATTGAAAAGTTTTATCAATCAAATCTTTTTGTTCAATATAAGAAGTCTGTAATTTTCTTAAAAGATTTTTATTTTCATTTTTTTTATCGTTTTTATTTTCATTTAATAATTGTTCTATTTTTGATATTAAACTTTCAGCATCCTTTTTAACAGACACCTCATTATCTTCTAGGTCTTTTATAATGTTTTCAGTTTTATTATTCTGAGTTTTTTCTTCTGTGATATCTGAATTCTGTTTTAATTCAGAATATCTTTTTATTAACTTTTCAATTTCATTAATCTTTAATAATAATTCTTTATCACTAGCATTCTTATCAATCAAGGTTCTGAGTTCTCCTTTTAGAGTTTTTATTTGTTCCTTAATATTTTTAATATTGTTATCTTCAAGGTATACAGCTAGCCTCCAAATTTGTTGCAATGTTTTTTCTAGTTTATAACTTTTATCTCTTTTACTATTTTTAATAAAAATTAATAAATTATTTATTTGTTGTTCAATTTTTTTTTCTTTGTCAAAAGAAATTAACTTTAAAAGTTTTTTGCTTGTATTATTTAAATCATTTTCAATAAAAAGATTATCTCTTATCTTTATCAACTCTTTGGAAAATGGATCAAAAAATAACTTTTTTGGAAGAAAGAATGATTTCATATCAGTTTTATCTATTTGATCGTTTTTGTCGACCGCAGCTAATACTATATTAAGTTTCCCGCCAGAAATTGGTAATTCAGAAATGTCTCTTCTATAAGAAAATAACTTAAAATTTTGTTCTTCATTGCCATCAGAATCTATAAACTCATTGCTAACGGTAAAATAATTTGTTGGTTTAGTGCTCAGCATATCAAGGATTGATAAATCAGGTTCATAATTTTCATTTCCAATAATTTTTGATTTACTTAATTCAAACCAAACCTTTCTTGTATTTTCGTCATTAAGTTTGTAGTCAAATTTTAAAATTCTTTTTTCAATTATATCAATTTGCGATGTTATTTCAATTTTAGGTTTTTTATCAATCTGAACATTAAATTTTTGAAATAATTTATTCTTTATAATTATACTATATTCACCCTCATCAACAAGACTCTTGAACTGAACTGTATTTTGGTCAATAAAACTTATATTTTTATTGATAGATTTTAAATTATTACTTTTTCTTAATTTAATAACAATATCTTTAATTTTCAGATTAAAAACATTAATCAGTATTGTACTATTTTTCTCCACCAAAAAACTATCTAATGAATCAAACGAATCTTCATGATTTTTTTCAATAAAAAGTATTTCATTTTTTGAATTTTCTGGAGGATAAATCCATAAATTTGTACTAAAATTTAATATTTTTGGAGATTGAGTTTCGTATGAAATAGAGTTGAAAAAAGTATTGCTAAATTTTGTATTAAGAAAAATAGAAATTATTGCTATCCAAAATAAAAAACTAATTTTTGAAGAGATCGCTATTTTTTCTTTATTAAGAAAAAAATACCTGAACTTAAAATTATACCGTTCTAAGATTCTTTGTGATATGTTTCTTTGAAATCTTTTCCATAAATATAATTTTTTTTCTGAGTTCAAATGATTAGTATATTTATCGTCATAAGAAATTATCTCTTCATTTTTTAATTTAAGCTCATCCTGAAATTGTTTTTTGGTATAGTTCATATTTGGCCAGAAGTTTTTTCTTTGAGAATTTAAAGACCTTATAAAAAAAATTAAATTCAAGACTACAAATAATGCAATAGATAAAGTTTTAACAAAGTTTTCTCTGGGCCATATGTCTAAAAGAATTAATAGTGAAATAAATATTAAGGATAAACTAAAGAATTTACTAAATTCTGAAAACCTCATTAAAAAAATGTATATGAAGGAACAGTAAATTTGGATTCTCATCAATAGAATCTTTTTCAAATTAATCATCTTTTATACCAAGAAAAACTAATAATTTTTGTTATTCTAATATTTTGCTTCCACATACTAGTATTTCCTTTGCCGGAATTCTGCAATTATAGTTAGAAGACATGCATGAACCATATGCCCCTACGGAGCATAATATCAGTAAATCATCTCTTTTAAGTTGACCAATCTTTCTTTGTTTTGCAAAGGTATCACTTGACTCACAAATGGGTCCTACTACATCGTAACTAACTTCTTTATCCTTATTTCTTTTTACGGGAAAAATTTCATGGTAAGAGTCGTACATGGAAGGTCTAATTAAATCATTCATAGCACAATCAATTATCAAAAAATTATTATTTTCTCCTTTTTTTTGTCTAATTACTCTTGAAATTAGAATACCTGATGAACCTACTAACGATCTTCCGGGTTCAAAAAAAATTTTTAAATTTAAATCAGAAAAGTTTGTTTTTACAACATTCTTATAATCTTCTAAAGATATTACTTTATTATTGGAATATATAATTCCAATTCCTCCTCCGAGATCAACTTTATAAATATTAAAACCTTGCTGCTTTAATTTTAAGATGAGCTTTCTTAGTTTTTGAAAAGCCACCTCAAATGGCTTAATAGTTGTAATTTGTGAGCCAATGTGTACTGCTAATCCAGTTATATTAATATTTGAATTTCTTCTAAATTTTTTAAAGATTCCCAGAACTTTGTGTAAAGGTATACCAAATTTATCTTCTGATCTCCCCGTAGAAATTTTCTTATGTGTATTAGCATCAACATCAGGATTCACTCTTAAAGAAATTTCAATATTTTTTTTTTTTACTGACTTCATTAAAACTTCTATTTCCTCCAATTCTTCAACTGACTCAACGTTAAGTTGTAAAATATTCTTCTTAATTGCAAAGGAAATTTCTTCTCTGGTTTTTCCAACTCCTGAAAAAACAATCTTGTTTGGTTTAATTCCTGAAGATAAAGCTAACTCTATTTCTCCTTTAGATACTACATCAACACCAGCTCCAATTTCAGAAAAAATTCTTAAAATATTTGAATTAAAATTAGCTTTCAATGCATAAAAGATTGACGAATTAACCTCTGATAAAGCATTTTTAAACCTTCTATAATTTTCTTTTATTTCATTTACTGAATAACAGTAAACAGGTGTTCCAAATTTTTCAGCAATTTTAATACAGTCTACTTCTTCAATAAAAAGTGTGTCTTTTCTGTATTCTAAATAATTACAAAAAGTTTTTGGATTTTTATTCATTCTATTTCTTTGGATATGACCTAGGATACTCAGAATCTTCGTATCTTTCAAGAGAGCTTTTTTTTCCACACGATACAACCACAAAAAGCAATAAAACTATTATAATGAATAAATGATTTTTCACTTCTTAATCTTTTTCTTCGCTCTTCTAATTGCATTCTTAACTTGAACAAAACTTGTTCCACCGTAAGATTTTTTTTGGTCAACGGAGTTTTTGATAGATATAAATTTAAAAATTTCTTTTGATATTCTGGGTTCTATTTTTTTTAAATCTCTCAGATCAAGTTCATGCAACATACAACCTTTTTTTTCTGCAAAAAGAACAATTTTTCCTGTTAAATTATGTGCTTCTCTAAAAGGAATATCTAAATTTTTCACCATCCAATCAGCAATATCGGTTGCTGTTGTAAAACCTAATTCTGCAGATTGATACATTTTTTGCTTATCTATTTCTAATTCACTGATCATTCTTATCATCACGTTAGTTGTGAGTTCAACAATATCAAAAGAATCAAATACTGGCTCCTTGTCCTCTTGTAAATCCTTACTGTATGCCATAGGCAAACCCTTTAACATTGTAAAAAGAGAAATTAAATTTCCAAAAACTCTAGAGGTTTTTGCTCTTATTAATTCGGCTGCATCAGGGTTTTTCTTTTGTGGCATAATTGATGAACCAGTAGAGAATGAATCAGAAAACTTTATGAATGAGAAACCACTACTACACCAAATAATGAAATCCTCAGCCATTCTAGAAAAATGCATGCTTATGATAGATAAATTAGATAGAAATTCAACTGCATAGTCCCTATCAGAAACACTATCTAAAGAATTTTCACTTGGCCTCTTAAAACCCAATTTTTTTGCAAGAAAGTTTCTATCAATTTCATTGAAATTAGTCCCAGCTAATGCCCCTGAACCAAGCGGACAATCTTCCATTCTTTTTAACATACTTTCAAGTCTACTCTTATCTCTTTCTATCATTTCGAAAAATGCCATGAAGTAATGGCCAAGCGAAATAGGTTGTGCATTTTGCAAATGAGTGAAACCTGGAACTATTGTATAAATATTTTTTTCTGCTTTACTAATAAATACTTTTTGCAAATTGATTAAAAGTTTATTTATGAGATCAGTTTTCTCTTTTATCCATAACTTTAGATCTGTTGTAACCTGATCATTCCTTGACCTTCCGGTATGAATTTTTCCAGCAATATTTCCAATTTTTTTTTTCAAAGCCGTCTCAATGTTCATGTGAATATCTTCATAGTCATCATAAAATCTTAGTTTTCCATTAATAAGTTCATTCTTTAATTCTTTTAATCCTGATTCAATTTCTTTTTTATCTTTCATTGAAATAATATTAGCTTTAAATAATGCTTCACAATATGCTTCTGATACTTTAATATCCTCAAATGCTAATCTATAATCGAAAGATATAGAATTATTAATTTTTTTGAGCAGTTCAGATGCCTTATTTTGAAATCTTCCTCCCCATAATGGGTTAATTTTTTTTTTCATAGATAATTTTTAGTATGATTTATAAGTTATTCATTTTTATTATTTACTTTTCTTTTTACCATGCAAAAGCTAATGAAAACAATCAATTAATATTTCATGATAGTCCAAAAAAAATTGAAAATATCACTTTAAAAAAACTTGATGGTTCTGAAGTAAAAATTAACTCACTTACACAAAATTATTTAATAATAAATTTTTGGGCGACTTGGTGTCCACCATGCATAAAAGAAATACCCGACTTGATAGAAGTTGAAAAAAAACTTAAAACAAAAATTAAAGTAATCTTTATCTCATTAGACTCAAACCCAAACCAGACTATTACAAAATTCATAGAGAAAAATAAATTTGAAAACTTTGATGTTTATACTGATCAAGATTTTTCAATTTCAAAACAATTAAACGTTAAAGTAATGCCAACCACAATAATTATTAATAACAATCTTATGGAAATATCGAGGTTAAGTGGTTATGCAGATTGGTTAGACGATAATATATTTAAAAAAATTGAAAATTTATAATTTCCCCTCTAATTGAGGTAAGACCTCAAATAGATCACCAACTAAACCATAATCTGAAAATTTAAATATTGGTGCTTCTTCGTCTTTATTGATGGCAACTATGAATTTAGAATCCTTTATTCCAGCAATATGTTGAATTGCACCAGAAATACCAACTGCAATATATAAATCTGGAGCTACTATTTTGCCTGTTTGACCAACTTGCCAATCATTAGGAACAAACCCTGCGTCAACAGCTGCTCTACTTGCGCCAACAGCAGCTCCTAATTTATCGGCAATTCCCTCTAATAACTTAAAATTATCACCATTTTGCATTCCACGACCACCAGAAATTACAACTTTAGCTGAAGTAAGTTCGGGTCTGTCAGATTTTGAAAGTTCATGTTTTACAAAATCAACTTTACTCTCAAATGAAGTGACTGGTTTCTTTTCAACTATCTCAGAATCTCCATCCATAGAACATGGAGTAAAACACGTTCCTCTAATAGTTATAACTTTTAATTTGTCAGAAGACTTTAACTTTAAAATAGCATTGCCTGCGTAAATTGGTCTCTCATAAACTTCATCTTCATTAATATTAATGACATCAGAAATCTGCTGAACATCAAGTAATGCTGATATTCTTGGGAGTAAATTTTTACCAAAAGTGCTTGATGGTCCGATTATGTGAGTAAAGTCTTCACCTTTAATGAACTCAACAATTTGTTTGGATAGATTTTCTGCAATTTGATGTTCAAAATTTTTATCATCAAAAACAGTTGTTCTTCTAATTCCCGATAGTTTCTTTGCTTTCGAAGAAACATTCGAACAATTCGAACCTAAAATTAATAATTCAATATCTTCTGCAATCATTTTTGCAGCAGTAACACAACTTAATGTGATTGGTTTTAAAACTTTGTTATCATGTTCTGCTATAATTAATATTTTCATTATAATACCTTTGCTTCGTTTTTTAATTTTTCAATAAGTTCGTCTATATCTTTCACCATTATACCTTCCTTTCTTGACGGAGGATCATTAACTTCTATGACCGACAATCTATTCTCAATTTTAACACCTAATGATGAAATTTCGATTTGCTCAATTTTTTTTTGTTTAGCCTTCATTATATTTGGTAAAGAGGCGTACCTTGGTTCATTTAACCTTAAATCTGTTGTAATAATACAGGGCATCTTTAATTTTAATGTTTCTAAACCTCCATCAATCTCTCTAGTCACATTTAAATTCTCCCCATCTTTTTCAACCTTTGATGCAAAAGTCGCAAGTGAATATTCTGATAAAGCAGCTAACATCTGACCAGTTTGATTTGAATCATCATCAATTGCTTGTTTTCCCATGAATACTAAATCAGGTTTTTCTTTTTCTAGAATCTTTACTAAAATCTTAGCAATATTAAGTGGTTCAATCTCACCTTCAGCTATTACATGAATTCCTCGATCACCTCCCATAGCTAAACCAGATCTTATAGTTTCTTGTGATTGGGCAGATCCAATTGAAATTATAATTACTTCTGATATAATACCTGCTTCTTTTAGTTTAATCGCTTCTTCGACAGCAATTTCATCAAAAGGATTCATTGACATTTTTACGTTTTCCTTTTCGACACCCGTTTTGTCTGCCTTAACCCTAATTTTTACATTATAGTCAATAACCCTTTTAACACATACTAAAGATTTCATAATTTACTCCTTTTTTGATTTTTTCCCGGTTCCCACAAAATGTCTCCATTTTCTTTATTTTCGTATCTAGAAGCAACGAAAAGAAAATCAGAGAGTCTATTAACATATTTAAAAATTACTTCATTGATAACCTCATCTTTCAATAATTTAGATATACTCCTTTCTGCTCTTCTGGTCACACACCGAGCTAGATGAAGATATGACGAAGCTTTTGTTCCTCCGGGCAATATAAATGAATTTAAACTTTTTAATTCTTTATTCATCTCGTCAATTTCGCTCTCCAGATAACTAATTTGTGTTTCGCTAACTCTCAATTTTATTTTCTCAGAATTTTCAGGAACACAAAGGTCAGCTCCAATATCAAAAAGATCATTCTGGATAATTTTGAGTCTGTCTATTGTTTTTTTTGAGGAATAAATCATAGATATTCCTATTATGGCATTTACTTCATCAATTTCTCCGTAACAAGAGACCCTTAAATTGTCTTTTCTAACTCTCTTTCCATCACCAAGGGAGGTTGAACCTTGATCTCCACCACGTGTATAGATCTTGTCTAATTTAACCATAATTGGTTAACTCACAAGTTGTTTTTTTATATATATAGAAACCATTAGTATAATTATGGCTAAAAACTGAAAGTAAACTCTAAATTTCATAAATTTGTTAATTTTATTATCTTTATCATCCCCTGATCTGGCTGTGTAAACTAATCCTGCAATTAAAGTAAAAAAGGTTATAAGGATTGTAAAAATTATTAAACAATTCAATAGAGCTATCATTAAATTACCTGCCCAATAAACCTTTGACTACGATTTGGGCTTGTATTTCAGCTGCACCCTCAAAAATATTTAGTATCCTTGAGTCACAAAGCACTCTACTCACCGGATATTCTAATGCATAACCATTACCTCCGTGGATCTGTAAAGCACTGTCGGCATTACTCCATGCAATTCTGGCTGCAATTAGTTTGGCCATTCCGGCTTCAATATCACATCTTATATCGTTATCTTTCTCTCTGGCAGAAAATAATGTTATCTGTCTAGAAATTGTGGTTTCAATAGCCATCATAGCAATTTTCATCGCGATTCGTGGAAATTTTATGAGTTGTTTACCAAATTGAGATCTATCTTTAGAGTATTGTAAACCTAACTCCAGGGCAGACTGAGCGACACCCACAGCTCTTGCTGCAGTTTGTATTCTCGCTGATTCAAACGTCTCCATAAGCTGTTTAAATCCTTGTCCTTCTTTTTGACCTAGTAAGTTTGTTTTTGGAACCTTTATTTCATCTAAAGCTATTTCATACTCTTTCATACCTCTGTATCCAAGCACTTCTATTTCACTTCCACTCATACCATCCATAGGGAATGGATTTTTACAATTTCCACGAGGTTTCTCAACAAGGAACATACTCAAGCCTTTGTATCCTTTTTGGCTGTTATCAGTTCTCGCCAACACAGTCATAAGATCTGATCTTGCACCGTGTGTTATCCAAGTTTTATTTCCGTTTAGAACATAATCTTCGCCTTTGATAGTAGCTCTTGTCGCTAAACTTCCCAGGTCTGATCCAGTGTTAGGTTCTGTAAAAACAGCGGTTGTGAGAATTTCGCCTGACGCAATTTTCGGCAAATACTTTGTTTTTTGTTCTTCCGTTCCGCCTAACCTAATTAATTCTCCGGCAATCTCTGCTCTTGTTCCCAAAGAACCCGCAGCTAGAAATCCTCTAGACAGTTCTTCTGTTACTACGCACATTGCAGTTTTTCCCATGCCTAATCCACCATATTCCTCTGGAATAGCAATGCTAAAGACTCCCAAATCTGCCATTTGTTTGAGCGTTTCATCGGGAATAAGTGCATCTTCTAAGTGCCATTCATGAGCATGAGGTATTATTTCTTCATCAGTAAACTTTTTAAACTGATCTTGAATCATTTCCAAGGTTTCATCGAAAAGACCTAAGTTAGGAAATTGTCCATTATATAATGAATCTACAATTGATAATTTAGTTTCCTCAGCTAACCCAATTTTTAACAGAACCTCAATATCTTTTGACTTGAGAAAATCAAAATCGTTCTCCTCTAATGAAAAATCACTAAGAGGTCTAACTATCTCTGATTGACTCATCATAATTCCATCTTTCATTTGCATTAGGTACTCTGAGAATGAACACGCTAATATAAAAGCTTCTAACTCAGAATCTTTTTTATTATTCAAAAGTATTTGGTACCAATTTAACATCTGAGCCAAGCTTATTCTATAAGTCTCGAACCAAGCAAAACCGTGGCATTTAAATTGATTCTTTTCTAAAAGCTTTGAGTCAACTCTTCCATCTGAAGAACACTCATTAACAAGTGTTTTTTTAATTTTCAATGTTATATCTTCTAGATGTGTAAGAACCTTCTTGTAACTATCTAGACTATTTTTGATAATATTTTTACTATCGCTTGTCTCAATTATTGATGTGCTATCCATATTAATCTCCAGTTTATATTAACTACTTAATGTATTTTAATCAATCTTCAATCAAGAATGATTATTTTAAGTCATTTAAGGTTCTCATCCCCTTTTTTTCTGCCTGCACTAAAACTGCCATATTTCCCGGTTTATGTTTATTTTCCATCATTTTTGTGTGGGCTTTTGCGACATCTTCCCAACCAAGACATTCTGACATTAGTGGATCAATTTGTTTATTAATAACCATCTTATTGGCTTCGTTACATTGAAATAAATTTGCAAAATGACTTCCCTGAATTCTTTTTTGTCTCATCCAAACAAATCTGGCATCCATGGATAAGTTGTATCCAGAAGTGCCAGCACAAATAACAACCATTCCACCTCTTTTTACTAAGTAACATGAAACAGGGAAAGTCGATTCACCAGGATGTTCAAAAACCATATCGACGTCTTGTTTACCTGTAAAAGACCAAATATCTTTACCTAAAACTCTACACCTTTTTATGTAATCAATATAACCTTTTTGGTCATTAACATCCGGGAGTTTTCCAAAACAATCATAATCTTTTCTATTTAAAACTCCTTTAGCACCCAAATTCATAACAAATTCTTTTTTATCATCGTTTGAAACAACTCCTATCGCATTAGCTCCAACGGCACTACAAATCTGAACAGCCATACTTCCAATTCCTCCCGAAGCCCCCCAAATTAATACATTTTGTCCTGGTTTTATTGTATGAGGAGGATGGCCGAACAACATTCTGTATGAAGTTGCTAAGGTTAAAGTATAACAGCCGCTCTCTTCCCAAGTAAGATGAACTGGCTTTTTTAGTAGTTGTCTATCCTGTACAGTTGTGAATTGAGCAAAAGATCCATCTGCAGTTTCATATCCCCAAATCTTTTGTGATTTGGAATACATAGGTTCTCCGCCATTACATTCTTCGTCATCATTGTCGTCTCTATTACAATGAATAATAACTTCATCTCCAACCTTCCATCTTTTAACATTATCGCCTATTGCCCAAACAATTCCTGAGGCATCTGATCCTCCGATATGATAATCCTTTTTACTCACATCCATTACCGAAACAGGTATTCCCTGAGATGCCCATACATTATTATAATTCACTCCAGCGGCCATTACCATCACCATTACCTCGTTTTGACCAGGTTTTATAACTGGCATCTTCTCAACTTTCATGGCCTTTTCTGGAACGTCTTCTCTTTCTTTTCTAATTACCCATGCATACATTTTTTTTGGAATCACTCCTAAAGGAGGTATTTCTCCTATTTCGTATATATCTTTTTCTGTCATCGTCTTAATTTTTAAAGTTAATATTTAATTTTACAAAAATAAGTTTTATCATTGTTATAAAAAAAAAACATAATTTTCTTGTTGAAAATCAAATTTAATACTATTTTTCATGTAAAAGTTATTTTATGAAGCAAATTAAAGATAAACCATGGGTAATAAGAACTTATGCGGGGCATTCAACAGCTGAAGCTTCAAACAAGTTGTATAGAGAAAACTTAAGTAAGGGACAAACTGGTCTATCTGTTGCATTCGATTTACCCACACAGACTGGTTACGATTCCGACTTTATATTATCTAAAGGAGAAGTAGGTAAAGTTGGAGTTCCTATAAGTCATATTGGTAATATGATGACATTATTTAATAAAATCCCTTTAGACAAGATGAATACTTCAATGACTATTAATGCCCCAGCCGCTTGGCTACTTGCTTTGTATATTGCTACTGCAGAAAAAAGAGGTATAAATCGTAAAGATCTGTCTGGAACCACTCAAAATGATATTACAAAAGAGTATCTTTCAAGAGGAACTTATATTTTTCCACCAGAACCAAGTCTTAAACTAACAACAGATATAATAAAGTTTACAACTACGGAGGTTCCTAAATGGAATCCAATGAATGTCTGTTCTTATCATCTCCAAGAAGCAGGAGCAACACCTGAACAAGAACTGTCATTTGCACTTGCAACGGCTATTGGAATTTTAGAATATCTAAAAAAAAATTCAAAAATTGAACATTCTCTTTTTGAACAAATTGTTGGAAGGATCAGTTTCTTCGTAAATTCTGGGATGAGGTTCATAACAGAAACTGCAAAAATGATCACTTTCACTGAATTATGGGATGAAATTTGCAAAAAAAGATTTAAAATTAAAAATCCTAAATTTTCAAGATTTAGATACGGGATGCAGGTAAACTCTCTCGGTCTAACTGAATCTCAGCCAGAAAATAATGTTTACAGAATTTTAATTCAAATGCTACCGGTTGTAATTGCCAAAAATTCTAGGGCACGAGCTGTCCAACTACCCGCCTGGAATGAAGCATTAGGTCTACCAAGACCATGGGATCAACAATGGAGTCTGAGACTTCAACAAATTATGGCATTCGAGACTGATCTTCTTGAGTTTGGTGATATATTCATGGGATCAAAAGAAATTAGAAAAAAAGTTGAAAAGTTAAAAAAACAAGCTGTCTCAGAACTTCAATCAATTGACAAAATAGGTGGATTAAAAGAGGCAATAGAAAATGGTTATATGAAAAAAAAATTAGTTTTATCACAAACTGAAAGACAAAAAAATATTGAAACAGGAGATCAAAAGGTCGTTGGAGTAAATTGTTATACTGAAGGTGTAAAATCTCCTCTCATGGATTCGGATGACGGAGGTTTCATGAAAGCAGACCAAACCGCAGAAGCAAAGCAAATCAAAAATGTTGTTAATTGGAAAAAAAGTAGAAATAAAAAAGAAGTTGAGAATGCACTTTCTGAACTCATAGAAACGGCTAAAAATGGAAATAATATTATGGAGATTTCTATTAAATGTGCCCACGCAGGAGTCACTACTGGTGAATGGGGAGAAGTCATGAGGGAGGTTTTTGGTGAGTACAGAGCACCAACAGGAATTGTATCATCAAACCTAAGTATTGAAAAAAACGAGAAAATTAAAATAAAAAAAATTCAGGATCGCGTTAGTGTTATTACAAAAAAGATTGGAAGAAGACCCAAAATGTTAGTTGGCAAACCTGGCCTTGATGGTCATTCAAATGGTGCTGAACAGATTGCTGTGAGGGCAAGAGACATTGGCTTAGAAGTTGTTTATGATGGCATAAGATCAACTCCAGAACAACTAGTTAATACATGCATTGAGGAAGGAATTCATATCATAGGCTTGTCTATACTATCAGGCTCTCATATCCACTTGGTAAAAGAAACATTTAATCTTATGAAAAAAGTGAAGGTTAATAATGTCCCCATAATAGTTGGAGGAATTATACCGCCACAAGACGAAAAAAAACTTATTAAAATGGGGGTTAAGAGGGTATTTACTCCGAAAAATTTTCAAATAGAGGATATTATGTCGAAAATTGTCGATATAATTCATGAATCTTATGTTTAAAAAAAAACTGTAGATTTTATAATATTTTTATTAAAAGAACTTAATAAAAAAAATTTAAATAATTTCTTGCCTGTTCTTTACAAAGAAAAAAGCATTGGTTGGATTCATGCGGATATTCATCAGGTTCTTCTTAAAAATAATTTTTTGATGGATGAAGATAAAGTTTGTGTTGATAACTTATTAGGGTTGGAAGAAAATTGGTTTAAATCAGTTTTTAAACTTTTTTTTAAATTGAAAATTATAGATAACAATTTTTCAGAGAAATGTCCTATCTTTAGCCACGAATCGCTTAACCCTAAAATAACTTTTCAAGAAAATAAAGTATTTGGAAATGAATGTTTATTTACAGTAAACAGAGCTTTATTGTCCAAATTTGGCTTCACAGCTTATGGTGTTCATTGCAATGCATGGAGAAATAATAAAGTGCCTACCATGTTTCTCTCTAAAAGATCAAGAAATTTGAAAAAGTTTCCAGGACTATTTGATAATTTTATTGGAGGGGGGCAACCCTCAAATATTTCAATTAGAAAAAATCTTGAGAAGGAGGGTTTTGAAGAAGTAGGGATTACCAAAAATATTTTGCAAAATGCAGAACTCAACTGTTTTACCAAGTATTCTCACACATACAATAACGTCTTAAATTCATCTGTCATTGCAACTTATGATCTTGAAATGAAAAAAAAATTTATCTTTAAAAGTAATGATAATGAAGTTGAAGGAGTTCAAGAATTTGAAATTTTTGAAGTTTTGAACTTATTTAAAGAAAAAAAAATAAAGCCGAATTGCCTCATACCAATTTTAAATCTGATCATAAAAAAAATGAATAATTTATTTGATGAAAGAGCTTTACTTGAAATCAAGAAAAATTTAACTTGAAATATGAATGATATAAAATTACTTGAGGGACCTGAATTAAATCCCAAGTCAAAAAAAATAGAAAAAATGGTTATATTTCTTCATGGATATGGTGCTGACGGATCCGATCTTATAAATATTGCACATGAGTGGATTGATATTTTACCTAACACAGTATTCTATGCTCCCAATGCACCTTTTATTTGTGATGTTAATCCGTCGGGCTACCAATGGTTTAAACTTAATGAAAGAAACGAAAAAGAGCTTGAAAAAGGTTTAATTGAATGTGGTCCGTACATAGAAAAATTTATTGATCAAAAATTAAAGGATAATAACATAGAAATAGCTGACCTCGCCGTATTTGGTTTTTCTCAAGGAACAATGGTAGCACTTAACCATCTATTAAAAAGAAAAAAGTCTTGTGCGGGAATAATAGGCCATTCGGGAATATTGTTTCAAGAGGAAGGACTAAAGAATTGTAATTCTAGTATTCCAATTCTTCTTTATCATGGAAAAGAAGATCAAGTAATTAGCTATAAATACTGTTTAGAAGCTAAAAAAAATTTGATATCCGAGGGTTTCAAAGTTAATTGCTTTATTCAAGAAAACTTAGAACATGGTATAGACAGCAGAGGTATCGAATTGGGACAAGAATTTCTTAAAAGAATATTAAAAGTTTAAATTTGTAATAAAAGTTCAATATAATACTATTAACAATTAATAATATAACTAAGTTTTAATATGTTGATAAAGGAAAATAGTTGTCCTGCACTTGTTCTTAATGCTGACTTTCAGCCATTAAGTTATTTTCCACTTTCCACTTGGTCATGGCAAAACGCACTCAAAGCTGTTTTTTTGGATAGAGTCAATGTAATTTCCGAATACGAACAAACAGTCAGGTCGCCCTCGACTGAATTTAAACTACCAAGCGTTATATCACTTAAGGATTTTATTCCTTTGCCCTCAAAGGCAGCATTTACAAGATTTAATGTTTTTCTCCGAGATAAGTTTCGCTGTCAGTATTGTCAAAAAATATCTAAAACAGAAGAATTAACATTTGATCATGTAATACCAAAATCTAAAGGCGGAAAAACAGAGTGGTCAAATGTTGTAACTTCATGCCGCTCTTGTAATACAAAGAAAGGAAGTAAAAGTTTAAAAAGCATTGGGCTTAAATTACTCAAGGAACCAGAAATTCCTAATAACTATGAATTAAAAGAAATTGGTCGTTTATATCCTCCAAACTTTTTACACCAAAGTTGGGGTGATTATCTCTATTGGGATACAGAGTTAGAGCCTTAACTATATTTTTTCAGAAATCCTAATTGCAGATTTTGTGATAATCTCGATAAATTTTTTAAAAGCTTTTAATTTTAAACTGTTTCCTTTTATAAAACTCCTACCAGTTTCCTGATGTTTAGCCTCATCTTCTAGGAATTTCTGAATATTTTTTTGTATAGCTTTCTCATCAATTTTTTCAATCTCTGAAATTTGACTTTTGTAGTGCTCAACAATTATTTTCTCAACAGACTCTGTACAAGCCATAACATAATCTTTACCCAAAATAGCTGTAATCGCTCCGAGAGAAAAGCCTCCAATTTTCCAAAAAGGATGCATTAATGTTGGTCTACACCTTTTCTCTAATAACATTTTTTCAAAATATTCTAAATGTTCATTTTCTTCTTCAGCAATTTTATATAAAGTTCTTTTTAGATCTGGATTCTTTGTGAACTTTATTTGACCAGAATATATCTGCTGAGCACCAAACTCACCTGCATGATTTACTCTTAAAATTTCGTCTAAAATCTTTTTTTTATTTGTCATAATCTAGTTTTCATTTTAAAAATTGTAATAGCAGTTAAATTTACAATAGAAAAAATAAAATTATATCCTGCCATAGAAATTCCTTTGTAATCCCAAATTACTTGGTCGCACTTAGTAATTGGAACTTCATCTAAGAAAGATCTTAATTGATCAATGTTTTCGAATTTAGTTACATTATTTGTACACGCACTTTTAAAATTCCATAACTCGAGTTCAACACCTGTATGAAATCCAGAAACGGTTGCACTAGAAATAAATAAGAAAATCATTAAAAGAGATAAGGTCGGGTAGAATTTTTTTGAAATTAAAAAGAATAACGCAATACATATCATTATAAAATAAGGAATTCTTTGATAGATGCATAGCTCACATGGAGGGTAATTTTCAAAAAATTGATAGTAAAAAGCAAATAGGATAGCAAATGAACTTACAAAAAGACTATATGTAAAAAAAATAATTTTCATTTAAAACAATTATTAAACTAACAATTTATAAGTAATGTATATCAAAAATATAACTATTAAAAAAATACTGATTTGATTAATATTTCTTTCAATAGAATTTTTTATTCCATTACCAAATCTGTAAAACATATAACCTACTAAAAAAAATCTTGCACTTCTTGAAATTAGAGAACAAATGGTAAATAGATAAATATCGAGATTCATTATTCCTGAGGAAATTGTGATAACTTTAAATGGTAAAGGTGTAAAACCTCCAATTAAAATTAACATCCAGCCCATATCATCAAAATGTTCTTTAAATATCAAAAAACCATCTGAGAATGAGGGGTTAATATAGTCTATTTTTGGTGAAATATATTCCCAAAAATAATAGCCCATAAGATAACCAAATAACCCTCCAAGGACAGAAAAAACAATCGTAATCGTTATTAGAAAAAATGTTCTATCACGATTGGCTAAAATCATTGGTGCAAGAAAAATATCAGTAGGAATTGGAAAAAAAATTGACTCAATAAATGAAATAAAAGATAAGTAAATCCATGAAAATCTTCTTGCAGAATAATCGAGAGATTTTTTAACAACTGTATTAAAAACTTGTTTTAGCATTGTTTTCTGTGGTCTTTATTTAAAATTATGGCAGTTTTTTTTAAATTTATTTTCTCCAATTTTTTACTCCACGACTACTTTATAACGGTTTTTAATTGATAGTAATTTAAAAAAAATTAATAATTTATTAATTTTAAAAAATCTTTTTAAATTCTATCTTTAATGATATTTTTTCCATTCATAAAGCCCCTATGGCGGAATTGGTAGACGCGACGGATTCAAAATCCGTTGAACTTCGGTTCATGTCCGTTCGAGTCGGACTAGGGGTACCATGAAATTA
>MDTB01209888.1_pt1 | contig 61875 bp, 64 predicted proteins | sample 811161 | NCBI WGS metagenome assembly MDTB01 (sample SAMN05326650, study PRJNA326480) | marine metagenome | isolation source: seawater | place: Mediterranean Sea | collected 2009
CAGCGCCCTGGTAGCTCAGGGGATAGAGCAACCCCCTCCTAAGGGGTAGGTCGGACGTTCGATTCGTCTCCGGGGCGCCATTAATTATTATCCTACTAGTTTTGATGACTAAATGATTACATCAACAAGCTGTCCAGATCAAGCATCTCAGCAACGATAGCCTCAGAGGACTCCGACATAAAAGGTATTTGACCAATGCATGGCACACTGAGGCAATCCTGCAAGGACTCTAAGTTTTTCTCTAAAAAACCAAAATGAGGGTCTATCTGATTGCCGACCCATCCCACAAGGGTAAGACCTCTTCTGAGAATCGCCTCGCGCGTCAAAACTGCATGATTGACGCAGCCAAGACGCAAACCGACCACTAAAATCACAGGACAGTTCAAATCAACAGCTAAATCTGCAGTAGTCCAATCTGCGTTCAACGGTATGTCGAATCCGCCCACACCCTCAATAAAAGCATATTGAGCATACCTCATCGATTCGCGTACCTGATTGAGCACAACGGCCCTCTCAATAACCTTATCCTCCAGTTCCCCCGCAATTTTTGGCGCGCAGGGAGTCCTAAACTGATAGCTACACAGTTTTTGTATATCGATATTGGGCTCACACACCTGACTCAGCCGCAAAACATCCTCATTGATCCATGTGCCATTCACCAAATCCTGTCCAGCAGCTACAGGCTTAAGTCCAACACAACTAAACCCAGCCTGAACTACCGCGGATACTAACCCTACGGTTATCGTCGTTTTTCCAATCTCAGTGTCAGTGCCTGTTACAAAGTACTTCATAACTTAAGCAAGTTTATTAACAAGTATATGTAAGGCATCCATCAAACGATCAATATCGTTGACCGTGTGGTCCGCTGACAGGGTCAATCGAATACGTGATGTACCAGACGGGACAGTTGGCGGCCTTATGGCCGGCACGCGAAAACCTAATTCAAGCAAGCCCGATGATAAATCAATTGCACTTAGCACGTCGCCAACAACAAGGCCTTGAATCGGAGATGAAGACTTCGTAATGTGTAATCCAACATTAGACTGTGCTGAAACCATACCGGATAGGCCTTGTCGGAGATGACCCTCGAGAGATCTCAGATGATTCCTTCGACGTACACCTTCGTTTCCATGCATTAATTTGAGCGATGTAAGCAGCGCAAACGAAATTGCTGGTAGTGCTGCGGTCGTGTAAACGTAACTCCGTGCTCTTTGGAAAAGATAATCAATAATAGTCTGGTTAGCAATCACAAAGGCGCCCGATAAGCCTGCAGCCTTGCCCAATGTTCCGACAAGAATAATACGGCCACTTAGTTCTTTTTCATTTTCAAGACTACCCAGGCCTTTTTTACCGAGGACACCGTATCCATGTGCATCATCAACTATAATCCACGCATCATATTTAACGGCCAAATCAGACAACACACTCAAATCAGCTTGATCTCCATCCATACTAAACACACCATCTGTGACGATTAACCGTATGTCTGACGTATTTTTTTTGAGCATGGACTCTAACGTTTCATAATCTCGGTGTTTGTATATATTGACCTTGCTTTTACATAATCTTATTCCGTCAATTAAAGAAGCATGGTTAAGCTCATCAGAAAAAACCTCGCAGTCGCCTTCGCCCAAAACTGTCATAACAGCTAAGTTCGCCATATAACCAGTGGAAAAAGTAAGGCAGCGGTTATCAGGAATTATCTGGGAAAATAATCGACTGAGCATCATCTCTAATTGCTCGTGAGGTGCCATATGCCCACTGATCAAATGTGATGCCCCCGAACCACCGCCCCATATTTCAATACCCTCTTTTAATGCATCTAAAATATCTGGATGGCTCGCAAAACCTAGATAGTCGTTAGAGCAAAATAAAGTATGCTTAGCCGATACCGAATGATCAGCGTTGTTAATTAACTGATGCGTTCCAGTTCTAGACTGTGCGATCCACTTTTGTCTTAGCATATTAGATTGCGCTAAAACATTCATCCTATCTTGTAATTTCTTGATCAACATCGGTTCAAAACTTTGTCAAGGCACTTAGCAATAGCGTCGGCTAGAAAATCAGCAAGCTCCTGAGAAAGCACATAGGGTGGCATCAGATAAACCGTGTTGCCAATTGGTCGAGTCAAAATCTCTTCCGTACGTCCTTGAAGATGAAATCGCTCCGCAAAGTTTTCCCCAGCATCTTTAACCTCAAATGCAAGGATCATGCCACACTGCCTGAGCCCTGAAATTCGAGAATCTCCGTCAAAACGACTAAATGCATGAGACAAAAATTTAGATTGTTGGTGAATAGTGTCCTCAAGGCCCTCATCGAAATAATCAAGTACAACGTTGGCTGCGGCACAAGCTATAGGATTACCCGTATAAGAATGAGAATGCAAAAACCCACGCGTGAAGTCATCACTTAAAAACGATTCGAAAATCTCTTCGGAGCTAAGTACAACAGATAACGGTAAATTACCACCGGTAATGCCTTTAGATAACAATACTGCATCAGGCCAATCTGCTTCACTCACCTGCTCCCAGGCAAAGAATGTACCTGTTCTTCCGCAGCCGACTGCGATCTCGTCTGCGATCAAATACACGCCATGTTGTCGGGTTAATTGCCTCACCTGACGCAGGTATTGTGCTGAGTGCATGGACATACCACCGCCACACTGAACACGTGGTTCAATGATCAAAGCGCAAAGTTCATGCCCTTGTTTCTCAAGCAAGTCCGAGAGCGCTTTTAACGCCTCGTTTTCATTATTTGCACGATTGTCTGGAGAAGCTATGATGATCGTATCATTTAATAATGCTCGATATGAATTTTGAAATAACGGAACATCGGTAACAGACAGAGCTCCAATCGTCTCGCCATGATAACTATTCCGTAAGCACGCAAATCTTTTCCGAGCAGTCTGACCTTGAATCGCCTTAGCGTGGAAACATTGCTTGAGCGCGATTTCCACCGCACTCGAACCGTCGGATGCAAAAAAAACGTGACCCAGGTGCTGACCCGTCTTCAGTGCCAAGCGTTCGGCGAGTTTAACTGCTGGCTCATGGGTACAACCCCCAAGCATGACATGAGAAAGCTCGTTGGCTTGCCTGACAATGGCTTCCGTAATTCTGTGGTTTGTATGCCCTAGAATATTGACCCACCAAGAGCTTACAGAATCGAAATAACGATATCCCGACTCATCAAACAGCCAGCCATCGTGGCCTGAGCGAATCGCCAACGGCGGACAGGATTGTAGTCTTGCCATCTGGCTGCATGGATGCCATATGGCACTCAAACTTCTGTCTGATAATGAAAGGCGGGAATTACTCAAGGGATTAAACGATCCATATTACGTCCGATGTATGGCGATCATTATAGTAGTTCGATCAGGTCGATGCTGAATAAAAAAACATTGAAGTGGTCCTTTAAATCCATTTTTTTCGTCTAAAAACAATTATGATCGTTGTAACGAGACTGATCGCCAAACACCAAAATGCGAGATACCCAAAGCGCCATCCAAATTCAGGAATATATTTGAAATTCATTCCATAAACTGCCGCTAAAAAGTTTAATGGCAAAAAGACCATGCTGATAACCACCAAGCGATTAATGACCAGATTAGTGTTATGACTGGTCATACCCATATAAAGGTTAAGCGTCTCGGATAAGATTGCTCGCTCTGTGGTCGCGTCCCCAGATAATCTATCAAGCGGTATCGCTTGCCGCTCCAAAAACGGCTGAGCTGACTCTGAAATAAACTTAGAGCGACGATTGGATAAACCATCCACCGACTCCCTTGCAACAGCAACAGCATTTCTAAACTCTAATAAAGCAGCTGAGAGTATAGAAAAATCTTGAAAAATATCCTTATCTTTCGCATTCCGAATCAGTCGGTTTTGCATCGATTCCACATCACCGGCCAACTCTCCAAGAGTTTGACGATAGTCAAGAATTAACGAATCGACCAACTCGAACAGTAAGAAACCACCCGACTGTGCATGTTGATAAAAATCTTCCCGATATGAATCACATACGTGTTCAATAACACCCGAATGACCATCACATAAAGTGAATATAAAATTTTCGCCAATAACCAAATGAATTGGTTTAAGCGTCAGATTACGACCCTCCGCAGCCGCCTCCAATAAAGTGCAATGAATCGCACTGCGACCAAACCTTAGTACACCATGACCTTGATTATTAACAATACGATCTACAGTATCCAGATCGACGCCAACCATTTTCAGCACTTCGTATCCTGAATCATTCAGCGGCAAATGTCCCCAGCAAAATACACCTTCATCAATCCTGGCGGCGACATCTGATATGGGTACTTCATTAATTTCTTTTAAGTCAAAATTAAACGTGATCGCCATTCCTAACTCAAACTTGGACATCATGCGACGTTTCCTTTCAATATCAGGCTCAAAAATTTCCATTCGGTCTAACTAGACTGACTCCGCTATAGTATCGCGTTAACACATTAATATAACCTGTTGAGAGTTCAGTGGTGAATCAGTTTCAAAAAATAATGAAAGCCCGTATATTGAGTTTAGCCATTGTCTTATGGTTACCTTTAATAGCGATTGCTGAGGACAAGACACAGCATGGCTCAGAGATTGGAAATATTCAGCTACTAGAGATTCAAGCACGATCTGGAGACGTGAAAACACAGGTACGACTCGGTGCGATGTACCGCGACGGGCTAGGTGTTACGCGAAACAGCCAAAAGGCTTTCTATTGGTTTCTCCAGGCTGCAAAAAAGAATAATGTGCCAGCGCAATTAAGAGTTGCAAAAATGCTCAAACAAGGTATCGGCACCAATAAAGACCACCAGTCCGCTTTTGTTTGGTTTAGTCGAGCAGCAAAATCCGGAAACGCTGACGCGTTAACCAATCTAGGTCAAATGCTTCAATCTGGAACCGGTACTCCGATCAATTTAAAGCAAGCCTTTAACTCATATATGCTTGCGGCGCAACAGAATCAATCTGAAGCTCAGTTTAACGTTGCACAAATGCTTTTTAAAGGTATGGGTGTACATAGAGATGAAAGCGAAGCAATTAAATGGTACGAGCATTCAGCGAGTAACGGTAACGTAGATGCGCAAAACAGCTTGGGGACGCTGTACCTGAAAGGCGACACCATTCCGAAAAATATCGACCGTGGACTAGAGCTCATTGTTAATGCCGCGAGTAAAGGTCATCCCGCCGCATTTCATAACCTCGGGCTCATCTACCAACTGGGATTAGGCGTACCGAGAGACGATGTTTATGCCTACCTATGGTTTGCAGTAGCCGCTCAATCAGGACACCGAAGCGCAGAGCGATTTAAGGAAGGGTTAGCATTATCCATGAATGCGGATGATATTAGTAGAGCTGAGACACTTGCCGCGGCTTGTAAGCAAAAAGACTTTAAAAAATGCATCTCTTTCTAATGGAGGTAAGACCTTTAGTCCGGTTACGCGAACCTCTAAATTTCAAGCGCCTCCAGTTCTGAGGAAATACTAAGCCACTCTTCTTCAGCTTCATTTATCTCCTTTGATAGGACCGCTTGATCATGCAAATGACCAAGCAACTCCTCCTTTGCATGCTCCTCGTACAAATCAGATTTAGCCAATCTATTTTCAACACGCTCTTTCTCAACTTGAAGTCGACCGAGTCGCTTCTCAAGCGAATTTAATTTTCTCAAGATCGGTTTCTTTAATGCGGAATGACGATTTCGCGCATCAGCCTCTTCACGACGCCGTTCTTTCCGCGAGCCCAAGGATTTAGATCCGCTCGACTCGGACCTATTGGTTTTTGCCAATATTTGACTTGAGTATTCATCCAAATCACTATCAAACTCCGTTAGTGCACCATCAGCTATTAAGTACAACTGATCACATACAGATGACAACAACGAGCGATCATGGGAAACAAGCACCATCGACCCCTCAAAGCTTTGTAGCGCTCGAGTAAGGGCGTAACGCATATCCATGTCCAAATGATTGGTTGGCTCATCGAGCAATAACACATTTGGTTTCTGCCAAATGATAAGGGCTAAGGCTAGTCGCGATCGTTCTCCTCCCGAGAATAAGCCTACCTCTCGGAACACATCGTCTCCAATGAATCCAAATCCGCCTAAATAACTTCTCAGTTCTTGCTCTCTCGTAAAACCGTCTAATCGTACAAGATGCTGAAGTGGATTCTCATATTCTCTGAGCTGATCCAAGGCGTTTTGTTCGAAATACCCAATTGAAAGATCCTTACTTTTAGTAACTTCGCCGCCAAGCGGAACGATCTGACCTGCCAAAAAACGGATGAGAGTAGACTTGCCCGCACCGTTTCGTCCAAGTAATCCAATCCGTGCTCCCGATCTAAGCTCAAAGCGGATATTTTCTAATATAGGCTTCTGATCATAGCCAATTGATACATCTGTAGCGACCATGGCCGGATCCGGACGAGACATCGGCTCTCTAAATTCAAAACTAAAAGGCGTATGGACATGGGCAGGAGCGATCACCTCGAGCTTGGCTAGTTGTTTCATCCGACTTTGCGCTTGACGGGCTTTTGTGGCTTTAGCACGAAACCGATCAACGAAGCGCTTCATGTGCTCAATTTCTCGCTGCTGTTTGATATACGTCGCTTTTTCTTGAGCAAGATACGATGCTCTTTGAACCTCAAAAGCGGAATAATTACCCTTATACGTTTTAAGGAAGCCTCCGTCGATATAACAAATTGAATGAACAACATTATCCAAAAATGATCGGTCATGGGAAATCAGCAACAGCGTACCCGGAAAGTATTTAAGCCATGACTCGAGCCAAATAACAGCATCCAAATCTAAGTGATTGGTAGGTTCATCCAACAAAAGCAAATCGGACCTGCACATCAAGGCCTTCGCTAAGTTAAGGCGCATTCTCCATCCGCCGGAGAAATAATCAACTGGGTTGTTAACCTCGCTAGCGACAAAACCCAAGCCACTTAATAATTGGTTCGCGCGCGCCTCAGCACCGTATCCATTAATCACGTTTAAGCGCTCGTGAAGTGCCCCTATCTGATCCGAGTCGTCGTTGCTCTCAGCATCCTCAAGCTGACGTTGTATGGTACGGAGCTCGGTGTCGCCATCGATTACATAATCAATCGCTCGTCGTTGGCCCATCGGGAGCTCTTGCGCAACATGTGAAATAACAAGCCCAGGCTGCAATCCTAAAGTGCCAGAGTCCGCCTGCATTTCGCCGAGTAGCAACGCAAATAAACTACTTTTCCCAGAACCATTACTCCCGGTTATTCCAATCTTATTGCGCGCATAAAACGTAAAACGAGCATTTTCAAAAAGAACCTTGTCGCCTCGCCGAAGCGCTATGCCATCAGCGGTAATCATGGATCACCGACAGCCTCGCTGTCTATTGATTGAGTACTTTATAAATAACACATCAATGATGGTGATTGTGACCAGCATCCGCCGTTGCTCGAACCGTAACCGGCACCTTCAGTTTCCCTGCATATTCAAAATCTAATGTTACGGTATAGGTCTCACCTGCCTTAAACGACTGAGTGAGCTCAAAAAGCATTATATGAAGACCACCTGGTTCCAAGCGGACAAATTGGTCAGCTGCTATCGAAATACCAGAATCAAGTCGTCTCATCTTCATGACATTATCTACCATCAACATCTCGTGAATCTCACTGACTTGCGCGAGATCCGTGGACACACTGATCAAACGATCAGCTTCATTTCGCGGATTGTGCATAGAGAGATAAACCGCGGTCGCGTCCACTCCGGGCAAAGGCTCTTTCATCCAACCACTCATAACATGCATATCATCGGAGTGCCCCATATTTTCATGGTGCCCAGCAACAGCTACGCAAGACCATACGCAAAACATCAATCCTAAATAACGATACATTGATACCCTCCAAAAATTTTATATTCGATTAGACGAACACTCAATATTAAAATTACAAAAATACACGCTCTATGAACCAGCCTAGACCTAATATCCCAACTGACGCGGATAATCCTAATGATATATTTCTTTGTCTTACCTCACCCCTTTCTGCATTAGAAAAAAATGATGCAGAAGTAATCAACTGCCAAAACATGACCGCAGCTAAAACTATCAAAAGTTGTCCGATTTCAACACCCACATTGAACGATGCAAGCGCCCAAATTAATTCTTCTTGTGGCAGACCAAAATCTCTTAATACAGATGCAAAGCCAAAACCATGAATTAATCCGAAAAGAAACGTAACCCAATAACGTCTAGATATATCCTTTACAAAAAAGTTCTCTACGGCTACGTAAATGATACTGAGTGCAATCAATGGCTCTATAACCTCTGGTGGCAATGCAACAACATTCAATACAGCCAGTGTGAGCGTGATCGAATGGGCGATTGTAAATGCCGTAACCACTTTAAATAATGGCCAAAAACTACGACCTAAAACGATAACGGCTAATAAAAATGCAATGTGATCAAAACCAATTGCTATGTGCTCAACACCCGAAATAACAAATTTTTTACCAAGATCCCAAAAAGAATCACTGTCATGTTCAAACCACACAGATTGATCTTTCGAACTTAAGAGCTTTACAAAGTTCTGGTCGCCCTCGATGCTGACCAAATGCCTTGATTGAGCATCAATTTCTTGAAACAGGGCCACGCTATAACGACTTGGCAGTAAACCCTGATCACAAATCCACTGCACACCAAGAATTAGGTGCTCACCATCGAAACGAACCCGACCCACTGGCGATGGATCTGCTGCTTCAGTTTTACAGAACAGACGATTATTATCCGTAACGTAATTAAATATATCTTTTGAGATTGCCTGAACCGCACTACTATCAACTCTAGAATCAGGTGCGAAGAGCTCTTGCTCAAGAGCGACCTCTAAATCTATAAGATTGATTTCGATCTCAGCGCTAACAATGCCATTTTCAAGAGTTAGCAAACTGCTGGATAACTTTGTCTGGTGCGCTGCACTGAGGCTGCAACTGAAGATTAACGATAACGCCAGCCAATACCGCTTATCCCATAACCGATGCATCAGATATATCTCCAATTACAACTGCTTAATGCTAGTAATCTCATGACAAAGATGACTATATTTCTTAATTTTATAGCAATATATAGTCCTCAGATTTCTCTACTACTTTGTAATAAAAATTAAGCGGCTCTCTTTGACGGTGACCACTTCTTTTTTTTGTCACGGCGAAATGGCACAACATCTCCTCGAGGTCTCGCATTCGAAGTACGTTTTCGTGGAGATCGCTTTTGATTACTATTCTTTTTCGCACCTGGATTTAACAAACGTTCAATTGCATTCCACTTACCTCGATCGCTTGGAGTAATGAAACTAAGGGCTGATCCAGTTGCCCCCGCTCGAGCTGTACGACCAATTCGATGCACATAATCTTCAGCGCACTGTGGCAGATCATAATTAATAACATGCTCAATGTGAGGGATATCTAAACCACGTGCAGCTACGTCCGTAGCCACAAGAATTCGATACTTTTTATTTCTAAATGATGCGATCACCCGGTCCCGCTTGTTTTGCTTTAAGTCGCCATGAATTGCGTTGGCACTGTGGCCTTCCTTAGCCAATCGTTTTGCCATCTTCTCGGTACCGTGTTTCGTTTTAACAAACACAATGATAGATCCATCTCGCTCATTCAGACTATCTAATAAAGACATATATTTTGCACCGTCACTAACCCGCATGGTGTCTTGTTTAATATTGGGTGCCGGTGCGGACGATTTACTCACTGTAATTCGAACCGGATCTCGTAAATATTTTTCGGCAATACGCGCGATGTTGGGCGCAACGGTAGCTGAAAACAATAAAGTCTGCCTTTGCGACGCTAGGAAACCCATCACTTTCTCAATCTGAACAGTGAAACCAGCGTCAAGCATACGGTCCGTCTCATCTAAAACCAGAAAGTCTGCATGCTTGAGCTTTAAGATACCTCGATCTAAATGATCGTTGATTCGACCTGGAGTTCCTACAATAATACGCGGTCGATCTTTTATTTGGCGAATCTGCTTTGACATAGAGTCACCACCAATCAATAAGGCGGTTTTTATGTTTCTTGATTTTCCCAACATCAGTCGCAACTGACCCAATACCTGTGTCGCAAGCTCCCGTGTGGGCGTCATTACTAACGCAGATCCTTGTGGATTAGCTAACAATCTTGCTATTAGCGGTATTCCAAATGCTGCCGTTTTACCTGTTCCCGTTTGCGCTGAACCGAGAATATCCTTACCCTCTAGCGCCGGCGGTATAGCCTCCACTTGAATCGGCGTTGGCTGACTGAACTTCATTGCCTGCAGCGTTTCTAGTAATTGATTGGGTAACTCCATATCCTGAAAATTTTTCATATTGCTTTCCTTATTATGGACGTGCCTCGTAACGTTTTATCACGCTACCTATTCACGGCCTGATTCATGTATCTGACGTGCGTGCGCTTACCATTGCACTCATTATTCCAAATGCAAGATGCGCTTAAGATAAGGTCCTCTCGTCCAAAATTTGCCACTGCATGTGTGTGATTTTGCGATATACACCCTGAGGGTGTTGTAAAGGGTGATGCACCGTCTTAGCAGACGCAACAAACCCACGTTCATCGATGGCATGGCGCCATCGAGCATAAACTACTTCCATATTTAGTTCTCTTTCCCGCCAACTTCAAATAGAGAGTCACTATCCGATGACAGCCACACCATGTGGGTCGCCGGTTTACTCTTATTCAAACACTTGAGATCTAGCCATTAGCATGATCTTGGAGGAACCCACAATTTTTCGTGGGACCACGAAATACTTCTTACATTTCGCGGTTTTTGGTCAAGAGCAACAGAAACTCGGTGCCGAACCTTACCATCCTGCTAAATGCACCGCAAGCGGATAGAGGAATGAACCGGTTCACGGAAGACTAATCTATCGAGCCCAAATAACATAATGGGGGATGAACACCTAATTGGGGGGCAAATGGGGTTCCTAGAGCGAGTTACAAGTGATGAACGCAATAAAGATACTTGTTGCTTAAATGAGACATGAATGCCTATGCGTGGTATGTAAATATAAGTTTTTACAGCATCTTACTCATCCTAACTACTGTGCGTTATGTTGTATCGTATCTTCTTATATGTTATAATGTAACAAATCGGTTAAAAAACAAACCGACTACCGACAACATAATTGGGAGACACATTTCGATGACTATTAATACTTTTCGATGCCTCATCGCAATAATGAGCTTAGTGGCTTTTAGCTCAGCTCACGCGCAAGAGGATGTAAGTGACCTACGGCAGGCTTTAGACGAACTTAGAAGTGAATACGAGCAAAGGATTTCTGATTTAGAGAAGAAATTAGAAATGGCTGTTCAATCTAAAGAGCATGCTGGATCTACAGGAACAACTAAATCAGTCGGAGGACGTACGATCAAAGGTAATATATTTAACCCGTCAATTGGTATCGTTTTAAATGGTCAGTTTAAAGAATTTTCCAAACGAACAGAGCCAGAACTCAAAGGGTTCTCCGTAGGCGAAGAGGCTCATCGAGGTGACGGTGGTATGGCTTTAGACCATACTGAATTAAACTTCTCGGCTAATGTGGATGACAAGTTCTACGGTAGCTTGACCTATGCCATCGCTGAGCATGAAGGTGTGGTAGAAACCGAGGTTGAAGAGGCTTACATTGAAACACTTCCCGGTGCGGGCGCTCCAGCAAAATTTAAATTCGGTAAAGCGCTTTGGGGTATAGGCTATTTGAACGAACAGCATGCGCACGTTGATGATTTCGTTGGCCGTCCACTTCCATATGAAGTCTATTTCAACGGCGCTTTTAACGACGACGGTATACAGATCAGCAAGATCTTGCCAACGGACGTTTACCAAGAGGTCGGAGTTGGGTTATTCCGAGGTAACGACTTCCCATTTGGCACGACCGACAAGCAAGGTATTGGTGCAACCTCTTTATACTATCGAATAGGTGGTGACTTGGGCGTTAACGGCACCTGGAGACTGGGCGCATATAGGCTTGATGGCGAAACTGGAGGCCGTGTAGGAACAGAAGATCTCGTTACATTCATCGGCGATACAGATATCACAGCATATGACCTTCGTTACACTTATGCACCGACTGGAAACGAAGCTAGCCAAGAAATTACCTTTACTGCGGAGCACTTTTCACGTTCTGAGGTCGGAAACTATACCGGCACTGGAGCCGAAGCCTTTGCCCAAACCGACATTAACCAAGACACCAGCGGTTATTATGTTGCAGCGACTTACAAATGGATGCCTCAAGCACGCGTTGGCGTGAGATACGCTGCTATGACTTCTGACAATATCGTAGGTGGCACTTTAGACGGCACGGTTGTGGATGGAGATGGATTTAATCCAACTCAAACAGATATCATGTTCGATTGGACAAATAGTGAATATAGCCGGATCCGACTGCAAGTTGGCTCAGAGGAGGTCACTCGCGGTGAAAATGACGACTCATTTATTCTCCAATACATCATGAGTTTTGGTGCTCACGGCGCTCACAAGTACTAAAGACATACCTTATGATCGAAAAAAAACCGCGGGTCGCCGCGGTTTTTTTTCGTCAGAGCATAACGATTTACATCCAAACAGTAACAGCTAATCTCATAACGGAACGTCATAGGATAGTTCAAGCAATCAATTGGCTACGGTGAATCCTATTGAAATCAAAAGCGAGACAATAACCTTGTAATAAACGGATAAGCGTTGCCGGAGAGAAATGGTAAAACGAATAACCACTTAGGTTTTTTCTTTATCGAGATCCCGCTATCGGATCAAAGGTTTACGCGAAACAAAAAAGGGGAGCTAGCGCTCCCCTATCTGTTGCCAACTAAACTCAGTACCTACCACGTAGCGACTGGGCTACCAATTGAGCCTGTAGCACCTACGATTGGCACAGGAGAGTAAGTCCACATGAATTGGTATACACCTGCTTCCACCATCCCATCCAAGCTAAGGTTCTCTTGAATAGCTACACCATGTCTTGCCAGAAGAAACTGATGCACACAAAAAACACATGCTGGATCTGGGTTAGGTACTGCCTCAACAGCCCAAGTATCCGCTCCGACAACGCCGACTTGACACTCCTCTGTGAGCCACCGCGCTACTTCCATGCCAATACCCGGCTCACCAGAATTATAAGTGGCGTTATCAGTGGCCCAATACTTGGTCCATCCGGTTCGGAAAGCAATCGCGTCCCCGGATTGGCACTGATAATCACTCATCCCTTGACGTTTTAATGCGGTTTTCACATCAGCCATGGTAATGACATCACCCTTCTCCATAGCTTCTACACCTCTTGCATTAGCAATGTCGATTAAGATTCCTCGAGCGATGATAGGGTTTAGATTCTCTGTGCCTAATTTTACCAGCCCATACGCACCTTCCATCTCTTGAACGGTTACACCGTTGTAGAAACGCATTTCATTTTTATCGCCATCTGCGCCTACCTGAACCCCAATGTGACCTAATCCGTCATACTGAGTCCCGACTTGACCAATCTCTGCAGTCAGCATTTCGTCGTACCACATCACTCTGTTTGGACCAAATGGACCCCCAGTAGGTGAGCCCGGAATCCTTAATGCAAATGTACGTGAACCAAAAAGCGGCATTTTTCCAGAATAAGGCTGACCAATTTTCATCGTCTTGCCTTCTTTCACTTGGGCAATCGCTCTTTTAACAACCTCAGGTTTTTTATACCAGTTTGTTGAACCCGCCTGATCGTCAGCACCCCAAAGCGGATTTGGCCACCATTTCTCTCCCAAAGGAGTCTCCATATTGGTACCATTTACCCAAGGTTTTCCAGCGCAAGACTTCCAGTCCTCTACCGTGCACGCGAAAGCGCTACTAGCGGAGATTCCAAGCAGCACCGAAACTATCGTAGCTAAATTTCTAATTTTCATCTTACTTACTCCTCCCAAAGTATTGATCTGATCGACCAAGGTTTATCTAGTTTTACTTATCTTTATCGTAATAAGGCTTGTGATGATTACGAATATACTGCTCCACTTTCAACATCTTACCTTTGAGAAGTGCCAGACTTGTTCTAGCCTCTCGAAGATCCTGTCGCGCCGCTTGTTGATACAGTTTCTGCGCACGCCTTAAGTTAAGGGGCACTCCCTCACCAAATTCATACATCAGACCCAGTTCGAACTGTGCTTCCGCATGCCCGGCATCCGCCGCCTCTCTGAACCAAAGAGCTGCCTCACGATTACTCTTTTCTACCTTAGCCCACTCATATCGATATGTCATTCCCAGCTCATATTGCGCCTGACTATCTCCGTTTAACGCCCGCGTCTCCACGGTTTCAAGGCTTTTATTAGCCCTTTCTTGCGCGTCAAGTTTCTTTTTGTACTCTAGATAACCCGCGATGTCGGCGGCCTGTGTGGTTTGCACGGCAAAACCAGTAACACAAACTACTAAAGTCACTAGAGTAATAACCAAATTTTTCATGAGTTAAAGTTCCTTGTTTGTCTCAACCCCGGCCACATGACCCTAAGCGTCAGATCATAGTACTCAGAAAATCTCCAATTTCATAATTTGATAAGGTTAAAATACCATAAAATCTATAGATACGTTATCACATCACGTGGGTCCGATATCGCTTAACTCAATCTAAACCTTTCCTGGCTCGTAAATAGCTGACAAAGGATGGCAATGCCGCCGCGATAAATGATGCTAAAAATACCATTAGAATCATATGGATACTATTTTCTGTGAAGATACTTACGTTAATATGCAACCCAAACTTTTCAACAAGATAATCACGAGAAACTAACAAGGAACCCATGAGAAGAAGCGATCCTAGAATTACACCGAACAACGTAATAAAAAATGCTTCTAATTCGACTAGAAAAAATAGAAAGCGTGGTGGCGCGCCAATGACACGCAATAAATGAATCTCTTTCTGCCGCTCACGGATCGAGGCCAAGAGCATCGCACTCACGCCAAGGCAGGCCGCTAAAAACACTAATGCCGAAACTAACAGTAAAGTCTTCTCCAAGATCCCCATCATTTGCCAAAGCTCTGAGAGGGCGACACCAGGCAAAATAGCAAGTAATGGCTCACCTTTATAGTTATTAATACCTCTTTGAACACGGAAGGTTGCCATCTTCTCTTTAAGGCCTAACATGAAAGCAGTGATACTTTTCGGCTTAAGATCTATATCATCAAAATTATCGATAGGGGCCGATGAATTAGGAATTCTTACCCCATGCTGCCAATCGATGTGTATCGCCTCAATTCCTGCCAAGCTTACGTGTAACGTTTGGTCAACCGGAGTACCAGTGGGTCGTAATATCCCCACGACGTCGAATGGACGGTCCTCATGCAAACTAAAGCTAGTCGCTGCCACACCATGGGCGAGTACTAACCGATCCCCTAGTTGATAATTCAACTTTCTAGCGACCTCAGCGCCCAAAACTACATCAAACAAATCTTTAAAAGCCCTGCCATCCTTAAACTCTAGTAACTGCTTATCGCTGTAGCTGAAATACTTAAAATAGTCTGTTGACGTACCCAGCACACGATAACCCTTGTGTGAATCTCCAAGCGAAATGGGTATAGCCCAATCAACTTTACGACTGGACGCAACTTTCTCGTAAGTTTCCCATCGGATATTGTTGGTTGGATTCCCCACTCGGAAGACCGAGTAAAGCAGTAAGTTGACACTTCCAGTTCTTGCGCCAACGATCAGATCAACTCCGGAAACGGTATTGGAAAAATTCTCTTTAGTCTGATGTCTAATGTGCTCTACGCCGAGCAAAACAAAAATGCTAACCGACATAGCTAGGAGGGAGACTAATACTGAGCTTTTTCGATCCAACAGACTCTTAATGGCAAGACGAATAAACATCTAGGACTGCTTCCCAACGAGGTTAATCTCATTCAGCGAAACAACGCTATTGAAGTGCGTCGACAACGACATATCGTGGCTTACGAGCAATAAGGTTATTTTATGCTCCTTCACGATGCTCATAAGCAAAGACATAAAAATATCTCGGTTGACCTGATCCAGAGACGAAGTCGGTTCGTCCGCGATCAATAGCTGAGGTTTATTGATGAGCGCTCGGGCAATCGCTATTCGCTGCTGCTGACCGATACTTAGATTTCTGGCCGGCTCACTCCATTCATCTACCGATATGTTCAAGTCGGCCAATAAACTCTTAATTTCCCGCTCAAGCGTTTCACCTCCTTGGCTAGAACCGAACGCGCTAGCGAGTTTAATATTGTCGATAGCGTCGAGATAAGAAATTAAGTTGAATTGCTGAAATACGAAACCAATATTTTCCGCCCTGAATTTATCTCTATGCCGAACAGACATTTCATTTAATGATTGACCAAACACGCTCACGCTACCTGTTGTTTGTATCAAACCACTTAGCACGTTCAGCAAAGTGGATTTACCTCCACCGGAAGGTCCATGTAAAAAAGTCTTTTCACCCTCCGCAACCGACCAAGAGGAAATATTTAAAACCATTTTCCTGGGTTGACTAGGATAACAATATTGCGCATCTTTTATGGTGATAGTCATGGTAGTCTTATACCCAAGTTTAAGATTTCACAGTGTTACAATATAACAAATTTGTAGCGGCATGATGATCCAAAAAAGGGATGATTAAAATGCGGTCTTCCAACCTAGTGGTGCTAATGACCAGCGCCTTGTTGCTCACTTCTCAAAATGAGACAAAAGCACAGGATCAAGGTGCCGATTTATCGGCATTTGAGGTAATTGAGTGGACTCAATTAATGCCGAAGGAAGATTTAGAAGCACTTCAGAACCCTCCGGACTACATAATGGACATTGAAGAAGGCTCTGAGGAAGATAAAGTAGTAAACCAAGGTGAACTATCGACGGATATGTTTTTTGATGACGAATATCAAAGAGCCCTTTTATCAACAACAGTAGTTCCAGAGATGAACGGAAAGGCGATCCGCATACCAGGGTTCATCGTTCCGCTAGAATTTAATGACGATAAAACGGTAAGTCAGTTTTTTCTAGTACCTTTCTTCGGTGCATGCATTCACGTGCCGCCACCTCCACCAAATCAAGTGATTCATGTCACTAGTTCAAATGGCGTTGAACTTGAGAATCTATATACACCTCATTGGATTTCAGGTGTGGTAAATTCCATTTACACTGAAAACGAAATAGCGACAGCAACCTACGCTATGGATGCAATAAGTGTCGAGGTTTACTGGGAAAAATAACGACACTTTCCGTTCAAAAAGACGACTAACTAAAAATAAATCGTCTTTATCCGCAGTTGGTTTTATCGTGTTGCTGACACAGCTTGAAATTAGTGAAATGTCCCCAAGCAATTAATCCGGCACCAAGCAGAGTAAGCAGCTTCTCACCTGTTTCGCCGACTAGGCTTTCTAACAAAAGTGCTGCGATCAAACTGATTAAACCAAGTAAACCTAAACAAAATATCTTATATCTTTTGTGTTTTTTACACCCTAAAGTCAACGCGAAGACACTGATTGGTAAAACGGCAACGACCATCCAAACATGGAATGTCTCGCTCTCAAGCGGCAATGACGCAAGGCTAGGCAATACAACCAATAACACAGGTACAAATAGGCAATGCACAGCGCATACCAAGGAAAGTCCGATAGATGTTTGATCTGTTAAAGCCTGAATACTTTTCATAACTTACCCTCTATGTCTATTACCAGCCGCAGGACGATCAAGCTAAAATGTTACAACCTTTCTTACATCAATCTCAGTCATGCTCACTAAGGACCTCTTTCGACCCGGGGATACCCAACCTACCGTCGATACGATATCCACTAAACCGAACCAAAATAACGAGGAAGTTTACCTATTAATTAACCTTCAACCTTGACTCAACTGGAGTTAAAGTTACCCCTCCCTGTTTCCCTTCCTTCAGCCACATCGTTCTTATTTCTTCAATTCCCGGAAATAACTTAAAAAGATGAACTTGAATCTCAGCTAATGTGGACAAGTTCTGACATTTAAAATGATAACCGGCAACAATATCGCTATGCGCTTCATGGTCATCATGCGCTTCATGGTCATCATGCGCTTCATGGTCATCGTGTGCGCCCCCTAAAACTCCAGAGACGTCAACCGAGGAATCAAAAAGTTTGCATGTGACATCTATAAAAGTAAAAACTGTATCGTGTTGCTTAAGAGCTGCAGCTGCGCGCTCTGCAGTCTCAATGTCTATTGCGGATTGTGCCTTATATTCAAAGCCCACTATATTCATTGAGGGTGATTCAAATTCTATTTGGATTTCATTTCCCTCAATTGCTATCGTCAAATCCGACATTCCATGCACATGAGCATCTAAACTACCCTCTTCTGCTCTCGACTCTCGCGTGCTAAACGATTGGACGACGGTTATTAATCCAATCACCAATAACGTCACCTTCAATATATGTTTTACATCTAGTCCCATGTTAATGCTCTCCTTCTCTATCTCGATATTTTCTCATTGTGTAAATAACGTCATTGGAAACCGCATGCAGCCAACGCCCCAACGTCCCGACTAAACCTTTCGGGATTGGCTTACAATTTAGTTGTGTCTACTTGCCCAGCATCCCCTTTAGAAAACCTAGAACCAACCAATGCTGAAAAGATGCCAAGAATTCCTAGGCCCGCGTAGGTTGTTACCAATACTGGACCTGTAGGTGCATCGAGCATTGCAGATAAAGCAATGCCAATAACAATAGCTGAACCGCTAAACAACCACGCCCATAACAACCGCCGACTTTTACCAATGGTCACTAAAGCAGGCAAAATAAGACTTGCGAACACCACATAAATTCCGACCAGCTGGACCGATGCGGTAATCGTTAAAGCGAACATAAAATAAAAGCCCACCCCTTGCCTCACACTTGGCACCGCCATCCATGTAACTAAAATAGCAATAAAAAATGGCAGATGGAGTATGACGTCACTCATAGAAGCGAATAATATTTGACCAGACAGAAGATGCTTTAACTCCTCATCGCCATGAGGATTATTGGTCAACACTAAAATTGATAAAGACGCGGATAGAACGAAAAAAACACCAATCCAGGCTTCTTGCTGCTTTGGAAAATGCTTTTCGATATCTCTAAAAATCAGCCCACCAATAAGGGCAAAAGATAATGCACCCAAAGATGGGCCTAAAGCGAATCCGGTGGGGTCCGAATGGACATGATTCTGCTGACCATAGACTGTGCGGCCCAACGTCTCAACAACGATGTAACCCAACCCTGCTATCTGGGCAATCGCCAAATCAATAAAAATTATTCCCCGCTTTAAAACTTCAATACCGAGCGGCGTATGCACTGAGGCTACCATCAAGCCGACTAAAAGTGCCGGCATTACAATATCCAGTAGCTCAACCATAAATATATTAATTCAATAAAAGTTCTATTGTTTGATCATAAAGCGTAAATAAATCCGTCGCTTCTGATGATCCTCCGATTGTATAAGGAAGCGTTATCACACGCACATTTGTTTTTTTGGCCACCCACTCATTTGGGCCATCCGGATCATAGGGTGCAGTGATCACCGCAAGCGGAGGAGTTTTTTCAATAACGGATACAACCTTTGCGAGATGACGCGCAGATGGTGGAATTCCAGGGCGCTCTTCAAGAGAAGTCAACGTATTCATCCCTAAAAATTTCAACAGGTAACTAAACGATTTATGGTGAGTAATAACACTTTTACCTTTTAGGGACTCAGCAGCAATTATCCAATTCTGCAAGGCAGTCGCCCATCTTGCATTGAAAGACTTTAAGTTACTTTTATAAATTTCTGCGTTATTCGGATCTAGTATCGATAAACGTGCTTCGATGAGTGCCGCTGCCTCTATAATAATTTGAGGATCTAAATGAACATGCGGATTACCTTGAGGATGAATATCACCCAAACTACGATCTAAAACGTCAGGTATCTCAATGTTTGTCACGTAATCACTGATCAACAAATGGCCAGGTTGACCAACCTGGACCCCTTTATTGCCATTTCGGAGTAATAGCGGCAACCATCCGACCTCAAGATCAGCCCCAGAGCAGACAATTAAGTCTGTACGCCTTATTTTGCTCATCAAGCTTGGCTTAACTCGAATAAAATGTGGGTTTTGCTGCCCATGGGTTGCCGAATCGACCTTAATTAAGTCGCCACCAATCTCCATGGCTAGCGACTCCCATTCCGGCTCACAGGCTAGAACAAAAGGCTTTGCATGCGCTGTATTGATACTCAATGCAAATATAAATGCGAGTGCGGTGATTATTTTCATTCTTGTATTATCCCCTGAATTAAGGCCCGAATTAAAAAAAACCCTGAAATGGTAGAAGAGGAGATTTCGTTGCGAAGAAATCAGTCACCATCTCAAGGTCATGAGCTGTTAAAGAGTCAGACTACTTGCGCCACTTAACTCTCATTCAACAATAATGTTATAACATATCATTTATGAATTGCAATAGTTTACCTCCGGCACTAACGAGCACTAAAGATCTAGTAATGGGTCACTCACCACTCGTAGATACAATTGACTAGGGGTTCCGCGTAAGGAACAAACAACCGGTACAATACTCCTAAAAGATCTCAACACTCTCAAAATAGTCTGATCTATCGTCGCGAGCCGCCTATGAGTACGACATCTAACATAAAGAAAAGCATCTTAGTTCTGTCGATCAGCTTTACGGTAATGGTCGTTGAGATTCTAGGTGGCTATGCCTTTAATTCGATGGCATTGTTGGCGGACGGATGGCATATGGGTACGCACACCATCGCGATCGGCATCACCGTGCTCGCTTACGTTTATGCCAACAAGAAATCAAATGATTCCTCCTTCACCTTCGGGACATGGAAAGTCGAAATACTTGGTGCCTATACCAGCGCTCTACTTCTAATCGTTATTGGCCTAACGATGGGCTACGAATCAATAGATCGATTATTCAACCCGAAAACTATCGACTATGGATATGCGATTGCGACAGCGTTTATTGGTCTGCTTGTCAATGCGGTGAGCGCACTCATTTTAGGACACCACTCACACGACCACCATCATGGACATAGTCATGGTCCAAGCCATGACCATAAGACTCCTTTGGAAACCGACCTCAACCTAAAAGCCGCTTATATTCACGTGATCACGGATGCGATTACCTCCGTATTAGCGATCGTAGCACTGATCGCGGGTTTATTATTTGGGTGGAATTGGATGGACCCCCTGATGGGGATTGTTGGCTCGATCCTCGTGCTTTTATGGTCACGCTCGTTACTAAAACAAACAACAAGGATTCTCATTGGCTCCGGCAGTCAAGATGGAACGTTGGAAAACCTTCGTAACAAAATAGAAAATATAGTTACTAGTGTTGCTAAACTTAGAGACCTACGATTATGGAGAACGAATAACAGCCAATATGCTTGCGTTATCAAGGTTCAAGGGAGCGCAGAGACTGCTATTCGACAACATCTCGAGTTAGAGCTCTCAACACTACCTATTTCTTACTTCGCATTGGATGTCCATCCTGAGTCAGAGGAACAAGACAACTTGGACGGGTCAATTCAAGCGAAAGAGAAAGCCTAACCTTAAGCGATTCAGCCGAACCGCTTGGGGACAAAGGTCGAAGATGTCAGTGGGGTGGACGATGGGGCTCGAACCCACGACCACCGGAATCACAATCCGGGGCTCTACCAACTGAGCTACGCCCACCACAGACTTCATCAACGTCAGACTACAGAATCCAATGGCACGCCCGACAGGAATCGAACCTGTAACCCCCAGCTTAGAAGGCTGGTGCTCTATCCGGTTGAGCTACGGGCGCAACTCGAACGCCTAAGCCGTCATTACTGGTCGGGGTGGAGAGATTCGAACTCCCGACATCCTGCTCCCAAAGCAGGCGCGCTACCAGGCTACGCTACACCCCGACTGAAGGGCCGAGACTATATCGCCTCATGCCCCATACGTCAATCTGACAGGACTAATTTTACATCTAAAATTGCATTAATGAGATAAATCTGATATACACACCTCTTTTTTCAAATAGCGAATATTTTTTAAAATAAAAGCGCCATGGCCACTCCAAGAAAAAGCACAACAAAATCAAAATCCACAGTAAAGAGCGCATTTAAGCCTTACACCCCTAAAAAAGGCGAGGCGTATATGGGCACAAAACAGAAAAATCACTTTAAGAAAATTCTGCTCGAACTTAAAGGACAACTTGGTGCGGACATTGATAAAACCGTGCACACCATGCAGGACGAAGCCACTGTCTTCGCCGATCCAAATGATAGAGCGAGCCAAGAATCAGATATGGCATTAGAACTGAGAAACAGAGATCGAGAACGAAAACTCATTAAAAAGATTAATGAAACAATTGGTCTAATCGAGGCAGGTGACTATGGCTACTGCGATTGCTGCGGGATTGAAATCGGTTTAAGAAGGCTCGAAGCACGACCAACAGCCACGATGTGTATTGACTGCAAGACGTTAGATGAAATCCGCGAAAAACAAATGGCTAAATAGTAGCCGTCTAAGAACGTCTATATCATCTGTATCAAAATACAAAAAAGCCATCTTAAAGATGGCTTTTTTATTATATGGACAAGTTAACCGTCACACCCATATCTCTTAAGCGATTCGCGAACGACTTTAACCAACCGCCGTCAAGAGGTGATAACCGAGCTGCCTCAGGCTGAAAGGAATCTCGAGCAAGTCCGTACAGAAGAATTCCTTTAAGCGGAATACCACTGGTCTTAACCTCATTTATCAGCTCACAGTAAGCGTCCAAATCAGAATCGCTGGGATTTAAGCCGTCCAGCTTAAATAAACACGTTTGTATCCAAGTCGGGCAAGCGTTTGCAGATGCTGCTAAATTCGTAATGATCCGAGATTTACTGACTTTAGTATCATTGATTAATCGTGCACCCTTCCCTGTCGCGCGATCAATCTTGTACCAAACTTCCCCGTTTATACTAACCAATTCTTTTACGCCCCGAATCACTTTTGCTTGATGCATTAAACTACCGTTGGTGATTAAAACTGTTTTCACCGCGTCAGGAACATTACCCCTCGCCCTAACATCATAAACCGCTTGAACAGCATCTAAAAAATTCGGAGCGACCGTCGGCTCACCATTACCTGAGAAAGCGATATCATTTAAACGACGCTGCCCCTCTGGCACCTCGTCTTCCAAATATGAACCCCTTAAAATTTGATCTAGAAAAATACTTAACTCGTTCTTAAGTAAATCCAAATCAACTGGTGGAGGCGCCCCACGGATTAAATCTGGAACCTGGCAATAAATGCAACGCCAATTACACGCATTGTTAGTATTTAAATTAATACCTAGAGATACGCCACCAGCACGCCTCGAAACGACTGGATACACATATTCGAATCCCTCTTGAAAACGACTATGATCTTTAGTAGTCAGCATATCGGTCTATTTCACCTGATTATTTAGCCGCTAATTGATCAGAAGGGTTCAGATCATCCTCTATCAACTCCATCGGCTGACCGTGCGGCGTACGTTCGGCGACTCGTGTCCAACCTGCTTGGTACTGCTCTAAGCCTTGGATCGAAATAATATTTTTCTTAATCAAAAGTTTTTCTAGCGCGCTGAGTACGTAAACATAATAATCGACTCCGGTATCGAGGTGAGAAGCGTCAAACTTAATTTCAGCTGCCAACTCATCCGCCCACTCTGACCAAGTAATTAAACCCCGCTTTTCAAGAGATACCAGCATGGCAAACGTGTCCGCCTCCCATGGCTCAGAAAATGCGGGGTCTTTAATACTGTCTGGTGAACCTATTGAAAATAGTTCCCAGGAAAAGTCATCACTCATATTCAGGTCTCGACAAATAAGGCTCAAATGCATCGACTAAATTGCTGACAGTTAAGTCAGTTGCCTCGCCCCAAATCTCACATCCCTCAAATTCAACGGTATACAACCATTGAGGGGCCTCCTTTCCATGACTCACCACTGAATCTGGAAAAACATGTCGACCTCTAACAGCAATGATGGTTCCGATTTTATCTCTTGCATAACGAGGTAAGCGAGTATGCCCACTGACATGCAGCTCTTTAGTAATTACGGCATCCCCGACACAGAACTTCGGATCTTCGGTCCCTTCACGCTCGAAATTTCCTCTAACGAATGCCTTACCAATATCTTTAGCTGTCAAGGGATTTAATGACTTCGACAGGCGTCCGGTCTGACTAATCCCCGTTAGAAACTCCTCCTCATTGAAAAGACCTCGCTCAAGAGCGGTTGCAATCAACGTATGAGCCCACCGTTCATAGTAAGACCAAGATAGATATTCCATAGGGTGAATCCGTTCTTGCGCATGCCGAAACACATCGATGTTCCATAACCCCAGATAAAGAATCGCCCTCTGAAGGCCAAGCATAGTGCCCTCCCAGGCGTCATGGAATACCGGCTCATTACGTTCCGGCCTGACAGGACCAAAGTTCTCCATACCTCCGACATCATGAATACTATCCATTAACGTCTCGCTCAGTCAGTGATAACACCTCTCCGGTACCAATCATGCTATCTCTTGTAACAAGGTTAGCTAGATCCGGTTCCGACATTGTGTCAGCAAAAGCTGGCATTTGAGGTATGACCAAATAACGCGTTTCCGCAGTTGAGTCCCATACCCTTATTTTTTTATCTCCTGACAACTCCATACCAAAGTCTTTGAGCACCGAACGAGGTTCACTGACGATACGCGAGCGATAAGGTGCCGACTTATACCAAACGGGCGGCAAGCCCAAAACATCCCATGGATAACAGGAACACAAGGTACAAACGACAACGTTATGAAGCGAGTCACTATTCTCAACCGCTATCAAATGTTGTCCGACCTCCGGAAAATCCGATTGCAAATTGATCGCTTTAGTAGCGTCCTCCAATAAGGCTCGTTTGAACTGTTGGTCGGTCCACGCGCGTGCCACGACTCTGGCTCCGACATGGGGTCCCACTCTACGTTCAAAGTGCTCGATAATCTGATCGATCACTGCGCGCTCGACTAAGCCTTTTGAGACCAAAATTGATTCGAGCGCTTTAACGCGTTTTTGAATATCGGTAAGGGTTGACTCCTCCCCATGGGCGTGGTCGTGACGATCCAGGTCGGACATGATTGATGTTCATTCTCACTATTTTTTAAATTAACCGACATCATAAACTGCTCGGGCAACGATGTAACCCCGCAGCCCAAAAATAATGGGTAAGTTGCACCAGACACTATTTCGCAACCGCACCAGAGATAATGGTTGACCTATTAAATCAACACAATGCATGACAAAGCGTAGAATTACGCATCTCAGGACTCTAACTATGTCAATAGATAAAACTTAGTATGCATCAGATGGTCTACCACCTATCCGTTATCAGCCACCCCAAAACCACAGAAATCGACACTTCACGACATTTTTAGTATGAATAAACCCCATGTAGTTATCATCGGTTCGGGCATTTCCGGCCTATCTACTTGCTGGCATTTAAGAAATCATGCCAAAATCACAGTTATAGAGAAGGCGAACTATCTGGGAGGGCACACCCACACCCACAGGCTTAATATCGACGAAAAACCTATACAAATAGATTCCGGGTTTATTGTATTCAACGATCGGACATATCCGGGTCTACGTGACTGGTTCTCCACGTTAAAGATAGATAGCCATCCGGCCGATATGTCATTTTCAGTTTCGCTTGGAAATGGAGAGTTTGAGTGGGCAGGCTCAAATTTAAATACGATCTTCACGCAAAGGCAAAGAATTTACGACATTGATTTTCTAAAGATGCTTCGGGATATTCTACGTTTTAACCGAAACGCGCCCAAGGATGTAGCTCGGTATGGCTCAACAGAAAAGGCGACTATTAGTCTTGGAGAATACCTCGACCAAGAAAGGTATGACCCATATTTTCAAAGTCGATACCTCTTGCCGATGGCAGGCGCGATTTGGTCTTGTCCAATCTCGGAGATACGCAAGTTTCCTCTGAAGTTCTTTGTCTATTTTTGCGAGAATCATGGTCTCCTATCAATACTCAATCGTCCTCAGTGGTTCAGCGTAAAGGGAGGAAGCAAAAGTTATATTGACGCAATGCTTTCGTTTACCAAAGATAATGCCATATCATTTAAAAAAAATACCCAAGCGTTATCAATTAAAGATACGTCCTCAGGACTCGAGATCACAACTCAGGAGATCAACAAGAAACAATATTTCATTAATTGCGACCATATTGTCCTTGCATCTCATGCTGATGAATCGGCAAAAATACTTAGTCCAATGGACCACGCGATGACTGAGCAGCTATCAAAGATAAAATTTCAAGTAAATACCGCTGTCATCCATGAGGATGAATCGTTGATGCCAAAATCAATAAGTGCATGGTCATCTTGGAATTATTTATCCCATGCCGCAATCGAAGAAAATCCTCGTATTGCAGTAACGTACTTTATGAATAAGCTTCAAAATTTACCAACCAATAGAAATTTGTTTGTTACATTGAATCCCCTAAAGCGAATAAATCCAGTCAAATTATACAAATCTATTCAATATTCTCATCCCGTAATGAATCAAGACAGAGAGACTGCCGCCAAACATATTCAAAATCTCCAGGGTATAAACAACATTTGGGCGGCAGGCGCTTGGATGGGCAATGGTTTCCACGAAAGCGGCTTTCAAGCGGGACGACAAGTGGCCGAAAAAATCATCGAAAACCATAATTGATGGAAAATTATCCCCAAATTGTTGAAGGATACGTGAGTCACGAACGGGTTAGCCCACGCGCTCATGCTCTTACATCAAAAACGTTTTACTTGCGAATACCCATTCGATCAGTGCTACTCAACACCGCGGGGCGCCAATCGAGTTACGGTAACTGGATTTTTGGAATCAATCGAAAAAGCTTAATTTCAATTCACGACAAGGATCATGGCTCAGGTAACAATATAAAAAGTTGGCTATCTGAAACACTCAAAAAAAATACTTTAAAAGATGTAGTTGACGGCGAAATCTGGTTGGTGTGTTTTCCTAGAGTTATGGGCTATCAGTTTAAACCTGTTAGTTTTTGGTTTTGCGAAAATTCTAATCGTGAGCTTGTAGCCGTTTTAGCCGAAGTCCATAACACCTTTGGAGAACGACATACGTATATTTTAAAGCCCGAAATAGGTCGACGTCGGTTTGACTCTGGAGACGTCATCTCCACACCCAAGTCCTTTTACGTATCACCATTTTTATCTGTCAAGGGTCACTATCAGTTTCAATTTAACTATAACCCAACTACCCATCGTGATTTTTCACGCATAGATTACTACACCGACGAACTGATTCTTAAAACTTACATGACCGGGATAGCGGTGCCATTGACAAACCTTTCTGCGCTTAAAGCTATACTTAAATACCCCTTCATTACTTTAAAAATTATCATTCAAATTCATTGCAACGCATTGATTTTATGGGTAAAGAAAATACCATTGACACTATCCGAAAGAAATAAATGAAAGGTATCAAAGCAAGCCTGTGGGTAAACATTACATTTAAACTCCTAAACCGAATCGAGGTTGGACGTATAGACATCACGGATCCGAACGGTTTAGAACACAGTTTTGGTAATGTTGGGGAGCAAGGGTCCAACCCAGCCGTAATAATGGTTAGTGACTGGGCCATGTTTCGAAGCATCATCCTACGCGGAGATATTGCGTTCGGAGAAACATACATGGATGGCCAATGGACTACTCCCGACCTCAATCACCTACTCTGGGTCATAGGCCAAAATAGACAGCCATTAACTACAGCCATAAGGGGTTTTAAATTTGCGAACGTGCTAAATCGCCTTCGCCATTTACTAAAAAAAAATACAAAAAGTCAAGCACGACATAATATCGAAGCGCACTATGATCTCGGTAACGACTTCTATCGATTATGGCTAGATGACTCAATGACTTACTCAAGCGCAATTCGTCAGGGAAATGAAGAAAAAGCAACCGATAGTCTCCAAGAAGCGCAGCGCTTTAAAATCAGGAGGGCCATATCCCAATTGGGTTTACTTTGTGAGGAATCAACAACTCTAGAAATTGGTTGTGGTTGGGGGGAATTATCAAAAATTCGGTTAGAAACTCGTCCAGGACAACACGTCGGAATTACACTCTCCAAAGAACAAAAAGACTGGACGCGAAAAACAATAAAAGAAGCTGGATTGATCGGTCGAAATACTACGTTGTTGCAAGATTATAGGGATGTAAGCGAGCAATATGATGGGATTGTTTCTATTGAAATGATCGAGGCAGTCGGAAAAGCCTTCTGGGGAACCTTTTTCGAGACGCTTAAAAACTCATTGAAACCTAATGGTCGCGCCGTAATACAAGCAATCACTATTGATGAGAAACTGGCTGGAAAATATCAAACAGGTGTTGATTTCATCCAAAAATATATCTTTCCAGGCGGAATGCTCATGAGTAAGAGCCAATTAACCGCTCGGGCTGCGCAACACAAATTTAATGTTTTAGATACCTACGAGTTTGGGAAAGATTATGCTTGGACATTACAAGAGTGGCTCAAGCGGTTTCAGCAAAATTGGGGGGCTATTGAGGCACTTGGGTTTTCTGCTCGATTTAAAAGAATGTGGGAGTTCTATCTTTGCTACTGCAGATCAGGTTTTATGAATGGTGACATCGATGTCGTACAGTACACCCTAGCCCATTCACCGATAAAAGCGCCCAACAAAATTGACGAATCTAAACATTAAACATTGAAACTCACCCAACCCCAAGCACTAAAGTATGGCTTATCCGGTTTGCTGGTCTCGTCAACAAGTCTTCCTTTATATATTCTTGTGCCAAGTTTGTATGTGAAGTCATACGAACTATCACTAGCAACAATAGGTGTTATCTTGATGGTGATCCGATTACTAGATGCAGTAACCGATCCATTCTTTGGAAAGCTAATAGACAAGACCCTCAATCGAAAAAAATTTCAGTTGTGGGCTGTTCCATCTGGCATCTTAATGACTATCGGATATGCCGCGCTCATCAATCCACCCGGGGGGCTCAGCACCGATCTTGGAATCCTTACTTACATGGGATTTTGTACGCTCATCACATCAACTGCCGCTGGCGTCTTTAACGTGACAATACAGGCGTGGCCAATTCAGTGGACCTCAAATACTTTAGAACAATCAGAATTAGTGAGCCGAAGAGAACAATTCACGCTTATTGGCATCATCGTTGCCTCAACCCTATCTACAGCCACCAATTCAACGATGTTTACTGCTTATTTATTGGTTTTAACTATTATCACGAGTATCGCTATCCTAAGTCTTCCAGCGGCTCGAGGCGCCTCAAGTTTTCAAAACGTATTTAATTGGGGTCGCTTACGCTCAATGACACTACTCATGAGCCCTTTGTTCATCAGTGCTTTAGCGAACGCAACAGCGGCAACCTTATTTATGTTTTATGTTACTGACTACCTAATGCTAAGCCAAGCAAATGGAGGAAAACTTCTCGCCATTTATTTTATTTCTGCTCTCGTGGGAATATGGCTTTGGCAAAAAACCATGACGAACCGCAATACAATCAACGTATACATGTTAACTGTTTCGATGACGATCATCGTGTTCGTACCGGGATTTTGGCTGAACCACACTAATGCAGGATTGTTCACTTTAATCTGTATTGGTACTGGATTATTTGTAGGTGCCGAACTCGTCTTATCCTCAATGTTATTGATCAAAAGAATAAAATATATAAATCAGGAGGATAATTCAGGAATCATATTGGGTACTTGGGGTCTACTGATAAAGTTAGGGCTAGCATTGGCCGCAGGACTATCGTTACCACTTTTGAATTTATGGGGCTATCAACCGGGACTAACGAAAGGACATGAAGGTTTAGCGCTAACCTACCTGGCCACACCCATTATTTTAAAAATACTTTCTTTAATCCTTTTAAGTATTCACAATCATCAAAATGGTCATATTTACGCACCGAATAATTACTAGTCTCAGCATTATTACTTTAGTTCTCACAATCACTGGGTGTTCTCATGAACAATCACCAAAACAGGACACAAATACAATGACAACATTCGATCTCGTTGACTTTTTTTCGGGAACCACCATAGGTTCCGGGTTCGTTCAGGATAGATCAGGTGAAATAATCAGAACGTTTGAAGTCGTCACAACGGGGGACTTCAATAACGACTCAGGCACATTGAAAGAGGTGTTTACTTGGAATGACGGTGAAATTGAGAATCGAACATGGACCCTTAGCCGCACCGGAGAGACGGAGTGGTCGGGTTCCGCGCCTGATGTTGTGGGTACCGCACTAGGCAAAATAAAGGACGATAAACTTAGGTGGTCCTACACGCTGACACTTAAGGTCGGAGGGAAAAATGTTAATCTCAAATTTGATGACCAGATGTGGATCTCTAGAACCGGCGTTATGGTTAATCACGCTAAGTTCTCCAAATTTGGACTTCATTTGGGTGATGTGGTGGTTAGCTTCCGCAAGTAGCTATTATGAAAAATGTTTAAATCAAATGTTCCCATCCATAATTGGTCTACTCGTCGCGTTTGGGTAATTGGCGCATCAGAGGGTATCGGACTTGCCCTCGCCCACGCACTCAGGATAAACAACGCAGAAATTATCGTCTCATCTAGGAATGAAACGAGGTTAAATGAAGAGTTCTCAGGTATGGCTAAGGTCTTACCCATGGATGTTACTGATCAAGAACAAGTGGCAAACTCAATGGACATTCTGATTGCGGAGAATGCGATGCCAGACACAGTTTTTTGGTTACCCGCACTTTATCACCCTGGAAAACTCACCAATATAGACCCCGAAACGACAAGAAAGCGACTGCAAACTAACATTGTGGCTGCCTTCAACCTTTTTCCTAGAGTAATACAGCACTGGCATGCCACTCCATTGGTCGATAAGAGCTATCACTGGGTGTGGTTCTCAAGCTTGGCCGCGTACAGGGGACTTCCCAACGCCTCTGACTACGGTGCGAGTCGAGCTGCCATCTCACATTTAGCACAATGCGCACATATCGAATTAAAGGCCAGCAATATCGACGTCTCACTCGTTTCACCAGGCTTTGTGGATACGCGCCTCACCCAAAAAAATGATTTCAAAATGCCACTATTAATGACACCAGAGCGAGCAGCTCAACTCACTCTTAGGGGCCTCAAAAAAGGACAATTTGAAACTCATTTTCCAAAAAGAATCAGCTTAATATTTAAATTGCTGAGTATTATTCCGATTGGCTTGTACCTAAAGCTAATGCGGATTTTTAAGTAAATTTTTCTTCACTAAACAAGCTAATTGAAAGAACACGAACAATACAAAACTCACAATTAACAGTTTTGACTAGAAGCTCATATTCGTAACAAAATAACATTATTGATGACCTATTTGAATCGAGTTAAAAAGATCTTAAGTACGATGAGACCAATATCCATTTAAGGTAAAATAACCGAGGGCCTGAAATCGAAATGAAACAATTCATGAGTATAAATAGGAAGCACAAGGGATCCGCCCACATAGTGCATATGTTTATGGTTAAAAAAGCGGTGTCACAACTTCCAAATCAATTAATTGGACAGATATGGAAGTAAAAGATAACGAAATGATCTACCCCAAGATTTATATTGATTTCGAACGCGCACGATGGTCGTTTGATGATATTGATTGGGAGCAGTTTGACGCATCACAGCTTACAGACGAACAAGCGCTTTCAATAAAAATGAATGCCATTACGGAATGGGCAGCGCTACCTGCTACTGAAATGTTCTTAAGGGACAACAGACATGACAGTGACTTTTCAGCGTTCATGTCTATTTGGTTCTACGAGGAACAAAAACATAGCTTAATACTCATTGAGTATCTGAGACGGTTCAGGCCAGACTTAGTTCCGACTGAGGAAGAGTTACACCAGATTCGGTTTGAATTTGATGAGGCGCCACCACTTGAAACCTTAATGCTTCATTTTTGTGGTGAAATTCGCCTCTATCATTGGTATCGACGAGCTGCAGAATGGCATACCGAACCTGTCATCCAATCGATTTACAACACAGTAGCAAAAGATGAAGCTCGCCATGGAGGCGCCTATCTTCAATTCATGAAGAAAGAGCTCAAGAACAATACAGAAGAAGCGCAAAAGGCATTTACCAAAATTGGTGTGCTCATGGCCTCGGCAAGGCGGACAAATCAAGCGCTCCATCCGACTAATCTGCATGTTAACGAGGCTTTATTTCCAAACGACACCGTGCAAAGCAGAATGCCTGAACCTGGCTGGCTCGAGCATTGGCTGGACAAACAAATTCAATTCGATAAAGCTTGGGAAAGTAAGGTGTCTGGACGAATTTTGCAAAATCTAGGGATCCTTCTCAAACAGACGTTTAATTCCGTGCAAGATCTTAATAAATTTCGAAAGTCTCTGTCCTCAAATTCGCCTCAAAACTCGATTGCCGTATAAAAATCAATAGGAGATCGCTCAACATGGCTGAGCAAAAATGGCGAAATGACGGCGTTCAGGTTATTCCGAATCATAAACTCGATGACAACGTACCATTAACACCTGGAATGGACCGGAAGGCAGCCATTAATTTTGCGCGAACTGGTGCGCAAAAGTTATGGGCGGGAACTGTCTCAATTGAAGCTAATGCCAAAACAGGTGCACACCATCATGGGCATTTAGAAAGTGTCATTTATGTAGTGAAAGGCAAGGCGAGGATGCGGTGGGGGGAGGCGCTTGAGTTTCGTGCAGAGGCTGGTCCTGGCGATTTCATTTATGTCCCACCTTACGTCCCGCATCAAGAAATTAATGCCAGCAAAGATGAAGTGCTGGAGTGTGTGTTGTGCCGCAGCGACGGTGAGGCTGTTGCTATCAATATCGATATCCAGCCGATCGAACCACCAGAAGAAGTCCTATGGATCGATCCCACTCATCCCGAAGGCGGATCATAGTTTAGCGGCTCTGATACCGATTAACAGCTTATCAACTTGGGCTGGTACTGCACCACCAGTCAGTCGTCTTCACCTTGTTTCTTAAACTCCTGAATCGTCATTATGGCACCAAGGATCGTAAGCGCCGAACAAAAAATGCCAATAATCAGAATTAGGTTATCACTCACTTTTTCCCTCCCTTTAACGCCAAAACGTTGAAGTAAATACCAAAACAAAGAATTGAAGGAACCCAAGTTGCAGTAAATAAGCCTTCTTCTTTATTTCCCGAGAACCACAAGTACGCTGAAACCGCAAAAGAAATTAAAACTGCTATTAAGATAAACATGTCTGAAATTTTGACCATTGACGCTCTCCTCTTACAATAATTTTTAAGTTATTTTTCCCAAAAACCCCATGCAGCTACCATCAAGGCCCCTACGGCCAAACCAGCATGTGAGCGCAACATCGTTTCCCCGGGGATTTCGAACACAAATGGCACGTAGTTTAAAATCCCTAAAGGAAGCCACGCTGTAAACAGCCCGGCACCGGTCACTGCCAACCAGCCAAGTCTCGTTCTAAATTTCCCTCGCTTCACTCTAACTCCTTTTCACTTGCCTGTAGCAACTCCGACTGACCCAGTACTAATTAGTTCACTGTGAGAAATTTTTAGTGCTGTAGGCCTCGGGGTGAGATCGCGGCTCAAACAGGACAAAATTATTGAGCCTAATGGCGGAAGCGGTGAGATTCGAACTCACGAAGGACTCGCGCCCTTGCCGGTTTTCAAGACCGGTGCATTCAACCGCTCTGCCACGCTTCCAGGCGAACATTATCCACTATTTCATATAAATTCACCAAGCGAAAATCACAAAAATCGCTCTCATTTATTTATAATAGAAATATAGGTAGTAATGACCTCTGCGCGTTTTAATGCAAAATCACTGCGCGCCGAATTTAACTTTCTAAAATAAGGAGTTTTACACCAAATGCAATCAAACATTCCTGCTCCATCCACTGGTGGCATCTTAGGAGCACAACAATTAAAAGTCTTGAGAAACACCTATCTGCTACTAGCCCTCACCATGGTTCCCACAATTATTGGAGCATTTGTTGGTATGGCCAGCAGCGGTATCGTTTTCAAGCATCCCATTATGAGCTCGCTTATCATGTTAGGAGCTGTCATCGGCATCCAATATGCGATAGCTGCCAATCGAAATAGCGCCCTCGGTGCGGGATTACTTCTAGGCATGACATTCATTCTGGGATGGTGGCTAGGCCCCATATTGAATATAGCGCTATCTCTAAGAAATGGTCCAGAACTCATTGGGCTAGCTGCGGCAGGTACCGGCGGAATTATGGTGGTTATGAGTACAATCGCGACCACATCTAAACGTGACTTTAGCTTTATGGGCAAATTCCTGTTCGTCGGAATGATCGTGTTGATATTGGCCATGTTCGCAAATATGTTCCTCCAAATACCAGCGCTTGCCTTAACAATTTCATCCCTCGCCATAGTCGTGTTTTCCATGTTTCTTTTACACGACGTTAGCCGAATTGTGAATGGCGGAGAGACAAACTACATTATGGCAGCTACCGGCGTTTATGTGAGCTTGTTCAATATCTTTGTAAGCTTACTCCATTTGCTAATGGCTTTAGCGGGTAACAGAGATTAACCTAAAGCTATATGCGCATTAAGAAAAGGTGCGGCCATACCGTGCCTTTTTTTGTCTTACTACTTAACGAATAAGGCTATGGATTCCACGTGAGATGTATTTGGGAACATGTTAACAATACTCGCAGACATTAACCGATAGCCATGCTCATGTACCAGAGTACCAGCATCACGCGCTAAAGTTGCCGGGTTACAAGAGACATAAACAATTTTCTCCGGGCCACCGGTTCCGATATTTTTTATCAACTCCATGGCTCCATCTCTCGGCGGATCGATTAGTAACTTATCGACCGACTTGAGAGACTTGTAAGCCGGACACCCTTCTAAGAAAAGATTAGCAGTCTCAAACTTACAAAGGTCGCTTAATTCGTTACGAGCAGCGTTGTTTATCGCTCGGTCAATTAACTCCTGATTAGCTTCAAGGCCGATGACCTCAGCACCGCTTCTAGCAATCGCCAAAGAGAAGTTACCGAGCCCACAAAATAAATCAGCCACCCGATCAGTTGGTTTCAGGTCGAGCATACTCATCGCCCGACGAACTAATGTCAAATTAATATCAGAGTTGACTTGCGTAAACTCGGATAAACCAAATTCAAATGTCAGATTCATGTCGGAGATACTGTACGTGAGCGTCACCGCCTCAGCAGGATATAGTTGAGTTAACGTTGCGGGACCACCACGCTGTGTAAAAATCACAACATCATGCTTCGCCCCGAAAAGCTCTAATGCACTCACATCATCGGCACTAAGATCTTCTAGTATCCTAAACGCCAATACGTTAACGTCATCTCCACATGCCACCTCTATTTGCGGTACCCGCTCACGAATAGAAAATGATTGGATCAAAGACCTTAACTCTGGCAACAGATTCGAAATATGAGGAGGCAGCACCTCGCATGAGGTCATATCAACAACATAGCTCTTACCTTTCTCACGAAAACCCACAAGCGCTTTTTGTTTCTTTATTACGTAGCGGCTAGAAAGACGAGCCCGAGATCGATAATTAAATTGTGGGCCACATATCGGGGACAATATCTGCTCTGGTCTGACACCGCCGATTCTGTTCAGGGCATCTTCCAATACCCTTTGCTTAATGGCCAACTGTGTTTTGGCGTCAATATGTTGAAAACTACATCCTCCACAGACACCAAAATTTACGCACCTAGGTTTAATACGAGCAGCAGAGGGAGATCTGATATATGTTGAGACTCCTGTCTCATAACTCGGTTTGCGTCGCCTAATATCTACGCCAACGATTTCTTGAGGAAGCGCATTTTCAACAAATACAACCTTATCGTCATTTCGCCCAACGCCACGCGCTTCGTGATCAACAGACTCAATTAAAACCTCCATGCTAGTCTGTTGTTAATTCCAGGATTCCAAAAATTGAGACCAATGATCTCCGCTCAGTGTCTGTATATGCGTTTTCATAAGATCGATCTCCTCATCATAAACTGCCGTACTTATAACCCCTCGCATCAACTGAAAGCGGACGTAAACTAAATAAGTATTCACCACATCTGTCTCGCAATAATTTCTGATCTCGACAAGTTTTCCCTCTTGATATTTCTCCCACACGCGACCACCGGACATACCAACCTTACCGGGGAAACCTAATAATTGGGCGATCTCATCGAGTGGAGCATTAGCGCGCGGTTGAAATCGAGCGAGCACATCCATTAAATCGAGATGTCTTGCATGATAGCGACTTATATAATTATTCCACTTGAACTCACGATCATCCTCACCCATATCCCAATAACGCATTGCGCTAATACCACCTATCAAGCACCTATAATGAAGTACGGGTAAATCAAAACCAGTTCCATTCCAAGATATTATTTGAGGAGTGAATTTTTCAATCCCGTCAAAAAAACGCCTAATGAGCTCTGATTCTGGATCTTCTAAATCACCCAATGACCAAACTCGGATTTCATCTTTTGCTCTCAACACACAAGAAATCGCAACGACCTGATGCAGATGTAGCGGAAGAAACTCTGAGCCAGTTTTCTCAGCACGTTCTTTAAATGCGAGGCTAGCAATCTCCTTGTCGCTTAAACCTTCATCGTAATTTCTTATTCGACGGATCCCGACAACATCGGGAACCGTCTCTATGTCAAAAGTTAAGGTCGGAAACATCGTGTGGACGATTACTCTGCTGGGAAAACACCCGTCGACAGATATCGGTCACCTCGATCGCATACGATTGAGACGATAGTCGCATTTTCAAGCACAGCCGATAATTGTAGGGCCGCCCACATTGCACCACCAGCTGAGATGCCTGCAAATATACCCTCCTCTTTAGCCATCCGACGAGTTGTCTCCTCCGCGTCCGCTTGCGATACTTCCATTACTCGATCAACACGACTGCGATCAAAAATCTTAGGTAAATAAGCCTCTGGCCACTTTCTAATACCAGGTATTTGTGATCCATCTGTCGGCTGACATCCAATAATCTCTATTTTTGGATTTTTGGACTTGAGGTAACGCGACACTCCCATAATCGTCCCAGTAGTTCCCATACTAGATACAAAATGAGTGATTCGTCCCTCTGTCTCCTCCCATATTTCTCGACCAGTATTATCGTAATGAGCTAACGGATTATCAGTATTAGAGAACTGGTCCAAAATAACGCCTTCTCCCCGCGCTTGCATGTTTTCAGCAACATCACGTGCGCCCTCCATGCCCATTTGCTCTGAAGTCAAGACGAATTTTGCGCCAAAAGCAGCCATCGTTTGTCTGCGCTCTATCGATAAGTGCTCTGGCATGACCAAAACCATATTATAACCACGCATCGCAGAGACCATGGCTAGCGCTATACCCGTATTACCCGAGGTCGCCTCAATGAGGGTGTCTCCAGGTTTGATACGTCCAGACTGCTCCGCCCTCATAATCATCGATAGCGCTGGCCGATCCTTAACCGATCCTGCTGGATTATTACCTTCCAATTTACCCAAAACAACATTAGAAGTATCGCCCGGCATTCTTTTTAACTTCACCAAGGGCGTGTTTCCAACTAAGTCATCAATTGTTTTATAAGACATATTTATTATCAGGATTTAAAAAAATTGCTCTGAAAGAGGAAATCAACATATACGTTGACTCCAGACTCAACATCATGAAATCTGACATCTGATCCAGAAGCTTTTAAGGCCTCTAAGTCCGCCTCAGTAAAACTTTGATACCGAGATTCCAAACCTTCTGGGAACGGTCTATAGGTTACTATCTCCTCGCTCAACATCTGCTCAAGTGTCAACGTCTGATTTCCATATTTTGCTCTTACTGAGTTTATTGTTGCCACGGCAACCTCATTAAATGTCTGTGACTGACCGGTACCACAATTATAGATACCCGATCGATCCGGATTATCTAAAAAATCCAAATTTACGTTTACGACATCATCAACGTAAATGAAATCTCTTCTTTGTTCACCCGCCGCATATCCCCCGCTGCCTTCAAACAGCTTTAACGCTCCGCCTTCTAACATTTGGGTACTTAAATGATAAGAAACAGATGCCATCTGACCTTTGTGCCCCTCTCTGGGCCCATAAACGTTAAAGTATCGCAAGCCAACAATTTGCGATTTAGCGTGGCCTAATCTACTTCTAACGAGCTCATCAAAAATCAGCTTTGAATAACCATAAACATTCAAGGGAGACTCGTTAACTCCGTCTTCCTTGAACTCAGTGTTTGCTCCATATACCGCCGCTGATGACGCATAAATAAACGGAATTTGCTTTTCTGTCGCAAAATCCAATAGCTCAACCGAATACTGGTAATTATTATCAATCATATAATTACCGTCCAACTCCATCGTATTCGAGCAAGCCCCTTGATGGAATATTGCAGAGACCTCGTTATCAAATCGGTTTTCACGAATAAGTTCACGAAATCGGTCTTTTTGTAGATATTGTTTAAACGTGCAACCAATAAGATTTTTAAATTTTAATGAGGTCCCCAGGTTATCTATAACCCAAATGTCTGTTACTCCTCGTGCATTCAAACCTCGTATCAGATTCGAACCAATGAAACCTGCGCCACCAGTTACGATAACCGTCATGTTTTAGTCATCCTGAGCAAATAGCTCGCTAAAATTCACTGTAGCGGTACCAAGCTTACCGACTACAATTCCCGCTGCACGATTCGCGCAGGTTACTGATTGATCAATCTCGCAGCCACCTCCTAACATAACCGCCAAAATTCCTATTACCGTATCACCAGCACCGCTAACATCATAAATTTCTTGTGCCGAAGTCGGAAAGTGACTTATATTTTCAGCCTGATAGAGACTCATTCCTTCTTCGCTTCGCGTCAGAAGAACGCCATCCAAATCAAGATTGTCACGTAATAATTGAACCTTATCATTCAAATCGTCTTCAGAACTCCACGAGCCAATTACATTCCTCAATTCTGCTTTATTAGGAGTGATGTAAGAGGCGCCACGATATTTCTCAAAATCAGTTCCTTTAGGATCTACAAGTACACATTTACCTGATTTTGTCGCCAACAAAATCATGCGTGTTATGTGCTCCAATCCTCCCTTTCCATAATCTGAAAACACAATCACATCTGAATCTTCTAAGAGGGCTGCATACCGCTCGAGAGTTTGATCCAATACCTCATGAGCAGGAGAATTCTCAAAATCAATTCTAACTAATTGTTGATGTTGTGCGATCACTCGAGTCTTGATCGTTGTTGAAAGTTTTTTATCAATAATAATTTGAGAATCAATATTATTATTATGAAGCAGAGACTCCAATTCATCACCCTCTTGGTCCTCACCTCTTACCGACAGCAAAGTAACTCCTACACCCTGTTTGGCAATATTCAATGCTACGTTCGCGGCACCGCCCAAGCGATATTCAGTTTGGTTTACTCGTACCACAGGGACTGGCGCTTCTGGAGAAATCCGATCAGCAGTTCCAAACCAGTATCGGTCTAACATGGCATCTCCAACTACGAGAATACGAACAGTTTTTAATCTTTGTTTTAACTCGTTAATTTCCATGTCACTTAGATAGAAAACTTTAAAGCGGAAAGTTTACCTGCTTTTTGAGTCCTCCAAAAATTCATGCAACTCCCGTTATATCGTCGATTACGCGCGTTAACACCCCTACTGGATCCTCCGCTTGGATAATTGGACGACCAATGACCAAGTAATTTGCCCCTTCCTTTATCGCTTTAATCGGACTCATTACTCGCTTCTGATCATCATTAGAGACCCCCAAGGGACGAATGCCCGGTGTTACTTTAATGAATTTAGTACCTAGTATCGATGTAAGTTCGCGCGTCTCATTAGCAGAGCAAACCACCCCGTCGGCTCCGGAAGATTGAGCCAGACCCGCTAATTTTTTTACCAGTGTCTCGGGAGCAACGTCAATCCCTATGGCTCTTAATGCTGCCGCATCCATTGATGTTAAAACAGTCACTGCGGTCAACAAAGGTCGATCAGATTCCATGCCAACACCTCTCCGAGCAGCGGCTATCATTTCCGAACCACCTAGGGCGTGCACATTAACCATCCAAACACCAAGGTTTCTAGCCGCAGCGCATGCCCGCTCGACTGTATTTGGAATATCATGGTACTTCAGATCGAGAAATACGGAAAAACCCTTCTCAACTAAAACTTCGACTATTCTCGGGCCAAGTGCAGTAAAAAGCTCCTTACCCACTTTAAGACCACAAAGCTCTGGACTTATCCGCTCGACGAAATCCATTACACGTTGTTCACTAGACAAATCTAATGCGACAATAACCTTCGATTTCATGCTGGCACTCCCTTTGCCGACGATGTCGGAGTATAGGTATCCCACTGTCTACATGCTGGGCAACGCCAGTAATGAGCATGCGCTAGAAAACCACAGCTATCACAAATATAGGCTTCCTCTTGACGATATTGCTTCGCCATCTCAATAAGTAAATCCACATCCGCAGTCGAAGCCTCAGCAATGTCGTTTTTAATTGACTCGAGTATGGGTATAGCCCAACCTACATCGGTTGTTGTCTTCAAAAATTTTCTAGCTAAATCGCAAGCAGTCACTTGGCCCTCTAGCTCCATGCTCATTTCAAAAGTCTTAACTAACAAGTCGTGGCTGGAAGATAAATCTATGAGTTTTTTAAATTTATCCAGACACTGATTTTTAGTTCCAAGCTTATCGTGACATTCAATAAGCGCATCTGAGACCAGCCCAATAAAACTTGATGATTCTAACTCTAACTGAGTCAATTCATGAATAGCCTCTAGATAGCGACCTTGAGACTTTAATACTTGTCCTAGCGCAATCCGAGGTCTGGGGGCTTGAGGATCTACATTTAACGATTTACGCAACCAATCTATAGCTTTCGCGTCATCGCCATCGCAATGATGTTGTGAACTAATTTCAACCATGAAGTGCGCGACTTCGCTGGCATAAGACTGGCCACTGGCCAACTGCAACTGATTCGCCACGTCAACCGCTCGATGCCATTCATTCTGATTCACGTATAGATCGATGAGCAATCTCAGTGCCACGGCTTTATATTTCCCCGTGCCTACCCGTTTAAGAAAATCTTCAGCACGATCATACATGCCAGACTTAAAAAAATCCTCACCGACAGCGAGCACCGCACGATTTCTTTGCGCATTTGTGAGATCCGGTCGGTCAAGCAACCCCTGGTGCACAGCTAGAGCTCTTTGAATCTCTCCATTGCTTCGGAAAAGGCTTCCAACAGCAAACTGTAACTCTACAGAATCAGGCTCATTAACAGATAGCTTCACTAAAACATCTATAGCCTTGTCCCTCTCTTCATTAAGTAGGAAATTTAATCCCTCAATGTAGGTAGATGGAATGTTTTTAGACTCGTTTATCAATTGCTTAACGTCTATTTTAGCCGCCAGCCAACCCAACAAGAAAAATGAGGGAAAAGCTAATAGCCACCAATTCTCAAAATCCATCGGCTTAACCTCCGAACTATTACGATTTTTTTGTACTAAGTTTACCTACCCATGACATTGTAGATCCTAATGCCAAGCCTAAAATAAACACTAAAAATAACAAGACCGCGAGAGGTAAATTAAACTCGTAAACATTAGCGAATCGCAACGTCACCATTTCAAAGTTGTACACTGCGAAGACCAAAATCACAGCAAACAGTACTAACTTGAATAATCCAGATACAAATCTAATCATGTTCAGCCTTCTGACCGATAAAGAACTTAGGGATATTCATAAAAAAAGCGATCGAAAAAATTCGATCGCTCTGAATAATCCCCCTCAATCAAATTAATATCAACCCCATCAAAAATCTTGATTCATCATCTGAGAGACCGAATTCACTCGATCTTTCAATTCCTTACCCGGTTTAAAGTGTGGCACGTACTTAGCTGGTACCGCAACCTGCTCACCACTTTTAGGATTCCTGCCGTTACGCGGTGGCCGGTAATTAAGAGCGAAGCTACCGAAACCTCTAATTTCAGCCCTGTGACCTTTTTCTAGGTTTGATCGTATTGCCTCGAGTACCAACGCAACAGAATAAGAGACGTCCTCCTCTTTTAGCGCTGGCAATCTGTTTGCTAGTTTTGTAATCAACTCAGATTTCGTCATGACCGTCTATGACCTCTTTCAATTCATTCAGGAATAGTTTTTTTAGTTATTTTCCATTTTAGCTTTAAGCAACGCACCCAAGTTTGTAGTGCCGGCATTTTGTCCGTCGCTATCTTCTGAATGTTTCTTTATTGCTGCCGCTTCTTCGGCAGCGTCTTTAGCCTTAATTGATAAATTAACCATCCGAGTCTTGCGATCGACCGAACTGATCATTGCTTGAACCGTTTGCCCTTCAGAGAATGAGTCAGCTGAAACACCCTTATCTCCAGAAAGATCACTCGTCTTAATGAACCCTTCGACGTTATCACCAAGATTAATCAGAACGCCTTTCGCATCAACTGCTTTAACGGTACCATCCACTATCGATCCTTTTTCAAACCTTACCGTCACATCTCCAAGCGGATCATCCTCCAGTTGTTTCACTCCAAGTGATATACGTTCTCGCTCTACATCTATCAATAAAATAACAGCCTCTACCTCATCGCCCTTCTTATAGTTTCTGACTGCATCCTCCCCTGCATCGGTCCATGACAGATCAGACGTATGCACGAGTCCGTCAATACCACCTGGAAGTCCGATGAAAATGCCAAAGTCTGTAATGGACTTGATTGCGCCCTTGACGCGATCACCTTTTGCTGCGCTGGCAGCAAACTCATCCCAAGGATTAGGCGTGCATTGCTTCATGCCCAGAGAAATACGCCGACGGTCCTCATCAATCTCTAAGATCATGATTTGCACTTCATCACCTAGCTGAACCATTTTCGATGGATGAACATTCTTGTTGGTCCAATCCATTTCTGAGACATGGACCAAACCTTCGATGCCCGGCTCAATTTCAACGAATGCACCATAATCAGTTAGATTAGAAATCTTACCGAACAATCGGGTCGTTGCAGGCAATCTTCTTGCTAATCCAATCCAAGGATCTTCACCCAACTGCTTCAAACCGAGGGAAACACGACTTTTTTCTTGGTCAAACTTCAGTACTTTCGCCTCTAGTTCGTCACCAATATTAACAACCTCGGAAGGATGCTTCACTCTACGCCAAGCCAGATCAGTGATGTGCAGTAGACCGTCAATGCCGCCTAAGTCCACAAAGGCACCATAGTCAGTAATGTTTTTAACGATTCCTTTCACTACTGCGCCCTCTTCCAGGCTGTCTAATACTTTCTGGCGCTCTTCTCCCAAACTGACCTCGAGTACAGCACGCCTTGAGACCACTACATTATTTCTACGTCTATCGAGTTTAATCACTTTAAACTCTAGCGTTTTATCCTCATACGGAGTTGTATCTTTTACCGGTCGAACGTCGACTAATGAACCCGGCAAGAAAGCTCGGATACTGTCCAGGTTGACCGTTAGCCCCCCTTTTACACGACCGGATACGAAACCTTCAACAATCGCACCCTCCTCCATCGCCTTTTCGAGACTCATCCACGCGGCCAACTTCTTGGCTTTTTCTCGCGATAACTTAGTTTCCCCATATCCATCCTCGATGGATTCAATTGCCACTGAGACATAATCGCCAACTTGCGCCTCAAGCTCACCTTTGTCGTCCTTGAATTCATCAAGCGCTATATAACTCTCGGACTTTAAGCCCGCATTCACGACTACGAAATTATGGTCGATGCGCGTCACTTCAGCTGTAATCACTTCGCCTGCACGCATTTCTTGGCGCTGCAAGCTCTCTTCGAACATTGCTGCAAAACTTTCGGTTATTGGGTTTTCTATATCAGTGGTTGTCATAGGATAAATTTCTTGGAGAACGTTAACTTAGTGCGTTAGATTCTCACGATTAAGGTTAAAAAAAACCGCAGTTTACGCGGATCCGATAGCGTTATTTTCGACTCATCTACTAGTCAAAACTGTAAATGCGTTGCAAACAATTTGAACGACTTCATCAATACTTTTTCCAGTACTATCAATCTCAATTGCAGACTCAGCTTGCCTCATTGGAGATGAACTTCTAGAAGCGTCTTCCGAATCTCTTTTAGCCATTTCCGCGGCAACACTCTTCATTTTAACACGCTCACCGCTTTCTACCAACTGTGCGTAACGCCTGCGGACCCTCTCCTCCAATGAAGCCGTCAGATAGATTTTTAACTGAGCATTTGGGAATACTGTGGTGCCCATATCCCTACCATCTGCGACTAATCCTGGCGCATGACGAACACTTCGTTGAATGTCATACATGCACCCCCTTATGACCTCATTTTTAGCCACCTTACTTGCTGCCATAGAGACCTCTTCTTCTCTTATTCGCTGAGTGACATCTTCGCCATTCATCAGAACCTTTTCGCCAGAAACATCAATCCTAATCTTTTGCATCAGTGCCTCAACCGAGCGTGGGTCAGTAAGATTAATACTTCCTCCCGCATTTAAGTAAAATAGGCCCACAGCTCGATACAATGCGCCGCTGTCAAGGTAAGAAAATTCGAGTCGCTCCGCGACTTGCCTTGCCACAGTACCCTTGCCTGAACCACTTGGTCCGTCAATTGTTACAACTGGTGCTTGCAGCACTGATTCCATTTTCTCGAAAAAGTCCGGAAACGTTTTATGGACGCATTGAGGATCATTAATTGTAATATTTACACCTGCAAAAGAAATTAACGTAAAACACATAGCCATACGATGATCGTCATAGGTGTCGATAGCGACACCTTCATTAAAATACTTTGGTGGCTCAATCTCCAGACCATCAGGACTTTCAATCACATTCACCCCAAGCTTTCGCATCTCCGTGGTCATCGCAAAGAGACGGTCGGTCTCTTTTACACGCCAGTTTCCGATATTCCTCAAACGACATGGGCCATCCGCAAATAATGCAATGATTGCCAACGTCATCGCCGCATCTGGAATATGATTAAGATCTAAATCAAAAGCCTGAATAGGACTATTATTATCCATCGCTACTGATAATCCTTGGTCTGTCCAACCAACTGTCGCACCGATACCAGACAGCACATCCAGTAATTGGATATCTCCTTGAATGCTATCTCTGATGACATTCTTTACGAGAACCGGACCACCACCGAGCATCCCAGCCGCAAAAAAATACGAAGCACTACTGGCATCCCCCTCTACCTCATACCTCTTTGGTCCTGAGTAGTCCTGCCCTCCCTCAATTTCAAATTGCTCCCAATTGTCATTCGTCACTTTAATACCAAAAGAATCCATCAGATTTAACGTCAACTGGACATATGGTTTGGACACCAAAACCCCATTAATTTTTACAGTAACTCTTTGGCCTGCAAGAGGTAGCGCTAATAACAACCCCGTCAAAAATTGACTCGAGATATTGCCATTAACAACAATTGGTTGTGAGAAGTCCAGCTTCTCACTTTTTTTAATACGCAAAGGCAAAAAAGTTTTTCGGTCCTCGTAATGAATAACAGCACCAATACCCAGCAACGCTTCGACTAGGTCTCCGATTGGTCGCTCATGCATCCGTGGAACACCGCGTATCGTATATTCGCCGCTTCCTAGGGCTAAAACTGGAACTAAAGTCCGCACCGCTGTACCAGCATTACCTAAAAAAATATCTGCCTTGATCCTGGGAAATGCGCCAGAACAACCAGAAACACGCGTGATATCTCCCGCAATATCAATATCCACACCTAATGCTCGAAGCGCGTCAATCATGACATTCGTATCATCCGAGTGGAGCAGACCCTTAAGTTCTGTTTGTCCAATTGATAATGCCGCTAGGAGTAACGCACGATTTGAAATACTTTTTGACCCCGGAACTGATAATTTTCCTCCCGCTCCGAAGGGTGCATTTAGGACGATCGAATGATCGTCTCGAGAAACAATCATTGATTCGACGCCCAGTTATTTCGCGCTACGGCCGCAGCATCAAATATTCTCTGAACTGCTTCATAATCTTCTGACTGCAATAATTCTCGAATTTTTTCTAAGCTCAGAATAAATGACTCGACATCATGAAGAATGGGGCTACGGTTAGCCCGACAGATATCCACCCACATTTCAGGAGAGCTGCCCGCAATACGTGAGAAATCACGAAACCCACCTGCGGCAAAATCGAATAATTCCTCTGCATCGTCTCGCCGATTCATCATTTCAACCAGCGCGTATGAAACGACATGAGGAAGATGACTAACCGCAGAGAAAATTTTATCGTGCTTCGACTCAGACATCTTGCTCACAGAAGCTCCGCACGCTTGCCAAAGTCTTTGAACCAAATCAATAGCAGTATCGGTAGTCCTATCTAAAGGACATAGCACCACATTTTTCGCTTCAAATAAGTTTGGATCAGCAGCCTGAGGTCCAATTTGTTCGGAACCAGCTATCGGATGTCCAGGCACTACAAAACCTGCACGCTCGGGCATTATTCTTTCGACCAGTTTTCTGAAGTCGCCCTTTGTGCTACCAACGTCAGTTATAACAAATTCAGCATTTGGACTTAACTTTATTTCTTTCAAAATCGTTTCCACTTGCTTAACTGGAACGGCTACTACAACCACGCTCGCGCTTTCGATACCGTGTTGAATATCCATTGCAACTTCATCAATCAAACCATGATGATGAGCATACGTTAGATTTTTTAGTCCCCGGCCTACTCCAACAACTCTGCCAACCGCTCCTTCGCGCTTCAAACGAGCAGCAATCGATCCGCCAATTAAACCCACTCCTATAACCGTGAGTTGATCTATGTAGAATTTATCCATAAAGACTTCGTCAATCAGCTAAACTATTTATGAGACTCTCAAGAGCGACACAGAATCGTTCATTCTCGCTTTCAAGACCAACACTGACCCGCAGATGATAGGGCAACCCATATCCACCAAGTGGCCGAACGATAATCCCGCGCTCTAATAATTTTGTGTATACCTCGATACCTGCTTGTTTGAATTCAATCGTTAGAAAATTACCGTGAGAAGGAATATAAGCAAGCTCAAGTTTCTCTGCTACCGAAACAAGTTGTCGCATTCCAATATTATTAGCCTGAACAGAAGCTCGCACAAACGCATCATCTGACAGCGCCGCGGCAGCTGCTGCTAAGCCATAACTATTTACGTTAAACGGCTGGCGCACACGATTTAACACTTCAGCAAGACTTGGATTGGCCATGCCATAACCAACTCTAAACGAAGCTAATCCGTAAATTTTAGAAAATGTACGCGTGACTAAAAGATTAGGAAACCTCTTAATCCAATTCACACTGTCAGATTGAAGGTTCTCAGGTAGATACTCGTAATAAGCCTCATCAAGGATAACCAAAATATGCTCAGGCACGCTCTCAATAAATCTTAAAATTTCGGTAGGCGGAATAAAAGTACCGGTCGGATTATTTGGATTCGAGATAAAAATAATACGAGTATCGTCTCTAATCGCATCGTACATACGTTCAAGGTCATGGCCATAGCTCATCGAGCGGACCTCAATGCCCTCCGCAGCTCTAGTTTGGGTGGCGAGTTTATTAACGACAAAGCAAAACTCCGAATAAATCGCAGACCGATCATGATCTAGGAAAGCGATTGCAGCCATTTCTAAAATATCGTTCGATCCGTTACCCAAAATCAAACTATCCAATGGAATACCTAACTTACTGCTAAGTCGATTTTTCAGAATGTATCCGCCACCGTCGGGATACCGAGCGACCTCGCTCAACTCCCTACTCACCTCCTGAGCAACCAACTCACTACAACCTAACGGATTCTCGTTAGAAGCTAACTTCACAATGGTCTCGGGATCAAGTGAAAGCTCTCGAGCGAGCTCTTCGATTGGTTTACCTGGTTGGTAGGACGCGATGTTCTGAACGCAATCTAGAGGTGTTGGAAACCTTGACATAAAAATTAGAAATGCAAATCAATATTTAAATGGTCTTAGGATAAGACCCAAGAATCTTGAAAAACCCTGACTTCATCTGGACTTCTGCTAGTGCAGCCTTCATAACCTCATCGTCTTGGTGTCCCTCTAAATCGATAAAGAACATATATTCCCAAAGACCAACGCCGGAGGGCCTGGACTCAAGACGGGTCATACTGATGCCGCTCTTGGCAAAAGGCTCCAGCACGTTAAGAATCGCACCAGGTTTATGCTGCGCCGCCAAGACAATAGATGTCTTGTCAATCCCCGAGGCTCCAACTGCCGACTTGGATATCACACCGAAACGTGTTGTATTGTCTGGCTTGTCTTCAATTGAAGAATGAAGAACAGACAAGCCATAGTGATGTCCGGCAATTTGACTGGCAATCGCAGCTGAACGCTCTTCAGAAGCAACCATTTTAGCTGCGGTCGCGTTACTCGCTACAGGTATTAGCTGCGCAAATGGAAAATTGTCTCCGAGCCATCTTTGACATTGCGACAAACTCTGAGAGTGCGAAAATATTTTCTCTATATCTTGTGGCTTTTCATTACTGAGTAAGCTGTGTCGCACTGGCAATCCCACCTCGCCAGACAGCGTGAGGGATGCCTCAAAGAGCAAGTCTAAGGTTCGACTAATTGCACCCTCCGTTGAGTTTTCGAGGGGTACGACTCCATACGCAGCAGTACCTGAGCCAACTGACTTAAATACCTCATCGATAGTGTGGCAGTAGACGATGCATACCTGTGAGCCAAATTGTCTTACGACCGCCTCCTCACTGAAGGTCCCAGCTGGGCCTAAACAGGCAATACTCAGCAGTTCCTCTTGTGCACGACAAGAGGAGATAATTTCCGTGAACAGGTAGGACACTGTGTCATTCGACAAAGGTCCATTATTTGTTTCATGCAGTCGACGATGGACTTGAGCTTCCCGCTCTGGGCGATATATAACCCCTTGCTTTTTAGCCTCTCCGACTTGTCTAGCGAATTCCGCGCGCCGATTAAGCAGGTCTAGCAATGAATCATCGATAGCATCGATCTGTAGCCTTAGATCTGAAATGTCGTCGTTCATCAATCCTCTCTATGCTCCATTTAAGTAACGGACGCGCTTTACGCCCTCGATATTCCTGATGGTGTTGAGTACATCATCTCGGACAGAGTCATCGACGTCAACCAAGGTGATCGCAATCTCATTCAAAGATTTGTTAATCATATTGTGAATATTTAGCTTCGCATCACCAAGCACTGTTGAAACCTGACTTACCATGTGTGGCACGTTCTCATTAATTACAACGATTCTATATGGTGACTCACGAGCCATTAAAACGTTGGGGAAATTGACCGCATTAACCACGTTTCCATGCTCTAGATAGCCACGAATTTGATCAACCACCATGGTTGCACAGTTTTCCTCAGCTTCAACCGTGGAGGCCCCTAAGTGAGGTAACGCGATGACGCCATCAACGCCAATTAATGATTCATTAGGGAAGTCACAAATGTATTGCTTTATTTTTTTCGCCCTTAGTGCTGCAACCAGAGCGACGTTATCCACAACCGCTCCCCTTGAGAAGTTTAATAAAACGGTATCGGCACTCATTGATGCCAAACATTTGTCATCAACCAAATTTCTGGTAGCATCATTCAAGGGCACATGTAGAGATATGAAGTCCGAATCACGCACCAAACTATTTATGGATGCCGCCTTGACGACACCTGAGGGCAAACCCCATGCGGCGTCTACAGTGATTCCGGGATCGTAACCCACGACTCGCATACCAAGTCTCAAGGCAACATCAGCCACCAAACTCCCAATTTTACCCAATCCTATGATGCCTAGGGTTCGGCCTGGCAATTCACGCCCTGCATATGTTTTTTTACCTTGCTCAACATTTTTGGACAGTTGACCATCTAAAGTTAAGTTGCTAACAAAGTCTATGGCACCAACAAGGTTCCGGCTGGACAGCAACAAACCCGACAGCACCAACTCTTTAACAGCATTGGCATTAGCTCCAGGTGTATTGAAAACGGGCACACCTAAACCCGCAAGTCGAGAGGTGTCAATGTTATTCGTACCCGCTCCAGCTCGGCCTACAGCCAACAAGTTCTTGGAGGGTTCAAGCTCCAATAAATTTGCTGATCGAACCAAAATCGCATGAGGGTCTTCGATTTCTGTCCCGTAAGCGTAAAGCTTTTCGGGAAATTGACTCAGTCCCGCGTGAGCAATATTGTTTAACGTCTTTATCCTATAACTCTTATCTGGCGACATTACATCTTCCTTAACCGTATTTTTTCTCAAAATGCTGCATGAAATCAAGTAGCGTCTCAACTCCCTCAATAGGCATCGCATTATAAATAGATGCGCGAATGCCACCGACAGAACGATGTCCCTTTAGTTGTAACAAACCACAATCTTTCGCGTCCTTCAAAAATAAATCCTCGAGAGTTTCATCACGAATTCTAAATGGAATATTCATACGAGACCGGCAATTTTTAGGGACTGGACTTCGATAAAATCCAGTTAAATCAATTTGGTCATAAATCATATTTGATTTCTTAATATTTTTCTGTTCGATTGAAGAGAGTCCACCCTGCTCTTCGAGCCACTTAAACACCAGTCCGGCGACATAAATGGCGTAGGTTGGAGGCGTATTGAACATGGACTGATTATCGGCCTGAACTGCATAGCTGAACATCGATGGCAAATCCGAAGAGACACGAGCTAATAGGTCTTTTCGAATGATAACGATTGTTAAACCAGCCGGACCAATATTTTTTTGAGCACCCGCATAAATAAGACCAAATTGAGATACGTCAAGTGGGCGAGACAAAATGTGCGAAGACATATCAGCAACTAAGGGAGATGGCAAATTAGGCGGATAGTCATGAAACTCGACCCCACCAATCGTCTCATTTGAGGTGATATGGACGTAGCTAGAGTCTGAACGCAAGTCCCAAGAGTCATACGAAGGCACGTCTGCAAAATTTCTGTCCTCCGACGTCGCCGCAACATGGATCGAACCAATTTTTTTACCCTCTTTGATGGCTTTTTTCGACCATTGGCCGGTACAAATATAATCAGCCCCTCGAGCGTCGACGAGTAGGTTCATTGGTATGATGGAAAACTGAGTTGTGGCGCCCCCTTGCAAGAACAACACTTGGTACTCGTCGCTTAATCCAAGAAGTGAATTCAATGTTCGCTCTGCGTCTTCGGCTATACTCAGAAACTCTTTACTACGATGACTCATTTCCGTAACGGACATTCCCGATCCTGACCACTCAAGCATTTCCGCCTGAGCTTGCTCCAAAACCGCTCTCGGTAAAACGGCTGGACCAGCGCTAAAGTTATATATCGTACTCACACCAAACCTCAAAAAGTAAATTTATCGTTAAGGGTAACGCCAGTAGACTCTGACGTTACATACATAAAAGCCTATCCAGTCGAACCCTCTTCATCGACCAATCCTTCGTCTTCAACCTGCTCTTCGACTTTTACTAACCCAGCTAATTTTTCGTCCGGACCCAAGTTAATGAGGCGCACCCCTTGCGTCGCACGCCCCATCTCACGTATCTCGCTGACCGAGCTACGGATTAAAACCCCACCGGTAGTGATTAGCATGGTCTCATCCTGTTCAGATACTAACTTAGCGGAGACCACCCGACCATTCCGCTCACTCGTTTGTATGGCGACCATTCCTTTTGTGCCACGACCGTGCCGTGTGTACTCCACGACTTTAGTACGTTTTCCATAGCCGTTTTCGGTAGCGGTCAATACACTTTGGTCTTCGTTATCCACAACGACCAAAGAGATAAGTGCATCAGTATCTGGCAATCGCATTCCTCGAACACCTCTGGCAGTCCTTCCCATGGGGCGAACATGATTCTCGGAAAATCGAACAGCCTTACCACCGTCCGAGAACAGCATAATGTCATTTGTTCCATTTGTAATCGACACGCCGATCAGGTGATCGTTATCCTCTAAATCTACCGCAATGATACCCATCTGCCGTGGACGAGAGAAATGCGATAAAGGAGTTTTTTTCACGACACCTCTGCTGGTCGACATAAAGACAAAATGGTCATCGTCAAATTCTTTAACTGGCAAGATCGCAGTGATTTTTTCACCCTCAGTCAACTGAAGAAGATTCACTATTGGTTTGCCTCGACTTGTGCGACTAGCCTGAGGTACCTCATAAACCTTCAGCCAATACATGCGTCCTAGATCCGAAAAACACAAAATATAGTCGTGTGTATGCGCAACAAATAAATTATCGACAAAATCATCCTCTTTCGTCTTTGTCGCCTGCCTACCTCGCCCCCCGCGCCGCTGAGCCTGATAATCACTTAATGGTTGCGACTTGACATATCCCGTATGCGACAAAGTAACAACGACGTCCTCAGGCGTTATCAGATCTTCCAAGGAAATATCTTGAGCGTTAGCCTCAATAATACTCCTTCGATCATCTCCAAAATCAAGTCTCGATTGCCCCAGTTCCTCTTTAATTATTTCCTTAACCCGAATGGCATTCCTAAGAATATCTTCCAAGTCAACAATCGTATCAATCACGTCTCGATATTCCTGCTCGATTTTCTGTTGCTCTAAACCTGTAAGCCGTTGAAGTTGCATCTCTAAAATTCGCTGAGCTTGAGTTTCAGACAAATGATAACCATCGTCTTTCAAGCCATAGGTGCCCAGCAGATCCGCATCTTCTCCCAGTCCGCGTGCTAGAAGTTCTTCCACAAGTTTTGAACGCCACACACAACCTATAAGAGCCGCCTTTGCCTCCGGAGGAGTAGGCATTGACTTAATTAATGCCACAATCTCGTCAACATTAGATAGCGCCACAGCCAAACCTTCCAAAATATGGGCTCTTTGTCTGGCCTTACGTAATTCAAAGGCTGTACGCCTTGTTACTACCTCTTTACGGTGGCGAACAAATTCCTCAATAAAATTCCTAAGATTAAGTAGTTTGGGCTGGCCATCCACCAAAGCCACCATATTCATCCCAAACGAATCCTGCAGTTGGGTATCTTTAAATAAATTGTTGAGGACTACCTCGGCTATCTCGCCACGCTTTAGCTCCAATACAACACGCATACCCGACTTATCGGATTCATCTCTTATCCCGGAAGGCGAAATACCTTCAAGCCTCTTATCGCGAACCAATTCTCCGATTCGGATAAGCAAAGAGGACTTATTCACTTGGTAAGGCAACTCGTCGATAACGATGGCTTGGCGACCCCCTCCTCCATCAACATCTTCAATATGAGTTTTGGCGCGCATTAATACTCGACCACGACCGGTTCGGTAAGCTTCTTTAATTCCTGCAGTGCCGTAGATTATTCCTTTGGTTGGAAAATCTGGAGCAGGAACAATGTCCATAAGTTCCTCCAAGCTAATATCTGCATTATCGATTAGTGCGAGACATGCATCAATGACCTCGCACAAGTTGTGAGGGGGAATATTTGTTGCCATTCCCACCGCAATACCAGACGAACCATTAACGAGTAGATTAGGAATCTTAGACGGCATAACGAGCGGCTCGAGCTCTTTACCGTCATAGTTCGGTCCATAATCCACTGTTTCCTTGTCTAAATCAGCAAGAATTTCTCCGGCTAGCTTCTGAAGCCGACACTCTGTATATCGCATGGCTGCCGCATTATCACCATCGACAGAACCGAAATTTCCTTGCCCGTCAATCAACGTGTATCGGAGGCTAAAGTCCTGAGCCATACGCACCAAAGTATCGTATATCGCACTATCGCCATGAGGATGATACTTACCCATAACCTCACCGACAACTCTGGCGCACTTAACATAAGGTCGATTCCACTGATTGTTAGCTTCGTGCATGGCATATAGGATTCTGCGGTGAACTGGTTTAAGCCCGTCTCGAACATCTGGCAGCGCGCGTCCGACGATCACACTCATTGCATAGTCCAGATAGGAACTGCGCATTTCCTCTTCTAAGCTAATCGGCAACGTCTCTTTTGCAAATTGATCCATGCGACCTTTCTTAACAAATTAGGCTCAAATCTGCCGAATTGATCGAGTTGCTGAACAGCGTCAGAATAACGCAATTCATGGCGGCTCGATCCCTCTAATATTAACCTGTAAGGATACCACACCTAAGGGTGTCTTGAGGACTAGTTTAGGTCGTACGGTATGAGATAAAAAGCTAACTTTTATTTTTTGAAAAACTCGAATTTTGTCGTATTTATGACCCAGAATGGATAACATGTAAAAATATCTTTAACGTATCTTATGGTCCAAGAAATTAATGAACACAAATGTCGACCCATCGGAAATAAAAAAATTTGAAACCTTGGCTCATCGATGGTGGGATCCAGATGGCGAGTTTCGGCCACTGCACCAAATAAATCCACTGCGCATCAATTACATCGAGTCACTAATCAGTTTAGACGACAAAAATATTTTAGATGTCGGATGCGGCGGAGGAATCTTAGCGGAAGGGTTGGCGACAAAGGGCGCGCATGTGACTGGTATTGACATGGCGGACAAAGGCTTGGGTGTTGCAAAACTTCATTTACACGAAAGTAAGCTAAACATCACATACGAAAAATCATCAGCCGAGGATTATGCCGGAGAACACCAGGGTATGTTTGACGTTGTTACTTGTATGGAAATGCTCGAGCACGTGCCCGATCCAGGTAGCGTAGTTCGAGCCTGTTCTGAATTGGTCAAACCAGGAGGATGGGTCGTTTTCTCCACAATTTCTAAAACGCCAAAAGCTTTTTTATTCGCCATAGTTGGGGCGGAGCATATCTTGCGATTACTACCCAAAGGAACACATGAGTACAAAAAATTTATTAAACCTTCAACCCTAGCTAAAATGGCACTAGAATCGGGACTAGAGGTAGAAAAAACAAAAGGGATGGGGTATAACCCAATAACGCGGGTTTATTCACTTAATGATCAGCTAGACGTTAACTATATCCTCGTGGCCCGGAAATCAAATTAGTTTGACGCAGTCACCAACAGGAGATCGATTTATGCACAGGCTTATCAAACAATGCTCATATTTTGTACTTTCTTTTTTGGTCATTTCACTTTCAAGCTGCGCCTACGGGCCACAATTCATCAATCTTGATCCAAATGTCGTCGGACCTAAAGATCCTAACTTTTATAAGACTGAGCAAACATCAGTCGTGCTGACCGTAATAGACTCCCGACCAGACAATATTCTTGGCGCAGCGGGCGATGACTCGGCGCGATTTGATATCACACTCAAAGGCGATGCTGCGACAGTCCTCCGAGCCAGAATAAGCTCAGCGCTTGAATCCAGAGGATTGATTTTAGCTGGAGACTCGAATTCGAGTTTACCGAAGTTAATTCTAGATTTACAAAAACTACAACTTAGCTCCTTAAAAACGAAGCGATTCGGTTATGTCACCACATTAGATTTAGCAATCGTCGCTTCCATAGTTAATGGAAATAAAAAATACTCCAAACGTTATAACGTCGGCACAGAAAAAAAGATGGGCGGAATATCATCATCGCAAAACAGCGAAAATATGGTTAACGACGCGGTGACGCAAGCGCTTTCTGCAATCATAAACGATGAGGCCTTATTTCGCGCATTCGACCATCAATACCAAAAATAACTTAGATAACATAGAAATTCAAAGGTAGTACGCTAGTCAGCTCTCACGGGATCGTTTAAACTACCCCAGTTGGGGGCGACCCGGTTTCGACGTGGGTTGCGAAACAGCTCGGTGCATGCCAAGGTCCAGTCACCTTGTAAATCAGCTGGAAAACGTATAGTCGCAAACGACGAACGTTACGCTCTAGCCGCCTAATACCGGCTAGACTCCGCACCAGCTTTCTCTCGGGTTGGGTTGGGAAACTAACAGCGGAGTCATAAACGAGGGATCGTGGCATCTGGGGTTACTTCAGATTCCATTAAATTTAAGGTAACTCGTTGTCTTCAGGGTTGTCGATCAACCTGAAGACGATTAAATCCAATGATCTGACTAAGCATGTAGTGCCGACTGCAGAGGGCTTGCGGACGGGAGTTCGATTCTCCCCGCCTCCACCAAATACGAAATTCCAACTGTTATCAGTTGGGGTTTTTTATTGCGTGCAACCCGCGTCTACTTCAGCGTATAGCGGCCGAAACGAATGTGGCCATAGGTGGTCGTCTGTATTCGGATGCGTTAAGTGAAGCCGATGGTCCAGCAGGCACCTATTTAAATATGATGCAACACAACATTGGTTCGTTAATCACTGCGCTTAATTCACCGTAATGGCGCCCAGACGGGCGAGCTCTGGCTGCCACGAGTTTCCAAGGAAGCATTACGTCCTGGCGCATTGGAAATTACAAGTAAGCTTTTGAAGGATGTAAAAAATACATAATGTATCGTCGAAATAAATTTTCTAAATTTTACATCCTTTGATTATCGCTATACAGTATCTGAAACATGCAGTCGGAGTTAATAGTTAACGGAGCAACACACCATGACCAATATAGATTCGGTCCTCAGCCACGCAGAGGAATACTGCCAAAACAACAGGATTCGCTTGACTCCAAAGCGCAAGCAAGTGCTATATGCGCTCGTTAAAGCAGAGAAGGCTCTCTCAGCCTACGAATTGATTGAGGAACTTAAACGTAAATTCAATAACGTTTTACAACCAATGTCTATTTATCGCATCTTAGACTTCCTAGCAGCAAATCAACTGATCCATAGATTGAGTACGGCAAATAAGTTTATTGCTTGCTCGCACATCACTTGTAATCATGCCCATGAAGCTCCGCAGTTTTTAATCTGCGGGAGTTGTCACAAGGTAACTGAAATCAATATTGATAAATCATTAATGTCTACCCTCAGGGAAAATATACAGAATGAAGGATTCAAGTTGGTCAGCCCACAGTTAGAGATGAGTTGCATGTGTGATGACTGCGCATCAGGTATTAACTTAATATAGCGGACCAAAAATCTAGCGTGAAGAGACCTAACGCTCAGTAGAAGTGCCTCTCGCGCAAAAGCGTTGCTCGCCAAGCGATGCGTTCACCCTCCAAATTGTAGCTCTGCCATTCAGAGGCCCATCAAATTAAATAATTCTTAGAATTTCAGTTGGCTATTTTAAAATTAGCAAACACTAAAAAATACTAGGCGAATACAATTTGTGCCGTCGCACTTTCGTGCTCAAGGCAGCATCCGTCGGACCACTCCATCCCGAAGAACAAACCAATGATACATTGCTGCAAGAATATGTAAGACGATCAACCCCATCAACAAATACGACAGATCATGGTGGATTGACTGCAAAAAATCACGTATCTCAGAATCATTTGAGCCCATTGGCGGAATTTTAAATAAGCCAAAATACGTCACCCCATACTTCGTAAATTGGGAAGCAGCAAAACCCACGATGGGCATACCAATAAGACAGACATACAATAAACCGTGGGATAACTTCGACATAAAAACCTGCCATCTTGGCATCGAGGAAGGAAGTGCTGGTGGCGGGTTCTTATGTCTCCACCATAATCGAATAAACATCAACAATCCTGTGGTCACTCCGATTGATTTATGCAAATTAAAAAAGAACGCTCGGTCTGGATCACCCTTAGGAATGTCGCCCATATACATTCCCAAACAGATCAAAATCAAAACGAGTATTGCTACCATCCAATGAAGCAGCATCGAGAATTTGTTATATCGCTCTTGCCCAAAAATCATTTTTTCCTCTCTATACTCGATTGTTCTAAACAATATCAATTATCGGGGTCGGCTGACACTATACCCCGATCATATTAAAGTAATAAATATTCAGAACGAAAAAAAACCGCCCAAAGGCGGCTTCTTCTAGATACTCCGAAAATCGAATTAACGATTAGCGATGTACATTGTTACTTCAAAACCAAAACGCATTTCTGTGTACTCAGGCTTGCTCCACATATTTATCTCCTTGTAATAAGTTAATCAAACCAAATCTAACGTTCTTGATTATCCACTTCCCCGCACCTAATGCAACTCTGACTTTTCTTAATTGTACCTAGTGAAAATCATTAGAGAAAATCTCACATATAATAAAAAGTACATAGAAACAATTAGTTATAAATCTATTAAGCCAGACCTCATTGCTATAATAGCCAACTCTGCGCTATTCGATGCACCGAGTTTTTGCTTGATATTGTACAAATGCGTACCAACAGTACGTGGGCTTAAAGACATCACGTCTGCGATATCCTGAACAGATTGTCCTCTGGCAAGAGAGATAAATACTTTAAATTCTTTCTCACTTAAACTATCGACCGGATCCTTATTGCCGGACACTTGTTCAACAGCAAGTTCCTGAGCAATTTGCGGTTCTAGATAAGTTTTGCCCCGATAAACCGTTTTCACCGCATCAATCAAAGCATCGGCTGCGCTGCGCTTAGTCAAATAACCAATCGCTCCTGCCTTTAGCACTCTTCGCGCATGCATGACATCCTCATGTCCCGACAATACGAGAATTTTTTGATGTACTGCTTTAGCCAATATTCGGTCAATAGCTTCTAAGCCACCTATACCAGGCATCGAAATGTCCATTACCAGCACATCTGGTTTGTGCGTCTGAAACGTACGAACGGCTTCCTCACCACTATCCGCCTCCGCCACGACCGATATTTCCTGAGCACCCTCTAGTAAGAGTTTAAAGCCCATTCTAACGACCGCATGGTCGTCAACAAGCATGACTTTAATCACGTCAGTTCCCATAAATTCCTCAAACATTGATTACACATCAGATATCTCATCCCCGATCTCAATCTTCATATTTGCTGTAATCAGCGTTCCTGATCCTCGGTCAGATTCAATCTTGATATCCCCGTTAAACGCTTGAACTCTCTCCCGCATTCCTAGAAGACCAAATCTTCTAGACTCCGACACATTCACGTCCAGACCTTGACCATCATCTTGGACTCTAATCAAAATATGAGCAACATTCGATTCAATTAATCCTGTAGAGACGGCAACTGAAACGTGATTTGCCAACGCATGTTTCGCTGCATTTGTTAAGCACTCTTGAATCACGCGATAAACCGTGATGTTGACATATTCATCGTAACGATTAAGGTCGCCACCAAAATCCAACTGCAGTTCCAAATCCGGGTTCGCTTTACGATGCTGGTCGCACAGTTCGGTAATCGCATCCTCGAGTCCTAAGTGATCTAGTGCGCTCGGTCTCAGCTCCCTGATAATCGAATGAACCATATCGTAGATTCGAGAGGTCACATCAACAATTGTTATTGCATTTTGACGCGTTATCGACTGTTCTTCAGACTCTCGGTTCGCAATTGCTGTGCCTATAGTTTTTATTGCTGTTAAATTTTGGCCCATTTCATCATGCAGCTCGCGCGCGATCGATTTGCGCTCCTCCTCCAATTTCTCCTGAATCAATTGGGTTAATCGTTTATTTTGCTGGAGCTGCATCTCCGCCGAAATACGGCTTTTGTAATCCGTCATGTCTCTAAGCACACTGATTTGCCCTACAAGCTCATCAGTGTCTGGGTCTACAAGAGGCGCCAAGGAAACCTCCACATCAACCACCGTACCGTTTTTCTTGAGCCTTTGGCATTCATAATGCTCAATTAATCGAGATGTCGAGACACGATCTCGCATCGAATCGTGCACCTCCAGACCTTCAGCGGGCACTATGCTTTTAACTGAACGACCAAGAATTTCCTCTGAATCAAAGCCGAAAAGTCGCTCAGCGGAAGGGTTCCAAAACGATACATTTCCATCTAGATCACAAATCAAAATCGCGTCGCTTGACTGCTGCGCAACAAGAGCAAGTCTTGCGTTTTGAGCCAAGGCATCATGAAGGTTTGTTGTCATGCGATTGAATGTGTGACCAATAGCATCAAACTCTGGCAATCTATAGTCAGGCAAACGTATCGACAAGTCACCCTTCTCCAGAAGTGACATCGCCGATAAGATGCCCTTAAGTGGACGCATCGCACGTCCTAATAAACTGAATATTGCCAAGTTCAAACTCACAAAAAATACAAGCAATATCACACCGAATCCTCTCAGCTCATCCCAGGCGTCAAGAACCGATCTAGATGAATCGGGCGTAATCACAATGTAACCGAAGGGCATATTCAACTGGAATTCCCTGTCGCCCGGAGACATTAACCTAGAAAACCATTCTGGTGCCCAGCGTCCTTGTTTATAAACAGAGGGCGGAGACTCATAGACGAGCACATCAGATTGATCGTAAAGCCTTATCTCATTAGCACGAACGCGTCCAGCTCTCTTTAAAAAGCCTGCTAGTCCTTCAACTGGATCGACTCCTTCTATGCGTGGACGTCGACTGAGTGCAACTGACTCCAACAACTGAACGGTAACTTTCGTTCCCGCTTCGATTTCCTCTTTAATCGATTTTCGGCGATCATCGATTAAAATAAAAGCCGTCACGAAAAGAAAAATGACCGCGATAAAAGAAATCGCTGCATTGACTCGAAATCTAATACCCATGGTTCGCCTGTAGTCGTTTTTTTAGTAGCTCCATCTCATCGGCAAGCGCTTCAGCAATTTTTGAATTCCATGCGCCGTGACCACCGGAGCCAATTACCTTCAACTTTGATTCAGGTAGGACCTCATGCAATCGGTGTGCCGTAAATGGTGGACAAATCATATCCATACCACCTTGTACAAGAATCGCGGAGTTCTTGATCGACGCTGCTTTCTCTAGTAATTCACCTTTTTTAAAAAAACAGTAATGCTTTAAATAATGCAGTTGGACTTGCGCTCGCGCTAATTCACCGTCAGATACCTCAGTCTTATCCTGACCCGTTTTATTTATGTTTTCACTCCCCAACATCATTGACTGCATCTCATAATCAAGCCACCGACGACAAGCCTCGTTGGCGATTAAGCGATCTGTTGAATTTACTCGTTCGTAATAATGGCTCACTAAGTCACCCGAGCTATCCCACATTAGTTCCTTATGCGCTGCCGGCATGAAGCGTTTTAGTCCATCAGTGAACCATGCTACTTCCTCACGCGAACCAAGAAAGATCCCACGCAGAACCAATGTTTCGACAGCCTCTCCATGCTCAGCAGCATAAGCCAGCGCCAGAGCACTACCCCAAGAACCCCCAAAAATTACTGCTTTTTGATTCAGACCCAGTGTCTTCCTGATTAAATTGATATCTTGGATCAGATGCCAAGTCGTATTGTTCTTGGTTGATCCTTTTGGTAGCGATTGACCACAACCCCGCTGATCAAACAGTACGATGTCAAAGAACTTGGGGTCGAAATACCGTCGATGATTTGCATTAGTGCTGCTCCCGGGCCCACCATGCAGAAATATGACGGGGATACCGCCCTCTCGACCGGTGCGCTCTAGATAGATACGGTGTCCGTCATTCGTATCAATCAAGTCACTAAAGTTCGGTTTAATTTCTGGGTAAATAGGCACGATTTCGCTTACATGGCTTGTGAAAAGTTAATTTACGATGAACGGCACCGTTAATGACGATTTACCTCCCGGCGGAGCCGGAATCAACTCGTCATCAGCCAGCCGCTTTATTAGTTTTAAATAGTACTTGTCAAGACGTTGAAAATTACTCTCTTCCGAAACCTCCCAACGCTCTACCCTACCTTCATCATTGAAAAACAGGGTGATCTTAAATTTTTCTCCTCGGTGCTCCTCTCGAAGAGGTGAACGAGTTCTTCTAATATCCGCTGCAATCAATTGCTGTATCGATGAGTGTATCGCACTACGATACTCCTCAACGGCTTTTTGTTGTGATAAGTCCGGCTCCTGTGGCTGCGGTGGAGGAACTGGCTGCGGTGGAGGAACTGGCTGCGGTGGAGGAACTGGCTGCGGTGGAGGAACTGGCTGCGGTGGAG
>MDTB01033494.1_pt1 | contig 61868 bp, 59 predicted proteins | sample 811161 | NCBI WGS metagenome assembly MDTB01 (sample SAMN05326650, study PRJNA326480) | marine metagenome | isolation source: seawater | place: Mediterranean Sea | collected 2009
TATTTTAACAATATGTTTAATGGTACGAACCTTTCTGTGTTAAATCAATGCTCTATCCATGAATCTTGGTTAGCTCAAAATAATAATTGGCCTTATGATTGGTCGTCATCATGTGGTGTATTTACACGTATTGCCGATGAAAATTTCGAGCAAGTCATTATAGATCTTGGATATGATGACACCATTGATGGTCAGGTTTTAACTGATTCAATAATTCAGATCCAAGAACTTCATATATCTGCAATGAACATCACAGACTTAACTGGGATAGAAGATTTTCAACTTTTGAAGAATCTGTACTGTCATACTAATGAATTGATAAACGTCGATCTAAGAGATAACCAGAACATTGTTAATGTTAATCTCAATAACAATCAAATTACCAGCATACTTATTGATGATATTGCAACTTTAGAACGACTAGACATTGAGAATAACAGTCTAAGCTCAATTTCATTTACAAACAATACGAATTTGGAACATGTAAATGTATCACGAAACAATATAACTGAAATAAATGTTGGTAATCTTGATAGTCTAAGGTCATTAAAAATTCGAGATAATAATATCTCTGAGATTAATATAAATAATAATTCTAAATTAGAACAGTTTGATGTGATTGGTAACAATATAGCCGATATTGACTTAAGTAATAATTTAGAACTCAAGATATGTCTTGTAGGGAACAATAACCTATCAGTCATAGATGTCGATAATAATGTTAATTTAAATGAACTTCAGGTTTTTCATAATCAGATTACAAACATCGATGTCAGCAGTAACGATCAATTAAAAGTATTGACTGTTTCCCAAAATGAAATCTCAACTTTGGACATTACTAATAATCCTTTATTAGAAAGACTTGCGTGCGACCATTTGCAACTCTCTAGCATAGACCTCAGCAACAATCTACTTCTTCGTGAGTTTAATATATGGGGAAATGAGTTAACTGAAATTGATTTCAGTAATAATCCTCAATTGACTCATGTCTCTGTTGCTGATAATAATTTGACTATTTTGGATTTAAGCAACCAGATAAATTTATTAAGCCTTCACTCTCTCGCTAATCAGTTGACTAGTTTAGATCTAACAAACAACCCACACTTGGAATACATTCAAACAGAAAATAATCCGATTACACAACTTGATTTGAGTAATAATACTGAGTTAAAACAACTAAATGCAGGTAGTATGGCTTTATCCAGTTTAGATTTGAGTAATAATGTGAAATTAACTTGGTTGTACCTTGTTAATAATCAGATATCCAGCTTAGATGTTAGCAACAATCCCGATCTTGCTGTTTTCTATTGTGGTCAAAATCAATTGAATTCTCTAAACATGAAAAATGGTATGACGGAGGGTTTATCTGAATTTAGCGCTAGAGATAATCCTTTAACCTGTATTGAAACTTTAGATCCAAGATTTTATTCTCAAAATTTCACTTTTGAAAATGGATCGATTGATGAAAATGTTATTTTTAGTACAAATTGCAATCTAGCTCAGGAATATGATGTTCCTTATTATTTCTACTCCATTCAAAACGCCATTAATCTATCAGATGAAGGAGACACGATTTTGGTAGCTCCTGGTATTTATGAGGAGAACCTAGTTTGGAGTAACAAAAACCTATTTATCTTTTCTACAGATGGTCCCGAGTATACTATTATCGATGGTAACTCCGCGGCTGACACCCTGGGTGCAGTAATGACCATAACCAATGTAAACTCCAGGAACAATGCACCTCCCAGTGTTTTGGAGGGTTTTACTCTAAAAAATGGAAAAGCAAGCGAATTTTTTGATGCAGGTGGAATAAAATTAATGAATTCAAATCTCCATTTGAAAAATTTAATTATCGAGGAAAACTATGCCTTTGAAGACACTCGATGGTCAGGAGTTCTAATCGGAAGTGGAGAGCCTTTCTTTTCTAATTGTATCATCCGAAATAATGAAGGTAGTGGAGTCCGGGTTGGAGGAGCAGGTTCGAAGCCCAGTTTTGACGGTGTTGAGTTCAGTGGTCACGTTCAGGGTAGAGCGATTGAGGTTTACGACACTGGTATCAATATGACCTATTGTAAAGTAATCAATAATCCGGGTGGTGGAATATGGTACACGGGTGTAGGATTTAATCCTTCGCGGATTAGTGCCACATTGTTTGCTCATAATGGTACTGAAAACTCGGTAGATGGCGCGTTGCACGTAAGGAACGCAGGCCAGAATATGGCCGTGGATCGGTGTACCTTTTATGGAAATCGGAGGAATGGTCCAGGCGCCGATATCTACTCTAATGGTTTCTCTTGGGATGACAATCCGCTCTACCAGGGTAATAATATTTCTGTAATAAATACTATTTTTTCAGAATCAAATTATAATCCATCTGTTTTTGCACTTTCAAACCAATACAGTGATAGTTTGAAGTTTTCCCATTGTTTGTTCGCCTATGCTGACACGATTGGCCTTGGCGATGATGTAAACTATTATGAGTTTATAGAAACAATCCATAATCAGAGGCCAGAATTTTGTAATCCAATGGAAAATGATTTTAGTCTCGCTGAAAACTCTCCAGCAATAGGTGCAGGAGACGAAGGAGATATTGGGGCCTTCAGCTTAGGATGTGGTGAAGCTTTTTATCCTCCGGTTGCAGGAGATCTGGCCATAGAGGTGCTGGAAGACACAGAATATCACGGTATTCTCCCAGGTTCCATTGGAAACAGTAGACCCTTATTTTTTGAGATTACTCATGAGCCTATTAATGGTATAATTGACTTAGATGAGTACAGCGGAAGCTTTAGATACCATCCAAGACCACACTTTTTTGGAATGGATTCTATGGAATATACTGTAAGTATTGAAAATTACTCAGATACTGGAATGGTATCTATAAATGTGATCTCTGTAAATGATGCACCTGTACTTCATAATCATTTTGAACTGGTTGGAGTGGGACTGGAATTTGAGATATTGCTAGACGCTCATGATATAGATATTGACACACAAATACCTGAGGTCTTTTTCCCTAGGAATTGGCAGTATCCCGATTGGGTAACTCTGGCCTCAGACCCATATAGGTTACAGGGAACTGCACCCGATCAGGGTATGACAGTTTTTCCAATTGGAATGAGGGATGGAGATACAACCGTTGTAGATACATTTAGGCTGCAGGCAGAGTATCTTCAGCCTCGAATTGTTTCTATAACTGACGTTCCTGATGATCAAGGAGGAAGGGTGTATATCGAGTTTTTGAAAACCTTTTTTGATCGCGCCGAAAGTTCGGGGCAAATGTATACGGTTTTCAGAGAGGATATTATTGATAATTATCCTCGATTAGTGGTGGTTGGCTCTGGTGCTGCTATTGGTGTTAATGGATATACTTACGAGATCCCAACGCGCCAGGACTCTACGGTAGATAACGATGGGTTAACAACCTTTATGGTTGTTGCTTCTACCCATGAGGGAGTGTACAGCTCAGACCATGTTCAGGGGTACTCTATCGATAATATTGCTCCAGGGGTACCAGCAGGTTTTGAGTTAATTGCCAATCATACAACGATCACAGTTACCTGGGACAGGAGCGCGGATGAAGACTTTCAATATTTTGTAATGGAAAAAAGCTCAAGTCCTGAGTTTACAGGCGCGGATGTAGAGATGTTTGAGATGATTGATACAATTTATACCGATGAGTCTGTTAATTTAGGACAAGAATATTTTTACAGAGTCTTGGCTGTTGACGATGCTGGGAACAGGAGTGAGTATTCAGAAATACTTTCAGGAGTAAGTCTAAACTTAGATTTAACGAGTTCGGTACCTGAGGTGTTTTCTTTGCATCAGAATTTTCCAAATCCATTTAACCCAATAACCTCAATCCGATATGATTTACCAGAAGATAATTTTGTAAACATATCTATATATGATCTTATGGGTCGTAAAGTAAAGTCGTTGATAAACTCAAATCAGTCCGCTGGTTATCGATCTGTTCATTGGGATGCGACCAATGACTTTGGACAGACTGTCTCTGCTGGGATGTATATTTACATTATTCAAGCAGGTGAGTTTAAACAAACAAAGAAAATGGTGTTGTTAAAATAAAACATTAAAAACCCGCTTAACAGGCGGGTTTTTAATTGCTCTCTAAATGTAAGTTTTAATTTTAAACTGTTCATTGTAAAAACTGGGATTTTCTCAGTTCAGTGTTGAAAAAGAAGATCAAATTATAAAAAATCATGTAATAAATATTAATTCTAGGAAATAACTAAATGAAAAGTAAAACTCCCTTAATTCCAATGGAAGATTTTTTCCGTAACCCTGAAAAGTCTTCCTTCAGAATTTCCCCAAATGGAAGTCACATTGCATATATGAAACCATGGAAATCCAGAATGAACGTTCACGTCATTGAGGTTGGTGCTGATGTTGAAAAAAGATTAACATCTTCTACAGAGCGCAGTATCTATGGTTTTCTTTGGCTTGGTGATGATAGAATAGGCTATGTAAAAGATGATGGTGGAGACGAAAATACTCACTTTTATGCGGTAAATAAAGATGGCTCGAATGAAATAGACCTGACACCGTTTGAGAATGTAAAAGCCACCATCATAGATGATCTCGAGGAGGACCCTGAAAATGTAATCCTTGGTTTGAATAAGCGAAATGAAGAAATATTTGATCCCTACAGGGTGAATATAAATACTGGACAAATGGTAATGATTGCAGAAAACCCAGGTAACATATCAGGATGGATGACAGACCATGATGGTAAATTGAGGATAGCAGTCACAAGTGATGGTGTCAACACAAGCTTGCTGTATAGAGACTTTGAATCAGATGAATTTAAATCTATTCTAACTACAGATTTCAAAGAACAGGTTTCCCCTTTGTTTTTTACTTTTGACAATGAAAATTTATATGTTGCCTCTAACAGAGGAAGAGATAAAGCTGCGATATATGAATTTAATATTAAAGAAGCGCAGGAAGGTCTCTTGCTATATGAACATGCGGAAGTAGATGTTAGTAGCTTAATGTATTCAAAAAAACGTAGAGTTCTAACTGGTGTTACTTATACTGTTGCAAAAACAACAAAGATTTTTTTTGATGACTTAAGAAAAGACATACAAGATAAACTCGAGGCACAGCTACCAGGCTGTGAGGTTGATCTGGTAAGTTTTTCTAAGGATGAAACCCAAGCAATTATTGTGACTTATAGTGATCGCTCAAGAGGCACATATTATTCTTATGATATTACAGAAAACAAATTGTCCAGTCTCGGAAAGATTAGTCCTTGGCTTAATGAAAATCACATGGCCGAAATGAACCCAATTAAATATACTGCCAGAGATGGAAGGACAATTCATGGATATCTCACTATTCCTAAAGACAGTAATGGTAGAAATTTACCCGTTGTTGTCCACCCACATGGCGGTCCTTGGGCAAGAGATAATTGGGGGTATAACTCCCAGATCCAATTTTTAGCAAATAGAGGATTTGCAGTTTTTCAAATGAATTTTAGAGGTAGCACTGGATATGGTAGGGAGTTCTGGGAGATCAGTTTTAAGGAATGGGGAAAATCTATGCAGGATGATATCACGGATGGTGTTAAATGGCTGATTAATAATGGGATTGCCGATCAAGATCGAATTGCTATATATGGTGCATCTTATGGCGGGTACGCAACTCTAGCCGGGCTGACCTTTACTCCAGATCTTTATGCTTGTGGCGTGGATTATGTTGGGGTGTCAAATATCTTTACTTTGCTAGAGACTCTTCCTCCTTATTGGGAATTAGGAAGACAAATGATGTATGAAATGATAGGGAATCCGGAAACTGAAAAAGATTTGCTTGAAGCGGCATCCCCTATATTTCATGTGGAAAATATAAAAGTTCCATTATTTGTTGCTCAAGGAGCTAATGATCCCAGGGTAAAACAAGCAGAGTCCGATCAGATTGTGGAGGCGATTAAATCCAGAGGGGTAGAAGTACCTTATATGCTGAAAAAAGATGAGGGTCATGGCTTCTATAATGAAGAAAACCAGTTTGACTTTTACAGAGAAATGGAAAAGTTTCTTAATAAACATATAGGATAATTTTTCTTATTCCAGGTTTTTAAGAATAGTTTGGCTCATAGTGATTACTTATCTATATTAAATTAGGTTTAGATCAATAATACGTGTGCCGATAATTTTTATCTTGAAAAAGTTAGCGTTTAGATTTACTTAAATTATATTTTTAAACATAACTTCAGTAATTCGTATATTGTTCTATTATTATCAACTTTAAATCAGCCTAAAGGACCAATAGTGTATAAATTTATTTACTTAACACTTCTAATCATACTCGCTTCATGTACAAGCGTTACCTCAAAAATGTTATTACCTGAGCAAGTATCTCCAGATGTTTATGATGTTTTACTTGAAAATGAAGACGTCAAAATACTGAATGTATCTTTTCCGCCAGGAAAAGGCGATAATATGCATGATCATTATCCATTTACATTTTATGTCGTAGATGGAGGAAAACTAGAGGTGACTCTTCCAGACGGGAAAGTTAATGAGATGGAAGCTGGGGATGGTTTTTCTGGACACAATGAAAAAGGAGTAAGGCACAGAGTCAAAAATATTGGAGAAAAACCAGTAAATATTATTTTGGTTGAGCATAAAAATCTAGCCTCTACAAAATTACTAGAGGTTGAAAAAACCTTAGCGCCTGAGAATGTATCTCCTGATATCTACAAAGTACTCTTTGAAAATGATGAATTAAAGGCCGTGGAGGCCACGTTTCCTGCTGGAGAAAGCGATTTAATGCATGAACATGGCGCTTACGCAGCATATATAATTGAAGGTGGAGAGGTGCAAATGATTAATCCGGATGGGACCTCTTTAAATCGGAATTTTCCCGATGGCGCTACCGCATTTTCGTCAAACGTTCAGAGACATCAAGTAAAGAACATCGGAGATTCTGATATAAGAGTATTTATGGTTGAATATAAATAAATTGCAATAAAGAGATTGAACTTTCAGGTTCTATCTTCAACCAATCTAAATTTGGTAATAAATATTATAACCTTGCATCCAAAGAAACATCTGGGTTAACCAAACTCCTAACAGAATAAAGGCTAGGAAGATTGATTTTGTTTTAGGTTTTTTGTAGTGATAATAAGAGATAAAAAAAACAGGGACAGTAAAATAAGTTAATAGAATGATCTGGTAAACCGGTAACCAGTTAATAATAATTGTGATATTGCATTTTATATATTCAATTAAGCCATGCATGACTCTATAAATTAGCATAATTATTTTAATCAGATTAAAAGATTATTAAACTTCAATATCATAGAAATCATAACAGGGAATTTCGAATGGGTTAAAAGGTTGAGATCTCATCTACAAAAGAAGCATTGTTTTTTTATCTTAAGTTTGATGGTTAGATTTTCAGTCAGATGGAAAAAGAAAATATTGTTTTAATTCGGATAAATAATAAAAATACCGCCAAAAAACATGCTAGTAGTTTAAAGGATTTTTTGCAGAACAATCTTCCTGATAGAGAAAAGGTAGAAGTATTAGTAGAAATAAATAAAAATTTTAATTTTAACGTCTCCATTGATGGTTATGAAATTTTTGCAAAAAGAAAATTCTGGAATAGGTATCCTAATTACAAAACAATAAATAATAAAATTAAAAAGCATCAAGAAAAAGAAGATGTCTATAAAGCAATTAAGGCATCCTATGATTGGCACAATAAGTTGTTTTAGAATTCACTCTTATTGGATAAATATTGTAGATTAAATTCAGGGAAGTTGAGTCGTTTTATAGTTTTATAAAGATTTTTATTTTATAAACCAAGATTATATTACATGCCTATTATTTATTAGATAGTAGCATACACTACTTAATAGGCTCGAAAATTTGAAATATGCATAGCAAAAGAAATTTGAATTATAAATATATTATACTTTTCCTTGGTGGATGTTTATTCGCAGAGACTGGATCGATCCATGGGATTATCTCGGATGGTATAAATGGAGCACCTTTAGAGGGCGCAAACATAAACATTAAGAATAATCAATTAGGTGCAGTATCATCTTCAAACGGATCTTTTACTGTTTTGGACTTACCTAGCGGTTATTATACATTGATTATTTCCTATATCGGATATGAAACCTTAACCCTTCCTGATATATGGGTGCGACCAAATGCTTATGATTTATTAGATATCGAACTGAATCAACAGGTATTAAAACTTGATGGTTTGGTGGTAGAAGAAAGCTATTTTAAAAGTTCAAGTATTAATCAAGAACAGTCTACCGTTTTCAGAAACTCAGAGATAAGAAGAGCCCCTGGGGCGGCCCAAGAACTTTCAAGGATTTTAAATTCGCTACCTAGTGTTGCAAGCGTTGGGGAGAATCGGCAGGATATGATGGTTAGGGGAGGAGGACCTACTGAAAATGGGTTCATTATTGATAACATTCCAATACCCGGCATATCACACTTTGTGCAAGAGGATGGAAGATCAAATGGGCCAATAGGGATAATTAATACAGAGATGGTAGAGGATATTGAATTTTTCAGTAATGGTTTTTCTGCAAAATATGGTAACAGGCTATCAAGCTATGGTGATATTAAATATAGAAACGGAAACATGAAATCTACGGAGGGAAATTTTAGTCTTGGCATTGGTGGTATGGGTGCATTGATTGAGGGGCCAATACTAGATAACGCTTCCTACATTATATCTTTTAGAAGAAGCTATCTAGATCTAATTGCTGATGCTATAAACGCAGGTGGTATACCAAGCTATGATGATATTCAAGGTAAAATAACTGTTAAACCAAATTTTTCAAACACATTTACTTTTCTAACAGTAAACGGAGGGAGTTTGTACAATAGGGCCAAGAAGGATGCTCAAAGCGAAAATTTAAGTGACTACGGTAAAAGAAAGGCCAATCAGAAAACGCTTGGAGTAAATTATCAAAGAATATGGAATAAAAATGCTTTTTCGAACTCCAGTATTTCTTATACATCTCAATTCATAGATGCTTTTTTCAAAAACATTTTTTCAGATAATATGTCGTACTTAGCCAACAACAACTCTAATTACATCCAATTTAGGCAGATAAACCAATTATATTTAAATAAGGCAGCGAGTACTGAGTTTGGTTTTGAAGCGATACGAAAAGATACAAAATATAATTTTTCGATTAACTCTTTAGATATTGATCAAACTGTATCTTTATTGAATTTGTCCGCTTTTAGTACTTTTAAATTCTCTTTCTCCAATCAATATTTAGTCTCCATTGGTGGCCGTGTCGATTGGAATGATTTTGAGGAAAAATATCTATACTCTCCCCGATTTAATGTAAGGTATTTACTTCCACTTGGCTTTGGGAGCTTAACTTATAATTCAGGTCTATATCATCAGAATCCTCATGAGATATATATGAGTATAAATTCAAATAAAAACATTCAAAGCGTAAAAGCGATTCAGAATTCTTTAACATATGAAAAATTACTAACATCAAGTACGAAACTATCTCTATCTATTTATAAAAAAATATATAGGGATGCACCTATGCTACCAAAACAAGAGGGTGTGAATGAACCAATTTTTTTGATGGATCAATCAAGGATTTATGGTGATATAAATTCGAACGGAGTTTCCGATGCTAGTGGCGTTGAAATTTTAATTGAAAAGAAAAGAGCAGAAAACTTTTATGGTTTAGTTGGTGGAACCCTTTTTAATACCAGTTATAAGGATCAATACGGTATAAGAAGAAACAGAGAATACAATTATCGATATATTTTAAATATAGTTGGTGGTTATAGACCTAAGAGCAAGTGGGAGTTATCAATACGTTGGTCACTGTTTGGAGGGAAACCATATACGCCAATTAATGAGAGGTTATCAGAAGAACTCCAGAGAGAAATATTGTATTTAGACAAATGGAACGAGGAAAAAACTCCTGTTTATCATTCTTTATTTTTGAGGTATGATTACAGACTAAATTTTTCTTTCGGAAACTTGGTGGGCTTCGTTGAATTTTGGAATGCCTATAATAGAGAAAATATTGAAACCATATTTTGGGATAATGGGATTAAAGAAATTACATATTTTAATTTTATACCTGTCGGGGGATTTGAAATAGAGTTTTGAGGAAAGCCCTTGAATAAGGGCTTTCCTTGTCTGATATTGTTATTTATTCGGGAGCTAGGCCTAGTTGAGCCATCATTGTCATCATGTTGTAGTATTGGGTAGCTCTAATCATCTTACCGTCTTTAAACTCAGAGACTTGGCAACCTGTCATTTCAACCGATTTGCCAGTTGCGGGAATTTTTGACCCATCAGGCATTTGCATATCTCCAGTATTTACTCCAGTCATTTTCATTTCCGTGGCTACCATATTTCCAGATTCTACTTGGTTAACAGCTTCTACCTTCATATCAGAGAACATTGATAGCCAATTTTCTATATCTGCTCGGTTTTCGTCTAATCCATTCATAACCTGTCCGGTTGCTGTGTCTGTGTTTACGCAATCTTCATGAAGTACTGATAAAGCTGTATCAACGTCACCGCTGCTCATTCCCCCAAAAAACTTAGTCACAAGTTCTGCGTACATATTTTACTCCTACTAGTTTGTTTATTAAATAAATAGCCATACAAGATATATAAATAACTATTTTAATTGATATATTTCATATTAGGCTGAGTTTCTTATAATTCAATCAAAGATTAGCTTTAATTGATTAAAAAATATAATGTACATATCATATAATTAAAAGAATCTAATTAGGATTTTGACTATTCGGTTAGACTAAGCTTAAACTATAAATATGATTAGGAAAATTATACATATTGATATGGATGCATTTTATGCCTCTATTGAACAATTAGACAACCCCGATTATAAAGGAAAACCAATCGCTGTTGGAGGTGATGGCAGAAGAGGCGTTGTTGCTGCGGCATCTTATGAAGCGAGAAAATATGGCGTGCGCTCTGCGATGCCCACATTAATGGCAAAGAAAATGTGCAAGCATATTATTTTCGTAAAGCCTAGATTTAATCGTTATAAAGAAATATCTTCAATAATTAAAAATATCTATCATGATTACACTGATATTATTGAACCTCTGTCCCTAGATGAGGCCTTTTTGGACGTTACGGTAAATAAAAAGAAAATTGAGATTGCAGAAAATATTGCTAGAGAAATAAGGAGTAAAATAAAAAGAAACATTGGACTGACTGCCTCTGCTGGTATCTCCATGAATAAATTTCTTGCAAAAGTGGCAACTGAAATCAACAAACCTGATGGACAGAAAACTATACATCCATCTCAGGTAGACAAATTTATTGATTCTTTACGGATTGAAAAGTTTTTTGGTATTGGAAAAGTAACCGCGGCAAATATGAGAAAGTTGAATATACATTCGGGGAAAGATCTAAAAAAACATAATTTAGAATTTTTAAAACAGCACTTTGGAAAGTCAGGTGAGCATTTTTATCGCATTGCCCACAATCTGTATGACAATCCGGTTAATCCCAAAAGGATAAGAAAGTCCATAGGAGCAGAACGCACCTTTTTTGACGATATTTATAATGATTCTTTTATTAAAGAGAAATTAGATCTAATAGCATCTAAACTTGAGGAAAGAATTAAGAAATCAAGAGTAAGAGGAAAAACAATTACTGTTAAAATTAAATATAATGATTTTTCTCAAGAAACAAGAAGTCTTACCTCAGAGAAATATATTCAAACTAAAAGTGAGTTTTTACCTTTAGTTCTGGAACTGATACATAAAAAAGACATAAAAAATCCAGTTAGGTTGCTTGGAATCTCAATTAGTAACCTGGACAATACCAATGAAGGTTTAAAATCAAAATCAATCCAAATGTCTTTGCAACTATGAGTAAAGGTAGAAGCAGAGAGTGTTACAAAATAATCGCTTTTTATAATTTAGATACATAGGTCTAACTCTCTGCTTCCGTCTGCACAGCCTTAAATTAAAAAAAAAGACTAATAATAAGCCAAACTGTTTTTGTTATTTTATAAAAATTATTTATTAATAGAGGTATTAGTTACAGCTTTCTATCATAAATTAGTTTTAATATTTAACTTTATAAATTATGCGTCTAATTATTGGATATGGTTAATATTTTTCTTTTTCTCTTTAAGAAATTTGGCTAAATAATTTCTGTATAGATTGAGTTTATCTATCATTAGTCAATTATGGAAGTTGGAGAAACGAATCAATTAGTAAGATGTAGTAAGTTAAATAAAGTAGTTTTTTTATTAATGAGCTTATTTCATTCTTTGTTTCCATCATTTTTTCAGAATTAGTTTGGTTTTGGAAAATGGCAATTTTTTTCATTAATTAAAGGAAAATAGATTCTTGGAAAAACTAAAATACAATATATCAGTTATTAATTTTTTTTAAACAAATGAATTTATATACACTACATTTAATTTCTACTTCCATCATGGTAGGTGTCATATGGTTAGTACAGGTTGTTCATTATCCTTCCTTTCATTTCATTAATAAAAACTCTTATCCAGATTTTCAGAATTTTCATATAAAGAAAATATCTTTCGTTGTAATACCAGTAATGTTAATAGAGTCGGCTTCAGGACTTAGCTTGATCTTTTTTCGGTATAGACTTTCCACATCTATTTTGATTTCATTTGGGTTTTTAATATTAATTTGGATCATAACTGCCTTATTTTTCTCAAAATCTCATCAGGATTTAACCAAAGGTTATAACAAGGGAATCGTAGATAAGATAGTATATCTAAATTGGATTAGAACCTCATTATGGAGCATCAGGTTGATATTACTTTTATTTTAAATTATGAAATATTTAATAATTATATTAGCGTCGTCAATTATTTGTAGCTCTTGTAACCCCAAAGACCAATGGATGGATCTGAACAATAACGGCAAGTTGGACAACTACGAAGATACAAGCCTAACACTGAATGAAAGAGTATCAGATTTGATTTTAAGAATGACTCTAGTAGAAAAAATTTCACAATTAAATGGTTCTTCTCCAGCAATAAAAAGATTAGGTATTGAGGCTTATGTATGGAGGAATGAAGCTCTGCATGGTGTAATGGCTAATACCGGACCATCCGGGAGAGATTGTGATAGCTGCATAAATAAAACTACAGTATTTCCTCAGAGCATAGGTCTTGCTAGCACTTGGAATCCTGACCTTGCTTTCCAAGAGGCAATTGCCATTTCAGATGAAGCCAGAGCTCTTGCTAATTCGATAGGTAATCAAAAATATCTAAACTTTTGGAACCCAATGATTAATATTGCCAGAGATCCAAGATGGGGGAGGACACAGGAAGGGTACGGAGAAGACCCATTTTTAGTCTCTAAAATCGCTGTTCAGTATATAAGAGGGCTTCAAGGGGAGGACGACACTTATGTAAAAGTAATTGCATCCCCTAAGCATTTTATTGCAAATAACGTGGATGGTGACAGGCATTTCACTAGCTCAAATATTGAAGAAAAAATTCTTCGGGACTATTATTTCCCAGCGTTTAAATCAAGCATAACGGAGGCAAATGCATTAGGAATTATGTCCGCATACAACGCTTTAAATGGAGTACCATGTAGTAGTAATGAATTTTTATTAACAGAGGTGTTAAGAAAAGAATGGGGTTTTGATGGGCATGTGGTTTCAGATTGTGGTGCAATATACAATATCCATGCAAACCATTTATTTGTTAAAACCCCAGAAGAGGGTGTAGCAAAATCAATATTAAGTGGCACAGATATGAATTGCGGCGGTCAGTATGGGAAATATCTTTTGAAAGCTATTAATAGCGATCTTTTGACAGAGGATGAATTAGATATTAGCTTGAGAAGAGTATTATTATCACGCTTTAAACTTGGAATGTTCGATCCGCAAGAACTGGTTCCATATAGCAAAATACAGCAAGAGGTAATAGATAGTGAAAAGCACAGGGTTTTAGCAAAAAAAGTCGCTCTGGAGTCAATTGTCCTTTTGAAGAATAAGAATAAATTTTTACCCTTGAATAAAGATATAAAATCTATAGCAGTAATAGGGCCAAATGCGGACTCCGCACTTTTTGGAAATTATAGTGGTCTGCCTTCCTATGGCGTCACTCCTTTTGATGGGATTAAGGCTAAAGTTTCAGAAGAAACTATTGTTCGATATGCGCAGGGCGCACCAATCTTTCAGAAAAACTCGCTCCCTCCCTTAACAAGCGATTGTTTGATTACTCCAGATGGAGGTAAGGGGCTAAAATGCGAGTTTTTCAATAATATGGATTTTATTGGCGAACCCGCTTATGTAAGAACTGATACTTTAATGGTCCATCAATGGTTGAATGAAAACCTTTTCCCAAGTAGTTTCGTCCGCACGGATCAGTTTTCAGTTAGATGGACGGGAAAAATAGCACCAAAGGTAACCGGAAAATATATGTTTAATGCTAGAACAACGGTAAGGAGTAGCAAAAAGGATAAAGGAATAAGAATATATATTGATGATGAGTTGGTCGTTGACCAATGGACTAGCTTAAGGCACTGGGATTCTGGAATTTCGAAACAATTAATCAAAGGAAAGTTATACGAATTTAGAGTAGAATATGTTGATGATATTGATTGGGCAGCGGTTACCATTGGCTGGAAACCAATTAATGCATCACTTTTAGATGATGCCAAAAGCCTAGCAAAGAATTCTGATGTAGTGATACTTGTTTTAGGGTCAAATAATGCTACAGAAGAAGAATTACACGACAGAACCTCCATAGATCTAATTGATGAACAAAAAAAATTAGTAAAAGAAATATACAATCTAAATCAGAATATTTTAATAGTTTTAATTAATGGAAGTCCAATATCCATAAATTGGGAAAATGATAATATTCCAGCAATTCTAGAAGCTTGGTACCCTGGACAGGAGGGAGGAAACGCTATTGCTGATATAATTTTTGGAGATTACAATCCTGGCGGTAAGCTTCCAATTACTTTTTATAAAAACCTAGAACAATTACCGGACTTTTACGATTATGATATCACTAAAGGAAGAACATATATGTTCTTGGATGAAGATCCTCTTTACCCTTTTGGACATGGATTAAGTTATACAGAGTTTGATTTTAGAAATTTTTACATAAGCGATAGGGAATTATCCATAGAGGATAGTATATCAGTATCTTTTGATTTATTTAATGTTGGAGACTATCAAGGAAGTGAGGTTGTTCAAGTATATATAAAATCAAATGTTTCGTCCAAGTACATTCCAAACAAACAGTTAAAGTCTTTTAAGAAAATTTTTTTAAAATCTGGCCAGAGTATGAATGTCGTTCTTCAGATACCCGTTAAAGATTTAGAAACATATAGTGTTGATTATGGTGAATTCATTGTTGAATCAGGGATTTATAATGTTCTGGTTGGCAATTCGAGTGAAAATATTTTACTTAATAAATCAATAAGTATAATTAATTAAGGAAGGATAGAAAAAAGGCAAAACTATGGGGAAATTTCTTTTGGTTGGCTAAGTGTAAAATCACCACGGTAAAGATTAAAGAATTTTGCCAAACGCGTTAGGCTTAAGCCAAGATACGAAAGATCAAGATCATGTAAAGATTTTGAGGAAACGGAAAGATTTTAATATGATTATTAGAATCTGTAAGGACCTATAAAATGGGGGTAAAACATTGTTTTTACGAAAAATAGACTTATTCTAAGTATATAAATTTCAATAATTTGAAGAAATTTTATGGTTTTGAGAACTTTTTATTATTTAATTAAAATAATCTTTACCTCAAGGGTCTAAATTAATTTAATGATTTAGAAGTTTTTTAAATATTTTTTCTGTTTTGAACAATTACACATTTTACATCTGCAAAATTTCACTAGATTAAGAACCAAATTTATTCACATAAAATTTTTATTATCATACAAATGATAGTTATTTAAGGTCAAATTAAATCTGGAAATACTGGTTGGAATTGGTTTTATAGATTTCGAAAGATCCAAAAGATAAATTTTGGAAAAATAATTGATAAACTGCAGAATAAAGGCATTTAAAATAAAACAATAAAGTATAATGTAGGGGAAATTTTAAAAAAAAATAGGTAAAAAATTCACCTCGTCCATAGAATTAATCCTTTTAAAAAAATAAAATTATTTAAATAATTTCAGATCGAAATTCTTTATTGAAATATAATAATCTTTATAATTTTAGTTTCAACAATATTAGTTTTGGAATTTATTCCAACTGATCATTTTAGTTAATATTTCACAAAATTCTCATTCCATATGTGGATTAACAGTAAGAACTAGAGGTTTTATTTTCGAAAAATTTTATTTATAAAATTCTGATAATATAAAACAAGAAAAAAGTTTCTTAACCTATTAAAAATATTGAACCTAAATTGCAATTAAAATTATTTACTGCATTAGAATTTCATAAAACGATCTAATATTATAGCATATGTAGTATAAAAAAATTATAAATTTTTTCGGTTATAGACCTTTATCCTTTACTCATACTTTGGAAAGTTAGAAATTTATGTTAAGTGATTATATTTTTTTGAGAAATAGTCTAAATAATTTTTTCTTTATCTCATCCTAAGATCAACTATTATATTCTACTATGGAATATTTTTACCTAGGGACGGTTTTGGTAATTTTCTACAAGTGTATGCGTCTTTATATAATCTGCACATTTAGGAATAAATACCTACATAGGATTCTTTCTTTTTATAAAATTTCTACAGTGATGATTAATTTTTCACTTACCCAAGCAAATGCGGAGATGAACCCAGAATTTAACACACTCATAAATGATAGTAGGTATATAGCTTACCCACAAGAAGTATACCTTGATAACAATATATGGTATACCGAGGATGAAAATAAACCATACACTGGTAAAATTTTTATATATCAAAGAAAAAATATTAATTACAGAGTCGCCATATGTATGGTTTCAGATGGAATGAGAAACGGAATGTTTACTCAATATTATAATGAACGAGATAAGCTACCAGGCATATCCGGTATTTACATAGATAATAAAATGGAAGGTGTCTGGACATGGGTATACCCAGATAGTGCCTTTATAATCAAAAACTGGAAAGATTCAGAATTATTCAAAATTACTAGTATCGACTACCGTAGGAATATAAAACATGGATCAGTTATTGTCCAAAAAAGCCAATTGATCAATTATGATTCTGATCAGAGACTGTATGTTCCAAGAAAAAATATTTATTTACAAGGAGAGTATGTTAATGGAATTGAGTCCGGTGAGTGGCTTTACAATGACTATGAAAGAGATGTTACAAATATGATTTTTTATTGGTCTAGAAAGATTCAGTATAAAAATGGAATTTTAATCGATGAGAAATGTCGAGAACCGTGGGGAATAGTGATCGGATGCGAAGAATATTATGAAAAATATGTCACCCCGGAAGTTAAAGAAACTGGAGAATCAAACAAAAATTTTCAGGATACACAAGATAAGAGAGGTCAAAATATGGCCACTTTAATTGATGACATGGGTGAAAAGGTTGAGATGGATATTAATAATTTTATTTCTCATATAAAGGAGTACCATGGGTCTAAAGTCAGTGTTCACAAAGAAGGTGATTTCTTTTTTACGATCGATGACGAATTCAGATTGATGTTGAAAAATTTAATTAAATATTAATTTGTTTTTGCTTGATTATATCTAAATCTTTAAATAAAAAAAATAAATATCCTTTTAAATTTGGATTTTTAGACTCAAAAATTTGCAGAGATATTTTAATAATATGTATTTATATAACCTGTAATATAGTAGCAAATTCATTAAAGCATATTTATGATATTAATAACTTTCTCTGGAAGAAGAGAGTTTTGGTTGTTAGAACAGTAATCAAAGATAGAGAAATAACAAATTTTGATCGTTATTCTAAAGGCGTTATCGATAGAGATATGCTAGTAGTACAATACCAGAAAAATAAGTCAATAATAAATAACAGCCTTATGAGGGATTCTTTCCACAAATCTATATCTGAAATCATGGATAATATTGACCGAAAATTCTGTTGTGTTCTAATTGGTAAAGATGGTGGGGTAAAAAAAACCTATCTATCAACTGCGGATACTAGTATAATATTTTTCGATATCGATCAGATGCCTATGAGAAGAGTAGAGATGTTAAGCAGATGAGTAACAGCTAATGAAGTTATGGAAAAATTCTCAATGTATTATCGACCAATTCTGTTGGGTAAGATCTCAAACTTCCAGAGGCTGGACCTGAAATAGCTTTCCCTGACGCATTGAAGGTTGCGCCATGCTGGGTACAGGTGGAGATACCATTTTGAAATGACCCTAGCTCATATCCACTATGAGTGCAGCTATTTGAGTATGCGTAAATATTTTCTCCTACACGAACTAGTAAGAGGCCCTTAGGATCGATTTGGTTTCCGGAAATAACTATAGACCCACCATCATTCTGGAGGGCATTGTATTTGCCATCAGAGATGTCGAGCGAAATATAATCTTCACCACTGCTACCAAAATCGGCTTCCACTTCATTGGCGCAGCCCATCTTAATAATGTTGGCGCAGCCCAACGCGCACGCACCTGCAAGCTTTACGCTGGACGAAATAAATTCCCTTCTTTTCATTTCTTATCTTTTATATTAAGGTAACAATAATAAAGTTAATTAGGTATAAATTTCAACTTAGTTTGAACCAAATACTAAACCCTATCTGAAGCAAGAGATCTAAATTTTGTATCAAATAAATTACCGCATCAACCTGACTTCCTTTTCTGTAATGATTGTTTTTCTTATTTCTTGCAATAAGAGCCTAAAGAGTGGCATCAAGGAACAAGCGGTTTATATTGGAGAGAAAAAAAATATTATTAACACATTTTACGTTTATGATTTTGTTGATTCTTCCCTTATCAGAGATCATTCTTTAAGCTCGCCCCATTACCTTGGTAGTGAAACTTACAATTATTATTTTTCACACAACTCAAATATCCCGAATCAAGAGCTCATGAATGCAAATAGCTTTTTCGAAGCAAAAAATTCAATAAGAGGCTACTCGTTCAGTATTAAATACGCATTCAGAAGGGGAGTTGAAGGTGAAGCACGTTTTGTAAATTGTTTTAAATTTCCTAATGATACTATTTGCAACAAATAGTAAACATTATTTACATGGTATCCTGGTGAAAGCCTTGCTCTTTATGAGTTTTGGCTAGTTTCACATATTTCCTTGCCCATTTTATATTTTGCTGAAATATCTCATTTGAATATGTTTTTACTATTTTCCCAGGTATACCAACTACCAAACTGTATGGAGGAATGTCCGACCCCTCTTTCACTAATGTTCCAGCTCCAATAACCACTCCTTTTCCAATAACAACAGCATTCATTATGATAGCTCCCATACCAATTAACGCACCGTCATTAATTGTGCATCCATGTAGAATGACTCCATGCCCAACTGTTACATCTTCTCCAACGATCACCCCCTGATCATTTTCTAAATGGACAATACTATTATCTTGTATGTTTGACCTTTTACCAATTGCGATATTGTTTATATCTCCTCTTAGAACCGTATTGTACCATATTGATGAATATTCATCAAGAAAAACATCACCAATTATTTGAGCGCCTCTTGCTACGAAAACATTATTTTTCACTTTTGGCTTTTTAATTAGAAGATTATTTTTCAAATGTGTTTTTTCCATAAAATAATTTACCTACATATGGAAATCAAATGTGTTTTTTAATTAAAAAAATAAAGAAAACTGATATTAATTATGAAAAATAAAGAAAACCCATTACTAAGCATCCTATTTAATTTAGTACTACCAGTGATTATTTTAAAAAATGGAGATATTTGGTTAGATGGAATAATCGATAATTCCAGCTTTGAAATTCCATCCTTAGTCCTTCTTGTAGCTCTGGCTTTTCCAACTGGCTACTTCATTTACGACTGGGCAAAAACAAAAAGATTTAATTTCATATCAATTCTTGGATTTATTAATGTTCTTTTGACGGGTTTAATTGGAATAATAGGAAGTAAGTATGGTCTTTCAAAAAACTGGTATATTTTGAAAGAAGGATTGATTCCTCTGCTAATTGGAGTTTTTTTGATTGCTTCATCCAAAACAAAATCTCCAATGCTCAATGCCCTTTTATATAACGAGACTATTTTTAATATTCAAAAGATAAACCAAAGATTAAAAACTAGTGATGAGGACGAAATATCTAAGATTCTTCAATTATCGACTTATTACGTTGCTTCAGCGTTTTTTATTAGCTCGATCCTGCAATTTATTTTAGGAGGTATAATCATCACGGTTGACCCTGGTACTCCAAAATTTAACGACCAAGTAGGCACAATGACCTGGGTAAGTTATTTTGTTGTTTTGATACCGTCATTTACAATGTTCGGAATAGGAATATATAAAATAATAAATGGAATCAAAATAATTACCAAACTTGAGATAAATGAAATTCTAAACAAGTAAGAATTATATGTTTTCCCAATTCAGTTTCAATAAATTTTAATCATTCATGAGATATATTTTATTTTTTTTCTTTCCGTTAATTACCTTACTTTCAATGCCAAATAAATATTTTACAAATCATTTAGTTGAAAAAAATGGAAAATTTTTGAAGTTGTTTTCCAATGAGATAGTGTTCGGTGATATTTTTAGATATTTCTCAACAAGCGGAGAGGCTCGAAAAGAAGTTTTTATTGGTCATATTAGTTCGGGTGGTAAACATGGTGAGTGGAAAAGGTGGTGGGATAACGGTAATATAAAATCGCATGGATATTATTATGAATCAAAAAAACTAGGGCTATGGACAGAGTGGATGAAAAACGGTAAAAAATATTCTCAGATATATTATAACTATGGCTCCATTCTATTTTTAAAGAATTGCATACTGGAACAATGTGATTAGTTATTGTTTCAATTAGAAATGAATCATACTGAAAGGAATATTTTAAAAAAAAGAAGACCTTTGAACTTATTTTCCATAGTTTTAAGTATATTTTTTATTGGATTCGCTGTTTTTCTATACATAATAAAATGAAATATTTTTTTTCTATTATTCTTATTGGATTTAATGTTTTTCACGCTCAGAGTGATCCAAACCCACTTCGGTTTAAAGATAGTCTATATAATGATCAGACAAATATTAACAATTTTATCAATTACGACGCAAAAAACTCAATTCCAACAAATCCAATTGTCTTTGTTGGCAGCTCAAGTATTCGAATGTGGAAAACTGCTGAATATTTCTCAGACTTACCGGTAATAAACCGTGGTTTTGGAGGGGCTCACTTATCGGATGTAAATCATTTTATTAATGAAACCGTAATTAAATACAAACCAAGAATAATTGTTCTTTATGCTGGCGATAATGACATTGCTGCAGGAAAGTCGCCTGAAAAGGTATTTAATGACTTTTTACTTTTTGTGAAATTGGTAAATAGCAGTATCTATCAATCTAAAATAATTTTTATTCCAATTAAACCAAGTTTGTTAAGAATGAAATTCTGGACAAAAATAAAGATAGCCAATGAAATGATTCAAAATTTCTCATATAATAATCCAAACATATTTTATATTGATCTCGCCAAACCAATGTTTACTCTAAATGGAGACCTTAAAACATCAATGTTTGCAGATGATGGTTTGCACCTTAGTAAAATAGGATATGACTTATGGTCAAGTATGCTTCATCCTATGTTGATAGAAGTATATAATAAATAATTATGAGAATTTTGTCTTATTACGCAAGATATTATCTGACTTGGCTTTTCATTATAATGAGCAGGGGATTATGTAATTATATTTCATTAAATTAAGAAAAACTAAATTTTAAAATTACCACAAATTGTTAAGTATGAACCTTTTTTTAACTCTGACCCGCTCCGTCTAAATAAGATGGCTCATCATCAGCGGGCTACAAAAATATTTACAATAAATTGCGTTAATCAAAACAGATATTATGCCACAGATCACGCTAATCATTTTCTATGAACATATTGGAGCAGTTTAGCCCATCCATTACGTTGAAGAGCCCTATTAATTTTTCGAAATCCAATACCATAGTCAGGATCGTTGTCATTGAACATGGCCTCTAACTTTGATCGTGCGATCTCATTATTATAATTTTCATAAATTATTTTGGATCCTAGGTTGCAAAATCCCTCTCTTATATCTGATTCTAGGAATAAATTATTTTGAAATAAATAAACATGCATGAGCTCATGGGCTAAAACTGCCTCAAAAATTATTTCATGCATATAAGACAGTATATAAATTTGATATTTTTTACTTACTATCTTTGATCCCATCTTTTCGTATTCATACTTAGTATATCCATTAATATCGCCACTAAGTCTTATGTTAGATAAGCTGTTCAATCTGGATCTGTCATTAACAAGGGTTATTGGAATATTACTAGGAATATTATCCATGCCTAGCTTTATAAGATTCCTTCTAATCTTTTCTGATATTTTTTTTATATTTTTTTTATCGGTTACTACATCTTTTTTGCAAATATTACAAATGTTCCTGCTTTCACGAAGTGAAATTCCTCCATTTGTTATACGCTTACATATTAACCGATTACAGGATTCACATGTTGAAAACTTTTTGGTATGATATTGATGATATTTATTTCCATAATTATCAACTATATAATCAGAATCAATAGGATCTCCACATGCATCGCACTTATCTAAAATATTATTTATAAAACAGGATTTATGGTAGTTTCTATTTTCTTCAATATTATAAGATCCTTCAATGGGGTCGTTGCAATGGTTGCACCTGAGTTGAATGTGCGCCTTATAACAACTTTCATGATAAGTTTTATTATCATAGTTTATATAATAATTCTCTATATTTTTACTACAATGATCACAATACAGTTGGTTGGTAAGATTTAAGCCCTCCAGATCATTTTTTAGGCAACAGAGAAAAATGATAGCTGAATATAGTAAATAAATTTTAATTGATTTAAAGTTCATTAATCTTATCAAAGATTTAATTCTAAATTAAAATATTACATTTAATAGTTTAGAAAATATTTAGGAATTTAAATGAAAAAAATTAAATGGATAATTGCATTTATAATTATTTTATTTAGTTGTCGTGATAACAGCTCTAAATGCGAGGAATTGAAAGACCACCCGCATCTCATGGATTTAAAATTACTTGATTCTACAGATTTAGAATTTCCTGTGAATTATATTGCAAATTGCCATGGATATTATGAGGAAATCGAAGAACAATTTAGAGTGGGATGCATTCAGGAACTGAGTTTAGACTCAATTAAATATCTAAAAGAAGATATCTGTGGCGGTCCAATAACGGGCTTATGGGTGGTGAAAGAGATGAGGACTTATGATAACATGAACTGCTTTGGCCCATACGAAAATGTTAAAGACTCAATCACATGGCAGTACGGAGCAGGAGTAAGCTTATTTATTGATTTTTTGCCTAGAGAAGTGACTCAACGCATCATTGGGTCATATAGCGACACCACGCTGTGTAAAATGGGCCTGGGGGTGCTAGAATCCGATTCTTGCTTGACATTTGTTGGCAATATATCGATTGATTCACTATGCTTTCAAAACAATGGAACATATTCATATGAGAGTGGCAGGTGCAGCTATGATCTTTATTTTGATAAAATGAATTATTCTATAAGCTCAAATAATATTACCCTTTCTAAATTAGATTCTAACAACGTAGAGACCTTTTATGAAGGTAACTGGGAGATAAAACAATATTCCAACCTATTAATTAGTTTTTATAATCAACATTCATGTAAATACATTGAAGCCGAAAGGTTTTAGATTTTAAGTATTCCTATTTAATAATTATTTCTTTAATAATTATGATTTATAAATTTAGCTATGAACGCTTGCCCAAATATCAATGGAAAAGAAGTACGTATGAGGCTTCGGATAGGTTATTTAAGTACCTTTGTTGCACTGGTTTTTATTGCCTACAGCATTATCACCAATCTTGGCATCTGGAGGCTACTTGTTTTTCTACCCGCGGCAACAGCATCAATAGTAATTTTTGAAGTAATAGAAAAAACATGTGTAGTATATTCCGTAATTGGAGTAAAAAACATGGGGGAAAAATATCAAAAAGAGGATAGCTTAAATGCTCTTAAAATCCAGAGAGCTAAATCTTTATTTATAATGATAAAGGGTGCATTGTTAGGCGTTATTATAACGGCCTTAACTTATGTTTTATAAAAAAATGATTATGAGAGAAAAAATGGAATACGGATATCAGAAAATTGTAGAAATGTCTTTTGAGAAAACTGAAGAAATAGTAAGAAAAAACTTAGCAGAAAATGGTTTTGGAGTTTTAACAGAAATTTCTGTTGATAAAGCGATGAAAGAAAAGTTAAATAAAAATTTTAGAAGATATAAAATTCTTGGCGCTTGTCATCCACCATCAGCGTTTGATGCATTATCTGAAGAGCTAGAGGTAGGCCTTTTACTGCCTTGCAATGTTACGATCTGGGAAAATAGGAATAAAACAATAACTATAACTGCAATTGATGCTGAAAAAATATTGAATATTACAGGAAATAAAAAACTTCATAGATTATCGCTAGAGGTAAATAATTCGCTAAAAAAAGCACTAGATTCAATGTGATAGCTGTTTTACCTTGAAGACGTGATTTTAAAAAACACAAAGAAGGTTCATATAGGTTTTATCATAATTATGATTTTATTACAGATAAGTTGTTACGGTTCGATCTTAAATCCTAGGATCAAAGATTACTATGGGCAGAAAAAACACATAAAAAACGAGGTTATTATTTTAGTTAATATCATTCCAGTTGACTCGATCAAAAATGGGTACAGCTTTGAATTCTATGAGCCTATACCTGCTGCAAATCCTGTTAGAAAAAAAATAAGGGAAGAAAATATTAGGAATTACTATAATAGATTGAGGGATGAAAATAATTTTGGTCCTGATTATCATGTAATCCGCAGTGTTAGAAGAACAATAGATCCATTTATATACAATAATATTGTAATTTACACTGATTCATCTAAACAAAATTATACCAAGAAAATTCCTGGACTTATCAATTTCAGAGATTTAATGAATGGGAAACCAATTAAATTTTAAAGGATATGAATACTGTTATACATAAAAAGGAGAGTTTCGAGATTGATAAGTTATTGAAAATATTATACCTATGAATTTTACTGTATTTATATTGATTGGAATTAGCGGCAAGAAATCACTTGTAAAAACAGAGATTTAAAGTAATTAAAAAAAATATCTATAAACTATGAATTAACAATAGCATACAATGCACTTTTTATTAGGTAAGGGAAATGACTAATATAGAGATTATCCTTTGGTTTATACTTTTTATCGACAGCATTGTCTACAACTTTATTTGTTGGTTCGCAGAAGAATGGTTTCATAGTTCTCTTAAACCAGTATCAAATATTATGCCAATTAATAAGGTTTTTGGAGCTTTATACATCTTGCTTGCAAGTTGGATAGGAATTTGTCTAATTCGACTTGATATTTTATTACCTAACATAATAAAGTTCTAACGTTCGAACTTTTTTTATTTCATGTAGTTACTTTGGACCAAGCAGTCTATTTTCAATGTTAAGACAGGAAGCATACTTTTAAAGATTCGCCGATTTTAGAAGAAATGAACACCGTGTTGACCACCCAAATCTCAAAAAGGAAGCTGATTTAAAAATGAAATAATAAATGATTTATTAGCAAGTTTCCCCAAAGTTAAGAAAGAGTATTGCATTACGAGGGCTTGCTTTATGTAACTGGATCTTGATTTTATTAACCTGATTTAGTCCGAATATTCAAACAACCTAGTGGCCTTTTTCTTTAGACTTATAAAATACCGTAACAAATACTGTATTTTCTCGAAGATGTTGTGACTGGGAAACGGATACTATTTCCAGATTATCATTTGCATCAATCCAATCCTGTAGCGTCCGTTCCATCTCAAGACTGAGCGGTTCTAGTCCGCTTTTATTTATTTCAAAAACTTTAACCTTCATGTCTCTAATATTATAGAGATATTTGCCTTAATTCCTATTGTTTAATATTTCAATTTAGAAATGTAAATGACATGCTCTATATTTTAGATCAAAATAATAATAAGAAGGAAAAAACATGAGAATTATTTTAATATTATGTATAACAAGCTATTGTGCTTTCCCCGCTACTATCACTGGATATGACCTATTTCGATCTTTAAATAAGAAGAATTCAACAGACATTTTCGATTTTAATGATTATGAGACAGCGGGTGCCTTCATCGCAGGTGTAATAAGTGGCTTGAATCATTCGAAAAAATTATATACTTCTATAATTAAAGAATATATCAATGATGAGGGAGCTAAAGACAACCTGGGAATAATATTTATGCCAATTAATAAAAGTTGGAACCCTCAACAGTATCGCGATTTGGTACATATCTATTTAAGGGAAAACCCCCATGTTCTTCACTTATCCGCATCAGAAATTGTAGTCTTGGCTCTATTTAACGCCGCTATAGTTTCCAATGGAGATTTATAATTATTTCAACCATCTCTCAAATAATCGAAAAAAATCATAATTTAATTTTTATTTCTGTTATGTTTTTATTGCATAGCTGTTCCAGTTCTAGATACTCAATTGAAAGAAAGCTGAAGCCCAATACCGGTTCACACATTGTTCACGAACAAAATAACATCATAAAAGATGATAATGGTCAGTTAGAGCTAAACCTACATTTTAATAAGCTCACGCAAAATACAAGTGTGGTTTTTAAATACACCGATAACAATTGGCTATTTCTAAAAGAAAAAAAATCTATTTACTTTCTCTTCAGTGATGGTGATATAATTATTATTTCTCCAAAAGGGAATATAAAAAGAAATGTCCTGAAAAATGGTCCTGCTAAAGAAATAATAAAAGAGACATTTGAGGCATTAATACCTGTTGGGCTGGAAAAGAAAATATTCAAAACTCCGCTGATTGGAATAAGACTTGATGGCGATGGAAGATACAAAGAATATCAGAACGATATAAAAAGACTTCAGAAGAGATGGAAGCAGTTTTTTAAATTAATTAGGGAAAGTCAATAAATGCAAAAAAGTGACTAAGCCTCAGGGATAGTATTCGAGGATATTTCTCCGTCAAGAACATTTTGAAACATTTTATTTATAAACCCCATTCGTGTTTCTTCATTATCAATATCAAGCAGGCGCTTTTTTATTTGAAGTGGAAGCTGAATTCCCTGCAAAAAATCATAAGAAATCTTTTTTCCATATAAAGTTCTATATCCTTGCTTATACCAGATAGAATTAAAACTTTCATGTACTTATGCTGGACATTTTCGATAAGTTTTGAGTTTGCAGCCTTTATATCAGGCTTGTAGTCAATTTTCCCAATATAGGTGTCACCATTTTTCTTTGTTTTTAATATACTGAACCTGTCTGTTCCTTGAACGATGATGTCGTACTCTCCACCATCATATTCCTTAATTACTTTCGTTACTCTAACTTGACATCCCGTGTTATGCATTCCTTCTTTTTCTTTAAGTACTATACCGAATGGGTCAGAGCTTTTTATGAAATTTTCCACCATTATCTTGTACCTTGGTTCGAAAATATGTAATGGTAATTTCTCAAAAGGCAACAGAACCAAGTTAAGTGGAAATAGAGGAAGATTCTTGTAATTCAATTTTATAAATGATAGCTGTATTAGTTGATACAAGTTACTTAATGCTTTGCTAAATATTCAATATAGTTTGAATAAAATTTGTTACTCACATTCCTTTTTGAATATTTGTACCTTTTTTTATTATATTTAGTAAAATATTTAAGTAACTATAGTGAAAGGAGGTGATCAGTTGTCTATTTCAATTAGTATGCTGACCTCCGTGGAGATTGCTCAATAGCATTCTCTTATCGGGGGTCAGATACAATATTCAACCAGGTGATAATTTTATCACCTGGTTGATCATTTCCTGTAGTTCTTCAATTCAAATATCCATTTTATCAATCATCTTGATTTTATTTATCCATTATTTTATGGTGTTTTAATAATTTTGTTGGCCATACTTAGAAACCCCACCTTTTTGTTGTTTTTTTTAGGAAATGTTGTTTCGTTAGTGGGATTTGGGTTTAATCTTGTTGCTGTAAGCTGGTTAGTTATTCAAGAAACTGGTTCTGAATTTGCTCTTGGCAAAGTTATGGCTATTTCAACTTTCCCTGGTCTTTTGATTGCGGTCTTTTCAGGTTTTATCATTGACAAAATGAATCGAAAATGGTTACTTGTGTTCCTTGATTTATACAGATTTTTAGTAATTTTATTATTCCTTATCGCGCTAGAGTATCAGGAATTCACAATTAATCTAATATACCCATTAGCTATATTTATGGGTATTGGGAATTCAATTTTTTGGCCTACAGCGCAAGCATTTGCGCAAGAAATTGTTTCTAAAAAGGATTATTTTCCAGCAAATGCCCTCTTATCAGCTAGCTATCAGTTTGGTTCGATTATTGGAGCGGGTGTTGGGGGTCTAATCGTTCATTTTTATGACCCCTTCACAACCTTGACTTTCAATGCAATGGCTTACATCATCTCTGGAATCTTGATTTATTTTGCACCCTTCAAAAAAAAATCTAAAAACATAAGTAAAGAAAATATCTTAACAGAAGTAGGTAAGGGATTTGGTTATTTAAAAAAGAAAAAAAGCGTTCTTTTACTTGGATTGACAACGATAATGTCAGATGTAGCTATTTGGGGCTCTTTGTCAGTTTTGACAATAGCTCTATCTAAGAATATATTTAATGCGGGTAGTTGGGGTTATGGCATAATGGATGGTTTTTATGGTATTGGCGCCTTACTTTCAACTTTATTTATTGGAACCTTAATATCAATATTTAGCAGAAAGTGGTCTCTTTTGGGGTTTTATTTTATTGCAGGAACAATGTCATTTATGTCTCCATTGATGCCATCTATAGTATTAGCAGGAATTGCATATTTTTTTATGGGTTTGGCAAATAATTCTGCTAGAATTATTATTCGAACAATTTTTATGGAAAATATAGAAAACAAAATTATGGGCAGAGTCCAGACTATCTTTGGAGTCTATACTAGAATTATGGTTGTAACCAGTGCAATTTTTGCAGGGTGGATAGTTGAGAGTTCTAGCACCGCAAATGGTATGTTTTTTGCCGCTGGTCACTATTTAATAGCATTAATAGGAATAATAATTTTAATTACTAATCGCAAAAACGTAGATATCCTAATAAATGGTAATAAAGATGCCTGAATTACCTGAAGTACAAACTGTTGTTAATGGGTTAAAACCAATAATTATCGGAAAAAAAATCACAAAAATTAGACCTATTTGGCATAAGGTGCTTGAAAATTTTAGTGAGAATAATATTAACAATGTTGCAAAAGCACATAGAATATATAATGTAACAAGAAGAGCTAAGTTTATTATTTTGCACTTAGAGGGGAAAATATTAGCAATACATCTAAGGATGACGGGTAAATTATTCTTAACCAAGGAAAATCAAATTCCTGTTCATTGTACAGCAGTTATGTTCTTAGAAGGTGGCGAGAGTTTGATTTTTCAAGATACAAGAAAATTTGGAAGAATGTATTTATATGCTGATATGTCAATTATTGATTCCCGCCATGGGTTAGAGCCATTGGAGAAGGATTTTACTGAAAGATGGTTGATTCAAGGATTAAAATTTAGGAATAGAAATATAAAAAGTCTTCTCCTCGATCAATCCTTTATATCGGGACTTGGGAATATTTACGTTGATGAAAGTTTATGGTACGCAGGCATACACCCCCTTTCTAAATCAAACGCAATTCCATTACCAAATATTAAGAAGCTACGTTTGGGGATAATTATTATACTCCAAAAAGCAATTAAATTTAGAGGAACTACGATAATAGATTTTTCGTTTTTAAATGGGGAGAGTGGTCGTTATTCTAAAGAGCTCAGAGTATTTGGGAGGAACAAAAAAACTTGCGATGAATGCTCAGAAATTATTTCTAAAACAAGAGTAGCTGGTAGAGGAACATACGTTTGTACATCATGCCAGAAAATTTTTTCCTAGGATTTAAATTAATCATGAAAATGCAATATTTTAATATCTTCAAGTCAATGTAAATTGAATGAGAAAAATAATACAAAATTTTAAAAAAAAGGATGAAATATTCATAAATGTTAACTGTATTATCTCCAGCAAAAAAACTCAATGCAAAAATTTGTGTTGTTGAAGGATCTCCTCATAGCACATGCTCATTTTTAGATTCCTCAAGTCAATTGGTTCGAAATTTAAGAAAACTCAGGCCTGAATCCTTGAGTTCGCTAATGAAGATAAGTGATAATCTTGCCATATTAAATTGGGAAAGATATCAAAACTGGACGATCCCTTTTAAAAATCATAATTCAAGACAAGCAATGTATTCATTTAAAGGAGATACGTATGCTGGTTTTAATGCCGAAACATTATCTGCAGAAGAGGTCTTTTTCTGCCAGGAAAATACAAGAATCTTATCCGGTCTCTATGGTATTCTCAAGCCTATGGACCTTATTATGCCGTATAGGCTTGAAATGGGCACAAAGTTAAAAAACAAAAACGGCAATGACCTATACTCGTTTTGGAGTTCGTCACTAACAGAATCCCTGAATGAGGATTTAGAAAAACACCGCAATAAAGTCATTGTAAATTGCGCATCGGTTGAATATTTCAAAGCGATAAACACAAATGAGTTAAATGGTAGTGTGATTTCACCTGTTTTTAAAGAAATGAAGAAAGGTAAGCCAAGAATAATCTCTTTTTTTGCAAAAAAAGCTCGTGGTAAAATGGCGCGTTATATAGTTAAAAACAAAATCCAGAACCCCACAGATATTTTGTCTTTTAATGAGGATGGGTATTCACATGATTCCAATCTATCTGAAAAAAATTATCCTGTTTTTATTAGATAGATAAAATGTTTAATAAAATCAACCTCATATTAATTTTTTCAATTTTCATAATAATTTATATTGCAGGATTTAGGGTCTACGAGAGGGTGATTAATGAATTTGAGCTTATAGATTATGAAGAGTTTTTATTAAGTCAAAAATATTACAATGAAAAAAAACTATCAAAGAAAGAATTAAAGAAAATACCTAAACACATAAGACCAAAGCCAAATATTGAATTTGAAAAAATTAAAACTATTGATCCAAAGTTAAGAAGGGTTCCTAAAGAAAAATTAATTGAAGCAATCAGAGAAACAGAGCTAAGGCAACCATTTGAAAGGAACATCTCAAACTTACAATGGAAAGAGAGAGGACCTGCTAATGTCGCAGGAAGAACAAGGGCGATTATGTTTGACCCAAATGATTCTCAGGGAAAAAAATTATGGGCTGGTGGAGTCACAGGGGGACTATGGTATACAGACGATATAACCTCTTCAGCTCCATCATGGAATAAGGTCGATGATATATGGGCAAACTTGGCTGTTTCATCAATAACACATGATCCTACTAACCCCAATATTTTTTATGTTGGTACTGGAGAAATTTATGCAAATGTAAGCAGAGGTTTTGGCCTTTGGAAGTCCGAAGATGGCGGTAATTCTTGGCAGCATTTGAGCAATACAGAAAATTTTTATTATGTTAATGATATAGTGGTTAGAAATGAAAATAACCAAGGCGTTTTATATGTTGGCACTGGGCTAGATTACTATGAGGGACAGTGGCATTATGGTGCGCACGGGCTTTACCGATCTACAGACAATGGTATCAGTTTTGATCAAGTACTTCCAAGTGCACTGCCCTCAAATCAACCATATCAGCCATCAGATCTAGAGATTGGACCTGATAATTCAATATGGGTCGGAACTAGGCGAAATGCTTACTGGGAAGGCGGCGGAACTATATTAAAATCAATTGATGGAATAAATTGGAGTATTGTTTATCAAAATCAAGATTCTAGAAGGGTAGAATTGGCTGTTTCACCGAGCAACCCAAGTATTATATACGCAGTTGGGAATAAATTGGATAATTTTGATGACGATATTCAATTTTTTATAAAATCAAGTGATGGGGGTGGATCTTGGCAGGATATAAATATACCCCTTAATACTCGCAATGTACATTTTACAAGGGGCCAAGCATGGTATAATATTATCTTAGCAGTTGATCCTCTTAATCCATCAATCTTATATGCCGGTGGGATAGATTTGTTCAAAAGTAACGATTCGGGGTTAAATTGGAGCCAGATTTCTCAATGGTATGGTTATCCCTATCCTTATGTGCATGCAGATCAACATGCGATAATTTTTCGTCCAGGATATAGCCAAGAATTTGCGATTGGGAATGATGGAGGCGTACATTATTCAACCGACGGTGGGTTGAGTTTTGAAAATTATAATAATAATTATTCCTTAAAAAACAATGGTTACAATGTGACCCAGTTCTATTCTTTAGCTATTCATCCTGAACCGGGGGTGAACCAGTTTCTAGCAGGATCACAGGATAATGGCACGCAATTTTTTGATGAACCTGATTTTGAAGATACTTATGAAATCTCAGGCGGCGATGGTGGTTGGTGTTTTTTCTTAAGCAACCCATCTTACAGAATAACATCATATGTCTATAATACCTATTTTTTATATGATAATTTTAATAGAGTTTATAAAATTTTAGATGATCAAGAGAGCGGGCACTTTATAAACCCAACAGACTATGACTCAATTAACGATATCTTATACTCAACAAAAGATGATACTTCAATATCTAGGGTATACAATGTTTCTTCCGCTCCATATAGGAGAAACATCAATGGTGTTCCTCTTATCACAATGGCATCTTCTTTAAAGGTTTCGCCACATGATTCTAATTATTTGCTAGTTGGCACAGACGCGGGTAGGTTGTTTGAAATTAAAGAATGCAGATCTGAAAACTCAATTGTCAATGAGTTAACCTATCCTGGCTTCCCTCAGGGTTATGTTTCATCAATAGAATTTGGTCAAACAAATAACGATATTCTAATTACATTTTCAAATTATGGTGTTAGTTCGATATGGGAAAAAGATAATAACTCCCAAATGTGGAGAAGTCTGGAAGGGGACCTACCAGATATGCCTATACGTTGGGCGATATACAATCCAGATAATCATGATTTTGTAATTGCAGCAACAGAGGTAGGAATTTGGGTATCAAATGATGTCAGTTCCAATTCCATTAATTGGACTCCAAGCACTGCTGGAGGGTTAGCAAATGTAAGAGTAGATATGCTCAAGGTGAGAGAGTCAGATAATTTAGTTGCCGCAGCAACACATGGCAGAGGTCTATTTACTACCAATTTGAGTTCACAGCTCAAGTTTAAGACAGAATCTAGTGATCTACCAAATAGGATCGTTTTATCGCAAAATGCCCCTAATCCTTTCAATAATTCAACAAATATAAGCTATTTCTTACCAAAGAAATCTATAGTAAAACTAGAAATTTTTGATGTAAAAGGTGCAAGGATTAGAAAATTAGTAGATGGCCCTGTGCGTGAAGGACAGCATTCAATAACGTGGAACTTGAAAGATGATAATCAAAAAGAGGTTTCTGCAGGGACTTACATATATAAAATAATCAGCGGGGATTTTACTGAATCAAAAACGATGTCTTACGTCAAATAAGGATAGCATTATTATGAAGTAAGTCGTAATTGTATATTTAGGCGAGTTTCAATTACTTTGCAAATTTCTGATTCTGAAGAAATTAAGATCCCATCTGACATAACCAAGTTTTCAATACAAGGCGCAAGGTTTTTTAATTCACCATTATCTAAGAAAACTTTAATTCTGTTTAATATTTCAATCAAATACAAGTTAGCTTGGTTTTTATCCATATTTCCTATTTTAGAGTATGCTATTTGCAAATATTTTTCCGCTCTCTCCTTTGAATAGTTCGGGAATAAGTTAGTAACAGATGAACTCCATGAGGCCTTTTCTTCATAATCAACATTGTTGTCAGATAGTTGAATAATACAAACAAGGTTCGTAACTGCTTCTAAGGGGCTCATTTCAATAGGTGTTTGAGCAGTTAACCTTTTTGTTTTTGAAAACCAAAACAAACCTATTGATCTTTCCATTCTTTTATAGTTTTGGTTTTCATGCTTAATGCATGAATTTCATGTTTCATTAGTTCCCCCATTGCTTCGTAAACTATTTTATGTCGGTCAACAAGTGAAATACCTTCAAAAGTATCTGAAACAATTACTGCTTCCAAGTGAAATCCGCCCTCATGAAGTTTGTGGTTCATATGTCTTCCAGTAAAGTCTTTAATCTCAAAGTGATAAAGATTTAACTTTTCACCTAATCTTTTCTTTATTTCTTTCTCAATAGCCATTGTATTTCCAGTCGTTTTAATTCAATTTTGATATATGACAAACCCAAACTTATTTAAATTGACTGAAAAAGATAAGCTACATTATAAAAATTTGATAGAAAATGTTGATTTTAATCTTAAAAGTGAAATTTTACTTTTTATTTGACCTAAAGTAGAGATGATGATATCCGAAGGAAATTTAAACTCCATTGAATCAGAACTAATAAAAAAATAAAGAAATTGTTAATAATTCTGGAATACTACCCTAAACTAAAGCAAGAGGATAGAAAAAAATTCTTTTTGCCATTTCATATTTTTGCGATCAAAATGACGAAATACCTGATGTAATTCCTGAATACGGATATCTAGATGACCTAGCGGTTGCTCATTGGATTGTTCAAGAGGTCAAATTGTCTATTCCTAACTTTAATGAGGGATAAATAATAATAAGAATTATTTTGAAATAGAAGACAGATCTTCCTCTGAGTACTGCCACTGACATGGGACGCACCACCACGGCTTTCCATAGTAGTTATCCTTGTTTTCTAACAATTGCATTTGCTCTTGGCATTTAGGGCACTTTCTTTTTGCGCCATCCTTAGGCCACTTGTAATCTGGTTTATACTTTAAGCCACCATCAAAGTTTTCGTTTGTATTCATATAGATAATTTATGCCTGAAATTTATAATTATGTGCTCAATTCAATAACTTATAAAAAGAAGAAATATTAGGATTCCAAAAAGGGCAAACCCCATTAGTGATTGCAACTTATATTCTTTTTCAAGGGTTTTAACTTGCGAAAGATAATGATCATAATATAAGAAAACTTCTAAGGTATCTCTAGGGGCAACATAAACTCTTTTCAGGCCATCAGATAAATCCTCTCTTACCTTTTTACTTTGGATTTCAGGCGGTATGTAACCGACTTCATGAAACCCAGATATAACAGGTATTGGTTCTTTAAGTGGATGTGTTCCTACAAAAATTCCATCAATAAAAAACGCTACGTCCATACTATCAGTTTTGATATCGATAAAACCATAAGTTTCCAAATCAGGGTTGTTTTGACTAATAAGCAAATTAAAGATAAGGAAAGCTGTCACGTAAATGGAAAACGAACATTTCATGCCTCCCAAATTATTTTTATATCTCTATGAAGTCAAATAAGTAAATTTGATTGTTATGAAATTGTTTAAAAATTGTTTTTATTTAATCATTGTAGCAAATATCGTTAATTTTAGTTCCTGTGCATACTTTAACACTTTTTACAATGCCAAGCAATATTTTGCTGACGCAGAAAAAATAAGACTAGAAAAGGAAGGCGATATTGTTCCAGTAGCCGCAATTGATAAATATACCAAAACAATTCAGAAATGTAAAAAATCCTTGGAAGAATACCCAGATTCAAAATGGAAGATAGAAACCTATCTATTAATGGGTAAGGCTACCTTTTATAAAAATGATTTTGATACAGCTTTGGATTACTTAAAAATTGTACTTAATCAAGGTAACGAAAGCCAAATCATTGAGGGTCAATATTGGCAAGCGCTCTGCAAATGGAGAAAAGGAAGTTCAAAGACTGCAACAGATGAGCTAAATAGACTTATTAGTCTGGGTGCGAAAGATAGAATAAAAGCAAAATGTCATTTGTCTCTATCTGATATTGCTTTGGAAGAATCAAAGACTGAGCTTGCTTTAGCTCACTTGGAGGATGGCGCCAAAATAACAAAAGATCGAATTCAAAGAGGAGTTATTTATGCCAAGTTAGCAGAACTTGCATACCAAAAAGAGAACTATGATGTAGCATTCTCGGCTTATAGTCAGGTTATTTCTAACTCTCTTGCTAAAGAGAAAATCGAACATGCCCATCTCCAAATTTTAAAAATACATCGGATTAACCAAAAATATAGATCTGCATCAAAAAAAATTAAGTCAATGTTATCAGATGATAAATTTAAAAATATTTCAGGGAATCTCGAAATTGAACTTTCTAAGTTATACATTCAGCAGGGTGATATAAATGAAGCAATCACAAGGCTTGAGACAATTACAAATGATAGAAGAAAAAGCCTTATTTCTGCGGAAGCATTTTACATATTAGGCGATTTGCATCTAACAAAAAGATGGGATCCAAACAAGGCAAAAGAATACTTTACTCAGGTTGTAAAAGAATTTTCGAAATCACCATTTAAAGCAAAATCTATCTCAAAAACAAATTCGATTTCCTCTTATCTCAAAACAAAAGATGAACTAACTAGTATAAACGAGACCACAAGATCTGATTCATTAGTTTCCTCCGGTTTAATTATAAATGATTCTTTGACTATTTCAAATAAGGATTCTGTTTCTAATTTAGATAGAGCAGAGATTATTTATAAACTAGCTGACTTAGAGTTTTTTACATTCAATAGATTTGACCAAGGAGTTTCTCTTTTCAACCAAGTGATTGATGAGCATGAGAATTCCTCTTACCGGCCTAAATCATTATTTACATTATCATTAATACATAGAAATCTAAAGGATACTCTTAGATCTAAAAGACTAGAAAACATGCTTATTAAGGAATATCCAAAATCAGACTTCGCGGCCTATCTAAACTCTGACCTCAATGAATTAAAAGGCCCTGAATTTCGTACATTTAAAGAGGCGGAAAATATTTGGGACACAAATCCAAACTCCTCAATAGATAGCTTAAGAAAAATTATAAGTACATATCCTAAAACTGAGCTTTCAATATACGCTGCATACTTCCTAGGTTTCAAATATGATGAAAGTGCGGAAATTGATAGTGCAATAAAATACTACAGCTGGATTCAATCAAATCATCCGGAATCAGAGCAAGCAAGAGAATTATATAATCGTCTTATTTCTTTGAAAGAGATTTTAACGTTTATATCTGGGCATTCCGATTCTTCCGCGTCAATAAATAAAGTCAATTGAAAAATAAAATCTTTTCTTTATTTTACAGATTTTTCCGTTTTTCATCTGTTTATGTTCTTTATTTTTCTCAATGGTTTCTAGGCAAACCAAAAGATTTAGAATCAATAATTGATTTTGGCGATAGAAACTTAGTATTAATATATCAAAATGTGCCTTCTATTTATAAGTTTAACATTCCATCAGGTATACATGTTGAATTATTTAATTTGACTTTTCCCTCACCATTAACCGCTGCATCTTTTAAGCTGGAACCAGAAATTCTAGATATTTGGCTAAAAATGGGCTTAGGAAGCGTCACGTTAAAAACCGTAACAGAAAACAAAAGAGTTGGTAATAGGAGGCCAAGATTACAGCAGGTAGTGTACAAAGGTCATAGTACCCTTGTTAATTCTGTTGGACTCCCAGGTCCAGGTATTGAGGTACTAGCTGAAAATTTGTCTAAATTCAAGCTCTGGAACTATAATAGGCCTGTAGGAATAAGTATTGGTGGTGATTCGAAAAACGAGTATTTAAGAAATAGCAAAAAGATTATGGGTGCCCTAAAAGAAAAAAGGAATTATTTTTTAGAACTAAATATTAGTTGTCCTAATACAACAAATGGTAAAACATTAGCTGATGACCTATATGATCTAGAGGATACATTAAATGAGCTTAGGAAGTTTTCCAACCAAGTGATCTCCATTAAAATTTCACCTGATATGATAGATCAAGAACTTCAAAACATTGGTGAAATTGTAAAAAATACTCCGCGATGTTTCATAAATGCAGGTAACACTCAATTTAAAACAATTAGAGAGTTGGGGATATCAAAAGATCTGTTTTCAATGACAGGAGGCGGAATTTCAGGGAGTTCTATTTTTCCAAGAATGTTGAAAATTGTTGAATTGTATTCTGGTATGGGCGTAAAAGTTATGGCTACTGGTGGCATCTCTAATGAGTCTCATGTGAAATCTGTATTTGCAAAAGGCGCATGTCTTGTTGGTATGGCTAGTGCTTTAATTATGGATCCATTTTGCATACCAAAGATAAATTCTAAAATATAATGCCTACTATCGTTTTATATGAACCCCAAATACCACCAAATACAGGGAATATAGGAAGATTGTGTGCTGCTGCGGGTTGCAAACTACATTTAGTAGGAGAGATTGGATTTAAATTAGATAATAAAAAAATGAAACGTGCTGGTTTAGACTATTGGAATGAAATTGAAATGGACTACTACCCTGATTTACGGCAATATCATAAAAATTTAACCCAAAACAATAGATTTCATTTACTTACAACTAAATCACCCTACCCCTACACATCAAAAATTTTTGAAAAAGATGATTATTTTGTTTTCGGCAGTGAGACCAAAGGAATTTCCGATGAAATACTTAAAAATCACTGGGAAAAGACCTGCACAATACCCATCAAAAATAAAAAAATAAGAAGCTTAAATCTTGCAAATTGTGTTGGCATTGTTCTTTTCGAAGCTATTAGGCAAATAAATGTTTAAGAAAAAGCACGCAAAGTTTTTAATTATTTTAATTATAATGTCTTGTTCTAGTGCCCCCAGATACTTGAAAAATAATTCTGTGAAAGGCAGTTCTCTCAATAAGAATGTCAACTCAAATAAGTCTAGAAAAATAAAGCATAGAAAAATCATGTCCGGTATAAGTTCTTTTTACGCAGAAGATTTCCATGGAAAATTAACCGCAAATGGCGAGGTTTACGACATGTACGGACTTACTGCAGCACATAAAACCTTGCCTTTAAATACTATTTGCAGGGTGACTAATATTAAGAATAATAAATCATTAATTCTTAGGATCAATGATCGTGGACCCTACATAAAAGGTAGAATATTGGATTGTTCCTATGGAGCCGCAAAGAAATTAGGTTTTGTTAATGAAGGCACTATAGAGGTGAAAATCGAAGTGATTGAATGGGGTGACAACGTATACATGCAACATAGGAACTAATATATTGAAAAATATTTGCGTAATATTAAATCCAACAGGAGGCGATAAGGATTCCAGAAAAATTTTCAATCAAATAAAAAATATATTTGAAGATAAAAATTTCGGCCTGAAGCTTTTTGAAACAGAATGGCGAGGACATGCATTTGATTATGGGAAAAATTTAAGTTTTAACAAATATGATTGCGTATGTATTATTGGAGGTGATGGTACGATGCATGAATTTTTAAATGGAATGCTGCATAGAGAAGACAGAAGAAAAATTCCAGTTGGGTTAATTCCAGGTGGCACAGGAAATTCTTTTATGCGCGATTTAAATTGCCTCATCCCAGAAGATGCTGCTAAGCGAATAATATCAGGAAAAATTAGATATATTGATATTTTAAAAATTCAAAACGAGGAAAATATTTATTTTTGCTTCAATGTAGTAGGATGGGGCATGCCTACGGCTGTTGTAGATAGGGCAGAGAAACTAAGATGGTTTGGAAAACAACGCTATAATATTGCAGCTATATTGGAAATTATTATGAATCAAAAAAGGTTCACTAGGATTTTAGTGGATGGAAAAGAAATTAAAGGGGATTTTGGTTTTATAATGGGATCTAACACAATGCATGCTGGGAATGGTATGAAGGTGGCTCCGAAGGCTAAAATTGATGATGGTTTCATTGATCTAATTATTGTAAAAAAAAGTAGCCGTTTCAAATACCTAACATTATTTCCAAAAATATTTGACGGTACTCATATTAAGGATAATATTGTACAATATGTTAAGGTTGAGCGATTTTCAATTATTCCAGAGAAAAATAGTAAACTAACTATCGATGGTGAAGTTTATGGATCTACTCCTATAAGTGTGGAAATAGTTCCCAGAGCTATTGGGGTTATGGTATAAAATTATCATTGCAAATATGAAAATGATGAAAGGAAGAAATCTAATTGTTCTTGTAGGGGTACCTGGTTGGTTGTGCATGATACATCTGGGTGGTTATTATTATACATTTTTTATCCTTTCAATTATGATAATAGGTTTACAAGAATTTTACGAACTTTCAGAAAAAAAGAATCTAATTCCATTGAGGTTTATAGGCTTTGCATCAGCTGTTTTTTTAGCTGATTATTTCCATGTGCAACCAGAGCTGAGTGGATTTCAATTAATTAAATTGATTATATTTTTTGTCATTGCTGTAATGTTATGGCAATTATTTAGGGAAACAAAGGAATCGAGTCTAAATATTAGTTCTACCATGCTAGGTGTTTTATATGTCCCACTTCTACTTGGCACTTCAATTGGTATTAGGCAGTTTGACCATAACTTAAACACTAACATAACATTTGCTCTAGTTATTTCAATTTGGGCCTGCGATTCAGCCGCATTCCTTTTTGGAACGCTATGGGGTAGAAGTAAAATATTTCCTAGAGTGAGTCCAAATAAAACATGGACAGGAAGTTTTTTTGGTCTTTTTTTCAGTATTTTAGTATTTGTGGCATTTTATATTTTTAATATTTTAGGCGATATTTTCTCCCTTTACAATGCAATTTTAATGGGATTGCTTGTTGGGGTGTTTGGACAACTTGGAGATTTTATTGAATCATTATTAAAAAGAGATTCAGGCGTGAAGGATTCTGGAAAGATACTACTCGGACATGGGGGGATCCTAGATCGTTTCGATTCCATTATTTTTTCATCTCCAATTATCTATATTTATATACACACTATTTTCTAAAGAAAATTTTTTTTGCAATTATGAGAGATTCAATAAAAAATGCATTTGATCTGGGTAATAATAAAAGGTTCAGCCCGAATGACAGGGAAGTTAGCTTGATAAAAAAAATTTCAACTATTATTGTGAAAAAAAACCTTTCGATGCCTGCAATAGTTATTTTAGAAACTTTGACCCCACTAAACTATGTTGGCTCTCAAGCGATGCATTTTTTTGAGCCAATAATTTCCCCTTTCATTTCAAAATCAAACTATATTGATTTTATTGGTATAATTGAAAAAAGAGGCGGCATCGATTTCATCATTGATAAAATCGAAGAAATAAACTCAAAAAATGAAAACAAAAGGTAAAAAGTACTACTAAAAAATTAATGATTTTAAAACATGAATAAATTAAAAATACAGAAAATCGATGTTATATTAGCAACAGATTGTGGGAGTACGACCACAAAAGCAATTTTAATAGAAAAAATAAATGGGAAATATCGTCAAACACACAGAGGCGAAGCTCCTACTTCAGTTGAAGAGCCTTTTGCGGATGTTACTGTTGGAGTTTTAAATGCAGTTACTGAGGTATCTGAATTGTCAGGTAGAAAATTAATTAGTGGGGATAAAAAAATAATATCTTCAAGTGAAAACAAAGCAGAAGGATGCGACATTTATATATCTACATCAAGTGCAGGTGGTGGTCTTCAAATGATGGTTGCTGGAGTCATAAAAGAAATGACAGCTGCTAGCGCCAAACGCGCGGCTTTAGGTGCTGGTGCAATAGTAATGGATGTAATAGCTTCAAATGATAAAAGACTTCCTCATGAGCAAATACAGCGAATAAGGGAATTAAGACCTGATATGATATTATTATCTGGTGGAACAGATGGGGGCACCAAAACTCATGTAGTCCAAATTGGCGAATTAATAGCTCCGGCAAAACCACAGCCTAGGTTTGGTTCCGAATACAAGCTTCCTATTATTTACGCAGGAAATAAAGAAGCAATAGGCAATATAAGAAATTTATTTAAAGATGATTTTGAGTTGACTGTAGTTGGAAACTTAAGACCCACTCTAGAAAAAGAAAATCTGAACCCAGCACGAGATGCCATTCACGATCTATTCTTAGATCATGTTATGGCCCATGCGCCAGGGTATAATAAGTTAATTAAATGGGCTGACGCTCCAATAATGCCAACTCCTGGAGCAGTTGGAAATATACTTCAAACAATATCAAATGAGTATGAAATCAATGTAGTAGGTGTGGATATTGGTGGAGCAACAACAGATGTTTTTAGTGTTTTTGATAAATCCTTTAATCGAACGGTAAGTGCAAACCTAGGAATGAGTTATTCAATTTCTAATGTTTGTTCTGAAGCTGGAATGGATAATATCTTAAGATGGATCCATATTAATATGGATGAAAAACAATTAAGGAATAGAGTGAAAAACAAGATGATTAGGCCCACTACAATACCCCAATCAATTGAAGGGTTAATCTTTGAACAAGCTGTCGCTCGAGAAGCCTTGAGATTAGCATTTAAACAGCATAAAGAATTTGCTACAACTCTAAGCGGCGTCCAGCAACAAAGAACAGTTGGCGACACTTTTAGCCAAGAAGTTGGTGGAAAATCTATTGTAGACAGTATGAAATTAGATCTAATTGTTGCCTCTGGTGGGGTTTTATCTCATGCTCCTTTCAAACAACAAACGGCGATGATGCTAATAGATTCCTTTCAACCCGAAGGTTTTACGTTACTTGCCAAAGACAGTATTTTTATGATGCCTCATTTGGGCGTTCTTTCGCAAGTACACTCTGAAGCCGCAATGGAAGTATTTGAGAATGATTGTTTGATATATTTAGGCACAGTCATTGCTCCAACCGGGGATGCCAATTATGGTAGCGATTGCCTTAATTATAACATTCACTTTAAATCGGGAGAAGAGTCTGCTAAAATGAAATTTGGGGAAATAAAGATTTTTCCTTTGTCATCGAAGGAAAGCGTCAAAGTTACCATAGAGCCTGAAAAGGGGTTCGATATAGGTTCAGGTTTTGGTAGACCTGTTACAAAAACTGTCAGGGGTGGGGAGGTCGGGTTAATAATCGATTGTAGAGGAAGACCTATTGCTTTTGGGGAAAACCCTAATTCGATTAAGGACAGAGTAACTAAATGGGTAGAAGCTGCCGCTCTTTACCCTGAACAAAAAAACCGTCCTTCAAAAAAAGAAAAACAACAATTATCTGTTTCAGAAAAGGCGCAAGTATTCTCTCCAGGTTTAAAGGTAAAAAATAACACCAAACTAGTGAAAAGTAGAGCGCTACCCATAAATGGGAAGGTTTTACCAAAAATTGGTGATCAGGTGCTTTCAACGGATGTTGTCGCAGAAACATTTATGCCTGGAGATATCTATCCAATTAATCTTTCAACTCGACTTTCAATTCCGCCCTCTGATTTACCAGAATGCGTAAAGGTTAAAGTTGGAGACCGAATATCTATTGATCAAATCATAGCGGAAACCAAGGGGATTTTCGGTATGTTCAAAACTATATTAAAAGCTCCTCAAGCTGGGACTGTAGAAACAATTTCGGATGTTACTGGTCAGATAATTTTGAGAGGACAACCTCACCCAGTCAGTATTTTAGCATTCACCCCTGGTAAAATAGTTAAAATAATGAAAGACCAAGGGGTTACAATTGAATCGAATATATCTCTAATACAGGGAATATTTGGTATTGGTGGTGAAGCTTTTGGTAAAATAAAATTGGCATGTAAAAGCCCTGAGGAAACACTAGATTCAGATAAAATTAACGATGGTATGGAAGGGGCAATAATAGTTGGTGGCTCAAGAATTACATCTGGTGCTGTAAAAAAGGCCCTAAGCATCGGTGCCGTAGGGTTGGTCTCAGGGGGGATTGATGATCAAGATTTAAAAGAAATATTAGGTTATGACTTGGGAGTTGCTATAACTGGCGCTGAAAAGATAGGAATTACCATTATTATCACAGAGGGATTCGGAAATATAGCAATGGCCAACCGCACCTTTAGGTTATTAGAATTAAATGAAAATAAATTTTCTTCCATCAACGGAAAAACCCAAATAAGGGCTGGTGTTATGAGGCCGGTTATTATCAGTGAACCTCAAGAATATAAAAGTGAAAAGACCAAATTAAGCCGCGACACCACATCTGCAATCTTGAAAAAAGGGACAAAAATAAGAGTTATACGAGATCCTTATTTCGGTCTAATCGGTGAGGTCCACTTTTTGCCTTCGGGACCACAAACTCTTGAATCTGGCACTAAAGCGCGAGTTCTGGATGTTTTAACAAAAAATGGTGATATTCTAACTGTTCCTAGGGCAAATATTGAAAGAATTGAAGGTTAGCGAAAATTGAAAAGAATCTCATTATTTATTTATTTTTTTATACACTTTTATCAATCTATCATGGCTGAACCTTATGGGCAGTTAAGCTCGATTCTTCAAGCACCTCAAGTTTTTTCCGCATCAGATTACCCCTGGGATCATGGAGATAAAATAAACCTAAAATGGACCCTTCTTAAAGAAAACAATAAAATTTCATTTTTCGTAATAGAGCAAAGTAATTCGAATAAAGATGGTACTTTTAAACAGATCACTAAAGTTGATTCCAGTGTAAATAAGTTTATAGTTCAAGATTTAGACAGAAATAGTTCATATCATTTCCAAATAAGATCAGGAGATAGATTTGGGAATCTATCTAAACCAAAAACACTGGATTACGCAGTTACACCAAAACAGGATTGGTTTGATGGTAGAAGATTTCCACTTTTTTTAATCACGTTTATTTTTTCGGGTTCGGTAGTTTTTTGGATAATTCGCGCTAGATCTGGAGAATCCTTAAAAATTAGAAAGATAGCAGGGTTAGAAGCTGTTGATGAAGCGGTTGGTAGAGCTACTGAAATGGGTCAACCAATTTTATTTGTTCCTGGGATCCAAGATATAAATGAAATCCAAACAATTGCTGGCCTAACCGTTCTTTCTCGAGTTTCAAAAGTTGCAGCAGAGTATGATGCGAAGGTGGAGGTACCAACAAGCAAGTCGCTTGTAATGACGGCAGCTAGAGAAACTATACAAGCCTCATTTTTATCAGCAGGCAGACCCGAGTCTTATAATCAGGATCTTGTATATTATGTTACGGATGAGCAATTTGGATATGTTGCATATGTCCAAGGGATGATGGTTAGAGAGAAGCCTGCGGCGTGCTTTTATATGGGTGCATTTTTTGCAGAGTCGTTAATATTAGCTGAAACCGGTAATACAATTGGTGCAATACAGGTTGCAGGAACTGCAATGCCAGCTCAATTACCGTTTTTTGTTGCAGCATGCGATTATACATTGATTGGCGAAGAATTCTTTGCTGCTTCGGCTTATCTATCTGGAGAACCTGATCAACTGGGTAGCTTAAAAGGTCAAGACCTTGGTAAGGTCATCGTTGGAATTGGGATTGTGGTCGGAGTAACTCTATTGACTCTTGGTACAATCTTTGGTGAAGATACTTTAATTGGAGGTAAGTTGTTATTTTTTGCAGAATATCTTAAATCGACTATTTTAACTTAGGAAAAATATAATTAATGAAAAGAAACGTCCCGCTTTTGATAACTGCTCTTGGTGGATTTGTATTAATAATTGCCTACTTTATTCCTGCTACACAGGATTGGGGAGAAATTGCGGCTATATGGTTTGATGTTCTTGCTTCAATAGCATTTATACTTGGTGGTGGAAATTTATTAAAAATTCATCTAAAGAATATTTCAAATAAAACCCCTGGTTGGGCCTATTCTACAATAACATTATTTGCCTTTTTAATTACATTAATTTTTGGACTAGGAAAAATTGGAGTAAACCCTAATCCTCAATACCCAGAATATCCATTTTCTGGGCATTACAGGGAGATTGGTAGCCCATTTTGGTGGCTTTATGAATATACATTTAAACCTCTAACGGCTACCATGTTTGCGATGCTTGCATTTTATATTTCATCAGCCGCTTTTAGAGCTTTTAGGGCTAAAAACACTGAGGCTATACTACTTTTAGGCACTGCTTTTATTATACTACTTGGTAGAACTTTTGCCGGGGTATATTTAACATCCTGGCTACCTGATTGGCTTTCTGGTTTGAAAATTGAAAATCTGACTGTGTATATAATGAGTGTCTTTAACACTGCTGGTAACAGGGCAATAATGATTGGTATTGCTTTAGGTATTGCTTCCACCTCTTTGAAGGTTTTGTTAGGTGTAGATCGTTCATATCTTGGTTCTGGAGAAGATTAATGTTGTACTCCATTTTAAAAAAACTCGACAAAAGATGGATTTTCCTCCTAATGTTTTTATCCGTTACCCTTCCAATTTATATCATAGATAAAACTGGAAAGTCTTTTCCAGAGGTTCCAACTACTTTATCAAAGCAGGTATTCAATTCAGTTGAAACCTTAAATGAAGGTGACCCAGTGCTTTTATCATTTGACTTTGACCCCGCAAGTGAAGGCGAGCTTGGGCCGATGGCTACTGCTTTTGTTAGGCATTGTGCTGAGAAAAAGGTCAAGATGTATTTCATGGCTCTTTGGCCGGTTGGCCCTCAGATGATAGATGATGCAATTGCGAAAGTAATCCATTCTGATTTTTCAAGTTTAATTTACGGTGTAGACTATGTTAATCTTGGATTTAAACCTGGGAATGAAGGCGTTATAAAAGTGATTGTAACCGATCTAAGAGAATTGTTCACCACTGACGATATGGGAAAAAGTATTGAGGAAATACCCATGATGAGTGGAATAAATAGCGTCCAAGATTTTGAGTTAGTCATTAATGTAAGCGCAGGTTATGCAGGTACTAAAGAATGGGTTCAGTATGCATCAACGCCATACCCAGATGAGATAAAGGTTGTAGCCGGATGTACTGGTGTCCAGGCTCCGCTTCTTTATCCATATATTCCAAATCAGCTTCCGGGATTATTAGGTGCAATCAAAGGTGCAGCGGAATATGAAAAGTTAGTCATTGATAAATATGGCGGAGATGATCCAGATCCAAAATATTTAGAGGCAAAAAGGAGAATGGGTCCGCAATTGGTAGCTCATTTATTTATCATAGTACTAATAATATTAGCAAATTATATATATTACATTGAAAAAAAAGTGGAGCTAAAAAATGAATAGCGAAAAACGGATAACTATTTTTATCCTATCACTAAGCATTATTTATTTATTAGGTCGAACTTTTTTTAGTGACAATGGAATGGGTAAGGCGTATGTAAAGGTAATTGATGTCAAGCCAGAATTAGTCGATTCTGATGTAAGCTGGAAAGTCTATGAGAATGCTAGCCAAAAAGATTTTCAAAATGCCGAGAATGATGACCCTAGTCAAACCAAATATAAATTCAGTTTTTCGAGGACAATAGGGATTTGGGTATCGGCCTTTTTCACGCTTTTTATTTTATCATTTTTATATAAAGACAATCCATTTTACAAAATTGCTGAGTCTGTTGTAGTAGGTGTTTCCGCTGGGTATTCTATGGTAGTAGGATTTTGGGCTACCATAGTGCCAAACTTACTAGGCAAGTTATCACCAAATTGGATAAAAAGCTGGGCAATGCCTGGACTTAATGCTGAATCGGAACTATTATATTTAGTCCCGTTAATAATGGGCGTAATGCTTTTATGGCGTTTGTCCCCAAAAGGGTCATGGATAAGTAGATGGCCATTAGCTTTCATTATTGGTACAACTGCAGGAATTAGATTAATTGGTTTTCTACATGCTGACTTTTTAAGTCAAATAAGAAATTCAATCATAAGTATGATCGTTTTAGCACCAGATAATGGAGTTGATTTTTGGCAATCATTAAAAAATATAATAATAATAATTGGCGTTTTATGTACAATCGTTTATTTTTTCTTTTCCATTGAACATAAAGGTTACATAGGTAAAACTGCAAAAGTAGGTATTTGGTTTTTGATGATTACTTTTGGAGCTGCATTTGGATACACGGTTATGGGTAGAATTGCACTTTTAGCGATAAGGATTGAATTTTTATTAAATGATTGGTTATGGCTGATTGACCCAAGTAATACAAGGCTATTTATGTGATCATGAAAATTTTGTTCAAATATTAAGCCAATAAATGAAAGTTTTAAAAAGATTAGACCTTAGTGATCAAAATTACGGAGCTTGCTCTGGTCCCAATGGGTGGTATCAAACCAAGAATGCTGGAAATATTGTTTCAATAAATCCCTCAAATGGCGAGCCTATTGCAGAAATATTCAAAGGGTCGACGAATGATTATAAAAAAATAATCAATGATTTAAATGCTGCTTTTCTTGAATGGAGAAAGGTGCCAGCTCCAAAAAGGGGACAGGTGATAAAAACTTTAGGTAATGCCTTGTTTGATAATAAAAAGGCATTGGGCGAGTTAGTTTCAATAGAAATGGGTAAGATTCTTGAGGAAGGTTTAGGTGAGGTTCAAGAAATGATTGATATTGCTGACTTTTCACTTGGGCAATCCAGGATGTTATATGGAAAAACTATGCATTCCGAAAGATCAAATCATCGAATGTACGAACAATGGCATCCTCTTGGAGTTGTTGGGATTATCAGCGCTTTTAACTTTCCTGTTGCGGTTTGGGCTTGGAATGCATGTATAGCTGCAATATGTGGAAATACAACTATTTGGAAACCCTCATCTTCAACACCCTTAACAGCAATCGCTGTGCAAAAAATATGCAACGAGGTTATTTTAAAAGAGGATGTCCCCCCCATTTTTGGGATGATTATTGGGGATGGATCAAAAATTGGTGAAAAAATCATTAATGACTCTAATGTGAAGCTCGTTTCTTTTACAGGGTCAACCTCAAAAGGTCGCTATGTAAATCAGGTAGTTTCAAAAAGATTCGGGAAAACAATATTAGAACTAGGGGGAAATAACTGTATTATTGTTGATGAAAGCGCTGATATGGATATTGTAATACCCTCTATTGTTTTTGGTGCAGTGGGTACAGCGGGCCAAAGGTGCACAAGCACTAGGAGAATTTTAATCCACACATCAAGATATGCAGAGTTAATTGATCGTTTATTAAATGCTTACAAGCAGATTAAAATAGGAGACCCGCTTGATAAAAACACACTGATGGGACCTTTGATAAATAGTAATGCCGTTAAAGAGTATGAAAATGCAATCAAACAAATTAAAAAACATGGAGGAGAGGTTTTATTTGGATCAAAAGTATTAAATAAAAAAGGTTTTTTTGTAGAGCCTACAATAATAAAAGCTGAAAATGAATGGCCTATAGTTAAGGTTGAGACTTTTGCCCCTTTGTTATACATAATAAAATTTAAAAGTTTTGATGAAGCTATAAAAAAGCATAATGATGTTCCTCAGGGTTTGTCGTCATCGCTTTTCACCCTAAAGCTTCGAAACGCTGAGAAATTTCTCTCGTCAATCGGCAGCGATTGTGGTATTGCAAATATTAATATCGGTACTTCTGGGGCAGAGATAGGAGGAGCTTTTGGAGGCGAGAAAGACACAGGGGGTGGTAGAGAATCAGGATCAGATTCTTGGAGACAATACATGCGAAGGCAAACAAATACTATTAACTGGAGCTCTGAAATTCCGTTGGCGCAAGGCATAAAGTTTAAATTATAGTCAAATAAAGGATAAATATGGAAAATATCAATTATAATAATACAAAAAACATAATAGGGAAGAGAATTCTTGCGGATGGTATGGACATCATTATCGATATTAACAAAAGTCACGGGTCATGGTTGGTCGATGGTAGGGATGGACGTGAATATCTAGACCTTTTTTCAATGTTCGCCTCTATGCCAATTGGCTACAATCATCCTCACTTATTGAAAAATAAAGATAAGCTCCTTCAGTCTGCTATAAATAAGCCTACAAACTCAGATATTTACTCGTTGGAAATGGCTTCATTTGTTGAAATAATGGGCAGGATTGCTCAGCCCGATTACTTGCCTCATTCTTTTTTCATTGAAGGCGGCGGCTTAGCTGTTGAGAACGCACTTAAAGCTGCTTTTGATTGGAAGGCTCGCAAAAATTTAAAGAAAGGTATCAAAAATAAAGGGAAACAGATTATTCACTTTAGAGACTGTTTCCATGGAAGGACAGGGTACACACTTTCTCTAACTGATTCTCCAGATAAAAGAAAAACCATGTTCTTTCCAAAATTCAATTGGCCAAGAGTATTAAATCCAAAAATCTCTTTTCCTCAAGATGAGTTAAATATTGAAAAAGTTATTGCACTGGAAAAGGAGAGCGTGTCACAAATTAAAGACGTAATATCAAAAAACCTTGATGATATTGCCGCTATTTTAATTGAACCCATTCAAGGCGAAGGCGGAGATAACCACTTCAGGTGTGAATTTTTTCAGAATTTGCGTGAAATTGCAGATGAAAACGAAATTCTGTTAATATATGATGAGGTTCAGACTGGAGTTGGAATAACTGGGAAAATGTGGGCCCATCAGCACTTTAATAAAAGTTTATGTAATTGCGACTGTTTAGATAAATCATCCACGGCCCCTGATATTATCGCATTTGGGAAAAAGACTCAGTGTTGTGGTATATTTGCAAGTAAGAGAATTGAGGAAGTCAAAGAAAACGTATTTAATGTTTCTAGCAGATTGAATTCAACTTGGGGAGGCAGTTTAATTGACATGGTTAGATTTACCCTCTACTTAGAGGTTATCGAAGAGGAGTCGCTGGTTGAAAAAGCCTTAAAAAGCGGAAACCATCTTTTAACTAAATTATTAGAAATAGAAGAAAATCATAATGGGTTAATATCAAACGTTAGGGGTCGTGGGTTATTCTGCGCGTTCGATTTACCGACAACCTCTGAAAGGGATAAGCTAGCAAGCCTAATTGTTGATAATGGAGCAATAGTTCTAGGTTCAGGAACAAGATCCATTAGGTTTAGGCCTCATTTGAATATTCAGCCTGATGAGATTGATTATGGCGTCAGAATCATTGAGGCTGCACTAAAGCAACTTTAAATTGGATAAAAAGAAGGGATCTCTATTTATTGTTTCTACTCCAATTGGAAATCTTGGCGATATTACATTAAGAGGGATAGAAACATTGAAGGCTGTATCTTTTATTGTTGCAGAAGACACAAGGCATTCTAAGAAGCTTCTGAATCACTACAACATAAACAACCAATTGATAAGTTATTTTGAGCATAATAGCCTGAAGAAGATTCCAGTCCTAATTAATTATTTGATTAACGGAAAGGACCTGGCCTTGATTTCAGATGCAGGAACGCCCGGCATATCAGACCCAGCTTATAAAGTAATTAGGAAGGCTATTGAAAATAATATATCCATTATTCCAATCCCCGGCCCTTCATCCTTTCTTGCTGCACTTTCATCATCGGGGCTACCCACAGATCGCTTTATTTTTGAAGGATTTTTGCCACCCAAAAAAGGTCGACGCAAACGTTTGTTTGAATCTGAGAATCAGAGCGCTACACTTGTTTTTTATGAAAGTGCAAAACGCTTAGATCGAACCTTAAATGATATGCTGAACGTTTTTGGAGATCGACCAGCTGTTGTTTGCAGAGAAATTACAAAAATTCATGAGGAGGTAATTCGCGGAAAAATCTCAGACCTAGTAAAATTTTTTGCAGAAAAAAAAGTAAAGGGCGAATTAGTGATTTTAATTGGTAAGAATAAAAAAAATGTCTTTTTTAAAAAATAGTTTTTTTATTTCCTTTGAAGGGATAGATGGTTGTGGAAAGTCTACTCAGGTTAGACTACTCAGCGAGAAGATGAACTCTGAATCTGTAAATACTCTAGTTGTAAGAGAGCCTGGAGGGCATGCCATTTCAGAGGATATACGCAAAATTTTACTGAATAATGAATATTTTAATATGTCTATTAGAACAGAAGCATTATTAATGGCCTCTAGTAGATCTCAACTAACAAAAGATATTATAATTCCTGCCTTAAAGAAAAGATCCTTGATAATTGCTGATCGATATTCAGACTCCACCCTAGCATACCAAGGGGGTGGAAGGGGAATTGATGTTAAGTGGCTCATAAGTTTGAACAAGTTCGCAACCTATAATATTGAACCTGATCTAACAATCTATATTGATGTAGATGTAGAAGAGGGCTTAATGAGACGAAAAATAAAAAACTCAGATCGCTTGGAAAGTCTTGGTTATGAATTTCAAGAAAAGGTTCGTAATCAATATTTAAAACTAGTAAAATTATTCCCAGAAAGAATTGTAACGATTAATGGGATGCAATCTACTGAGGAAATTTGTAAAGAAATTTGGGAAGCCATAATGAATAGGATTAATTTAAATGAACGCTAAAAGATGGGCTATATTTTTGTTTATTTACACCTTTGTAAGTAGTTCTCTTGCATTTTCAAGCCAAGATAAATATCGGAAAATAAAGAAAAATCAGGCCTTAATTAATGATGTCTATAGATATTTAGTTGTTAATTATGTTGATGAAATTGACCTTGATGCTTTTACCAAAATGAGTATAGACAATATGCTTATGGACTTAGATCCCTACACAGTTTTCCTCGAACACGAAGAAAAAAGTGGGATAGAAATGCTAACAAAAGGTAAATACGGAGGCGTTGGAATTCAGATTGGAAAGAGAGATAATAGACTTACTGTACTTTCTCCTATGGAAAATTCACCTGCAAAGCGCGCAGGAATAGTTTCAGGCGATAGGATAATTGAAATTGATGGTAAGGAAACCTATGATATGAACATGGAAGATGCCGCGAAGCTAATTAGAGGTCCACGTGGCACAGAAATCACACTCACTATAAAAAGGACTGGTATTTCTGACTTGCAGGATTATGTGCTCGTTAGGGAAGATATTAAACTCAATGATGTCTTTTATACTGGAATGCTTAACGAGAGCACGGGTTACATTCGATTGACTAGATTCTCAAAAAATTCTGCAAAAGAAATAGAGAAATCCATTTTAGAATTGACAGAAAAAAATATGACCGGAATGATTTTAGATCTTAGAGATAATCCTGGCGGGCTTTTAAGTGCAGCTATAGATATTCTTGATCTTTTCATTGATAAAAATGAGGTTTTGGTTTGGACAGATGGAAAAACCAAAAGAGCCAATAGAATCTATAAAAGCAAATCCGACCCTTTGTTGTCAAAAGATATAAATTTGGCAGTTTTAATCAATCAGGGAAGTGCATCTGCAAGTGAAATCGTATCCGGGGTCCTTCAAGATCTAGATCGAGCTGTTGTTATCGGAAGGCCTTCATATGGAAAGGGCCTCGTCCAAACTGTTTATAAAATAGATAATGATAGAAGTTTAAAGATGACAACTGCTAAGTATTATATACCAAGTGGCAGACTAATTCAGAAAGCTGGATATCTGCCAAGTAAAATTTTAGCAGACACATCTGTTGTTGACACCAATTTTGTAACTACTGGGGGAAGATCTGTTATTGGCGGTGGAGGGATCATTCCTGATTACCATATTAAGCTCGATAAGCCCGGGCCAATTTTATCTGCTTGTTATAGGGAAGGATTATTTTTTACTTTCGTGCAGAAAAATAAGAATAATTGGGGCGGAATACCTGTTATAGATGATAAGCCAATAATTATCGATAAATTTGAAAAATTTATCGTTGAAACTGATATTGACATTAAAATGGAGGGTGAATCAAACTATTTAGATATGAAAGATTATTTTAATCAATTAGACTCAACAAATCTTTCAATCAATGGAGCATTTGAACTTATGGACCAGTATTTTGAACAAATTTCTGCTACTCAATTTGAGCGTGAATCTGATTTGTTGCATCATAGAATTTTGGTTGAGTACGCAGAGCAGCACTCTGGATTGGAAGGTCGGATGAAATATTCTAGTATGAAAGATAAGGACATTATAAAAGCCATATCAATTTTACATGATCCATTAGCATATAAGGACGTATTTTTACCAAATTAATTAGAAAACTCGATTTTATTGTTATAATAAAAATATTTTTTTAAACTTGGGCGATTAGCTCAGCTGGTTAGAGCGCTGCGTTGACATCGCAGAGGTCAGTGGTTCGACTCCGCTATCGCCCACGGAAATCTAAAATGAACAAAATTAAAATAACCTTGCCGGATTCTTCAGTTTTAGAGATGAAACCAGGATCAACGCCTCAGGATGTAGCCAACAAAATAGGGCCTGGTTTGGGACGCTCTGTTTTGGTCGCTAGAGTTGATAAAACTCTAATTGACTTAAATACACCGTTGTATAAAAACTGCAACGTTTTTTTTTATAATGGAGAAACTGAGGAAGGTCACGACACTTTACTTCATTCTACAGCTCACTTGATGGCGCAAGCAGTCAAAGAATTATATCCTAATGCTAAAATTACAATTGGGCCAACTATAGAGAATGGTTTTTATTATGATTTTGACGTTCCAAATAATTTCACAAATGAAGATATTGCTTTAATTGAAAAAAAGATGAAAGATTTAGCAAAAAGCAATCAAGAAATTATTCGCCATGAGCTAGACTCAAAAGAAGCGATTGAACATTTCAACAAAATTGATGAACCCTATAAAGTTGAGATTATAAAAGATATTGATACAAACGATCCAATTACAACGTATGAACAGTCTAATTTTAGTGATCTTTGCAGAGGTCCTCATGTTTCAAATACAAGTAAAATACGATACTTTAAATTATTATCTACCTCAGGGGCATATTGGAGAGGCGATGAGAAAAACAAAATGTTACAAAGAATCTATGGTACTGTTTTTTCTACTAAACAGCAATTAAAAAAACATTTATATAATCTAGAAGAAGCAAAGAAAAGAGATCATAGGAAATTAGGTAAAGAACTAAAACTATTCACATTTGATGATCAAATTGGTCCTGGTCTTCCTCTCTGGTTACCAAGAGGAACCGTTATTATAGAAGAATTGGAGATGCTAGCAAAAGAAACTGAGAAAAAGGCAGGGTATAGGCAAGTTAGAACTCCCCATTTAACAAAAGGAACTCTATATGAAACGAGTGGACATCTGAAGCATTATCGCGAATCGATGTTCCCAGCGATGGAGATTGATGGTATTGAATATTTTGTGAAACCAATGAATTGTCCTCACCATCATAAAATATTTTCTGCCTATCCAAGAAGCTACAGAGATATGCCAATGCGACTATCCGAATATGGTACATGTTATCGCTATGAAAAATCAGGACAATTATTTGGACTCATGCGCGTTAGAAGTCTACAAATGAATGATGCGCATATATATTGCTCAGAAAAACAATTCAAAGTTGAATTTCTAGCTGTTTGCGAAATGTATTTAAAATATTTCAAAATTTTTGGTATAGATAAATATAAAATGCGTTTAAGCCTCCATAACAAAAATGGATTGGGGGATAAGTATGTCAATGAACCTAAATTATGGAATGAAACAGAGCAGTGGATAAGAGAAGCGATGTTGGAGGGAAATATAGAATTTGAAGAAGTAGAAGGAGAAGCTGCATTTTATGGTCCAAAAATTGATGTCCAGGTTTGGAGCGCAATTGGAAAGGAGTTTACTTTAGCTACTAATCAAGTTGACTTCTCTGTTCCTGGTAAGTTTAACTTAAATTATAAAGATATTGATGGAGAGCTCAAGACGCCTCTTTGTATCCATAGGGCTCCACTTGGTACACATGAAAGATTTATTGGGTTTTTAATTGAGCATTTTGGAGGTAATTTCCCCCTTTGGTTGGCCCCATTGCAAGTTAGCGTTCTGCCTGTATCTGATAAAGTTTTAGTTTATGCTCAAAAGGTTACCGATGAAATAGAAAAAACGGGAATTAGAGTTAAACTAAATAATAAATCAGATAAAATTGGAGCAAAAATTAGGCAATCTGAAGTTGAAAAGGTTAATGTAATGGTTATAGTCGGCGAAAACGAAAGAACAAACAGGACAGTTTCAGTTAGAAGGCGTTTTCAAGGGAACATGGGAGAAATGCCAGTATCAGATCTTATTAATGATTTGTCCAATGAAATAAAGACAAGGAGGATTTCAAATAGCGAAGAAGCCAAAACAGCGAGTTAATGACGAAATAACCGCTGATAAAATCAGACTCATTTCTGAAAAAGGAGAACAACTGGGCATTGTTGCTCTTGAAGCTGCGTTACTACAAACCCGTGATTCCGGTTTAGATTTAATTGAAATAGCTCCCGAAGGCAGACCTCCAGTTTGTAAAATGGTAGACTATGGAAAGTTAAAATATGAAAAAAAGAAGAAGCAGCAGCAGAGCAAAAAAAAGCAGCATGTTATAAAAATTAAAGAAATACGTTTAAGACCAAGGATCGAAGAACACGACCTTATGACCAAGTTGAGTCAGGGGAGAAAATTTCTCAGTAATGGAGCGAAATTAAAGGTCACCCTAATGTTCAGAGGTCGAGAACTATCTAGAATTGATTTGGGTAGGCAAGTTATGGAAAGAGTTTTAAAAGAACTTTCAGATGTAGCTGAGGTAGAAAAAGATATTCCACTGGAAGGTAGAAGAATGTCAATTATTCTAAATTCTTTATAGGAGAAACAAATTATGCCAAAAATGAAAACAAGAAGAGGTGCCGCAAAGAGGTTTAAAGTAACAGGATCTGGGCGTATAAAACGCAATAAGGCTAATCATCGACACATGCTCGTTCGGAGGTCTAATAAGGTAAAACGAAAAATGAGACAGTCTGAGCTTGTTAGTGGAGCAGATGAAAAACTTGTAAAAGCAATGTTAGGTATTTAATTAATGGAGTTAGATAAAAATGCCAAGAGCTAATAGTTCTATACCGCGACGCCGTCGCCACAAGAAAATAATAAAGCAGGCCAAGGGATACTTTGGTTCAAGGAGTAAAAATTTTAAAACAGCAAAAGATGCAGTTATAAAGGCAGGGTTGTACGCATATAGAGATAGAAGACAGAGGAAAAGGCAATTTCGAAGATTGTGGATTACAAGAATAAATGCTGGGTGTAGAAAAAATGGAGTAACATACTCTGCATTTATGAGTGGATTAAAATCTAAGGGTGTGACCCTGAATAGAAAAATTCTCTCCGAACTTGCTATTAGTGATGAAAAGGCATTTTCCGATTTAGTCAACTCCCTTTAATAGTTTGCTGCAATGCCTCTGAAAGAAGAGATTAAAGCGGTTAAGAGGAACTTTTTAACTGATTTAAAGGATTTAGACCTTGACCAAAGTTCTATTGAAACGCTAAAAAATAAGTACTTTGGAAGAAAGGGTAAAATAGCACTTCTGTTTCTTGAAATCAGCAGTGTAGATCCTGCTGAAAGACCTAATATAGGTAAAGATCTGAACAGGTTGAAATCGGATCTATTTGCCAGGTTTAATGACAAAGTCACATCGAACATTAAAGATGATAAATCAAATTATTATAAAGACCTTGATGTCTCATTACCGGGTATAAAACCCAAGGTTGGATCCCAACATGTTTTAGAAAAAACATTATCAGAGATTAAAGGTATTTTTAAGTCAATAGGATTTCACGTCCGATATGGCCCAGAGGTTGATGATGATTATCACAATTTCACAGCTCTTAATATCCCAGAACATCATCCAGCGCGCGATATGCAGGATACTTTTTTCGTGAGTGAGGATATTGTATTGCGTACTCACACCTCAAACGTGCAGATTCATTTAATGGAGCTAGAGAACCCCCCTTTGAAATATATAATCCCAGGAAGAGTTTTTAGGAATGAAGCGGTCAGTTATAAAAGCTACTGTTTGTTCCATCAAGTTGAAGGAATATATATAAATCGAAAGGTATCATTTTCTGAGTTAAAGGGGTGCATAGAATATTTTATAAAACAGATGTTTGGCCCTGAAAAAAGAATGAGATTTAGACCGAGTTACTTTCCTTTCACAGAACCTAGCGCTGAAGTTGATATTTGGGATGACGATAGGAAACAGTGGCTAGAAATCCTTGGCTGCGGAATGGTAGATCCTAATGTTTTAAAAAATGTTGGATATGATAAAAACTCATGGAAAGGGTATGCATTCGGGATGGGGGTCGAAAGGATAGCGATGTTGAAATATCGAATTAATGACATTCGCTTATTTTACAGCAGTGATATCCGATTTATGAAGCAGTTTAAATGATAATATCGATCGATTGGCTAAAAGAGTTTGTTGAAGTTAAGGAAACTCAAAAAGAATTAGAAGAAATGCTCTCTGGATTAGGGCTCGAGGCGGAGAGGTATCTTGATTTTCAGGACTGTAGTGGCTTAGTTATTGCCAAAATTGAGAGCATAAAAAAACACCCAAATGCCGATAGATTGAACATCTGTGTATTAGATAGCGGCCAATCAAAACATCAAGTGGTTTGTGGTGCTTCCAATGTAAAAGTTAATAAGAATGTAGTATTTGCTCTCCCAGGATCTATTCTACCAAAAGACTTTAAAATAAAATCAACAAAAATAAGAGGTATTGAGTCTCATGGCATGATATGTTCAGAAAAAGAACTTAGAATATCTGATGAGCATGATGGAATTATGATTTTACCTGATAACTTACCACTTGGGACTGATTTTGTTACTAGCTACGGATCAAAATTTTTATCTTTAAATCTAGATATAACACCAAACAGGCCCGATGCTATGTCTCACCGCGGGGTTGCAAGAGACATTTCTTCTAAAACTGGTCGTGAATTGTTAAATATTAAAATAAAAAAACATAAACTCATTGCCAAAGACTCTGTTGATATAAATATAGAGGACGCCAAGGATTGTATCAGGTATATTGGTGGCGTTGTAGAGGGCTTAACTGTTGGTCCTAGCCCAAATTGGATGATAGATAGACTAAAAGCATGTGGTCAGAGAAGTGTAAATAACATCGTTGACATTTCAAATTACGTACTATTGGAAATTGGTCACCCCACACATATTTTTGATTTTGAAAAATTAAACAGTAAAAAAATTTCTATAAGAAGAGCACATAAAGGCGAGAAAATTAAAACCCTTGACAGTAAATCTAATAATTTAGATGACCTAAACCTAATTATAACTGACGGTATGAAGCCAATAGCTCTAGCTGGTATTATTGGAGGAGAAAACTCGGCTGTATCTGAAAAGACTAGTAAGGTTTTTATCGAAAGTGCATATTTCAATCCCATAACAATTCGAAAAAGTGCAAAAAAGTTGCAGATTTCCACTGATGCGTCAAAAAGGTTTGAGCGAGGTTTGTGTCCAAATAACGCAGAGTTAGCATTTTGGAGAGTGGTCAATTTATTAGAGAAATATGGTGGAGGTAAATTGGTATCTAATTTGACGGATATGTATCCAGAATCCGTTAAAGTTTCTAAAGTACTACTTAGGCAATCTGAAATCTTTGAAGTATTAGGGATTGAAATCACCAATAAAACCATTAGCAATATATTAAAATCCCTTGAAATAAATTTTGTTTATGAGAAGAGTGATAAATCCTGGAATTGTGAGCTACCATCGTTTAGGCCCGATATTAGCAGGGAGATAGATTTAATCGAAGAAATTGCAAGAATTTTTGGATACGACCAAATCCCAAGCGATCAAAACATTTTTGGTACATATAGATTTGAAAAAATTGACCCTGAAAGTATTTTTGAAAATTTAAGAGATGCATTTAGGGGGATGGGCTTTCATCAGGTTTATTCTAATTCCCTCCAAAGTAGTGTAGTTTCAGGGCTTGACAGTAATAACCCTTCTGTGAAAATAATAAATCCTTTAAGTAAAGAAATGGAATATTTAAGATCCTCCTTAATCCCTGGATTGTTAATTGCTAGTGATTACAACTTAAAAAATGGAAGTCCTGACCTTAGATTTTTTGAATTAGCAAACGTACACCAGAAAATAAATGCTGAAAAGGGAGGCCTTAAAAATATAAACGAGTTAAAATTCCTCACTGGAATTTTACATGGAAACCACATTCTTAACTCTATTCACGAAGAGAAAACAAGAGAAACCTTTTTTACTTTAAAAGGCGTCCTCTCAGTACTTTTCGAGGATATTCTTAAAATACCTTTTAATTTAGAATTGGTGAAAAAAGATACTGCTTTCGATTATCAGATGAGCATAGTAGTCAACAATCTTCATTTAGGCGAAATGGGTGTTATTTCATCAGCCTGGATTAAAAAACTAAACTTAGATATAAAAGAAGTTTTTGCCTTTGAAATAAACCTTAATAAACTACTTGAGATTATACCGAGTAAGAAGGAATTCTCGAATATCATTTCGGTTCCAAAAATAATCAGAGACATAAACTTAGTTATGAAAAAAGATCAGGAAACGGGCTCTATTGTTAAAATGATGTTGCAAGAAGGAAAAAAATACTTGAAAAGTGTAATTCCTGTCGACATTTATAATGACCATAAAACAATTGGGGAAAAGTTTAAAAGCGTCACATTTGAATTGCATTTCCAAAGTGATATAATAACACTTGAAGATAAAGATGTAAATCCAATTATTGATGACATTATCCGTATTGCAAATAATAATTTTAATGCTAAATTAAGGTTGTGAAAGATATAGAATTATTAAACGAACTAGATGCTAAGATTAGGGAGATGGCGACGGCTCTGGATAGAGAAAGAAGTAAAAATCAAGTTTCTAATAACTCAGAGGCAGAGTCAGAAAAATTATCAAAAATTGAAGGAAAGCTTAAGTCGATCATATCAATTATTGATAAATCAGGAACCTTAAAAAATGGATGATAGGGCAAACCAGGTTCAGATTTCTATATTTGGGCAAGAGTATTCTGTTAAGGCTCCAGCAGACCCCGAGTATATTCAAAAAATTGCTGAATACGTAGATTCTAAAATGCGGGAGGTTCAATCAGGTTTTTCTACAACTCAATCTGCTACTCGAATAGCAATCCTTGCTGCAATGAATATTGCAGATGAGTTATTTAATGCTAGGCAGACTGGTGATGTTGACTCTTCCAATGTAGAACAAAAAATTTCCTCAATTATTGATTTTATTGATACTAAATTGTAAAAAATCTTTTTTTAATTTTCATGGATGAAATTAAAATTCTTTCTGGAATAGAGTGCAGTAAAAATGTATACAAAAAACTTAGTGTTAAAATAAGTTCACTCAGACTCAAAAACATTGTACCACGCCTTGCGGCAGTTCTAATCGGCGAAAATCCCGCCTCAGAAATATATATTCGTTCTAAACAAAAAATGTTCAATTCTATGAACCTTAGGTCAAAAACTTTTCGTTTAAAAAGTGACTGTAAAGAAAGAGATGTTTTAAATTTAATTAATAAACTAAACGACAATCCTGATTTTCATGGAATATTAGTTCAACTCCCCCTGCCATATCATATTGATTCTCAAAAAATTATTTCCACTATAAGTCCTAAAAAGGACGTAGATGGATTCCACCCAGAAAATGTCGGTCTTTTAACCATTGGAAAACCTCGCTTTATTCCATGTACACCAAAGGGCATCATGAGAATATTTGAATTTGAAAAAATTTCCCTAAATGGCAAACATATTGTTGTTCTTGGGAGGAGCAACATAGTTGGTCGCCCAATATCTATCTTAACTAGTCTGAGAGGAAAAGGAAAAAATGGCACCACCACAATATGTCATTCAGGTACTAAAGGGATAAAAAAACATACTAAATCAGCAGACATACTAATTTCTGCTATTGGAATTCCTAATTTTATAGATGGATCAATGTTGAAAAATGGCTCTGTTCTTATTGATGTTGGAATTAACAGGATAAAAAACAAATCAACAAGCAAAACTCAAATTGTTGGAGATGCAAACTGGGCAAAAATAACTAACACAGCAACTGCAGCGACCCCTGTTCCGGGTGGGGTAGGGCCTATGA
>MDTB01095185.1_pt1 | contig 61721 bp, 60 predicted proteins | sample 811161 | NCBI WGS metagenome assembly MDTB01 (sample SAMN05326650, study PRJNA326480) | marine metagenome | isolation source: seawater | place: Mediterranean Sea | collected 2009
ATCACATATCAAAATTCTGGAAAGCTGATATATCTAACTTGTGAATAAGTTTATTAAATTTTTTTTATTTATTTTTTTTTTTATTTAATGTAAGATTATTTTAAAGCCAATTTTTATAAAGGAGGAATTATGGCTGAAAATACAGAAACTAAACCATTATCGGGAAAACTTATTGCAGGAATAGTTTTATTACCAATTATTTTTGTGTGGTTTACTTTGAAAAAAGGAGTTAGTACAAAAGCTAAAGTATTATCATTTTTGTGGTTATTTATAGCTCTTGGAGCTCTCAGTAGTCAACAATCAGAAAATCCACTAAGTACTGACTCTAGTTCCAGTTCCTCAGCAACTATTGCAGGTTCTGTAAGTGCACCACAAATTTATAAGGAATACGAAGCAAATGAAATAGCCGCTGACGGGAAATACAAAGGTAAGTTTTGGTCTATTTCTGGAACAGTTGAGAGTATTGGAAAAGATTTGTTTGATACAATGTATTTATCACTTGTAGGTGACGGTGTTATGTTTGGTGTGCAAGCTTTTTTTGATGACTCAGAAGCTGGCGTCCTTGGTTCAATTCAAAAAGGAACAAATGTAGAAATTATTTGCAAAGTTGATGGTAAAATGGCAAATATCATATGCAAAGACTCTAAGTTAGTTCAGTAAATTTAGTTATATCAAAATTCAAAGAAAAGATATTATTAAATCGTTAAATCTTTTTACTAATTTTGCAGGAGAAAGTATTTAAATAATATTCTTATGCATTTAAATACTTTTTTTTGTATTAAAAATAATACCTGTGTTTATCATTTGATATTTATGATAACAAAAAATGGCATAATGAATACTTTTATTCTTTGAAAATGTTCTAGAATAATAGGTTTAATTTTTAGCAACAGATTCAAAATCTCCTGCATAATCTCGAAGTTTACTGATGATTTTCTTTCGCTGCTTCGTAGACGAGATTGCTAGCATTTTCACAAGTAGTAGCTTGAACCTTTTTAGTGAGGTCTCTGAGAAAGCCTTATAGTCCGGATTAGTAATGATATAACCTCTTAACAAAAGCTTGTTAAGATAGCTCGTGAGTTCTACCTCAGTGGGCTGGGTCTCAAGAAAACTAATAAAAGCCTTTTGCCTCAGTGTCCTGTTCTTTAGTCGTATCCCTTGGTCACCAATTGTCATACGCGCATGCACTTCAAGTAACATGACTTGTTCATCAAAAAGATTACCGAAAAATCGACCAAAATTTAACTTCAAACTTTCCAGGCGCTCTTCATACAATTGAACCTCTGGTATCGAAATTTTTTCCAGGCGCTCTTGTCGACGTATTGCCATTTTCTTTTCAATGAATTCTATAGCTTCAATCTTTTGATGCCGAATAAGAAATTTTGAGGCGAACGGTGTCAAACCATTCACAGTTTCCTTAATGAGTGATCGACCATTTTTTAGAATCTTAGTAATATCATTAGCACCATATTGATCACCTTCCAGCTTATCTGCAATATTATTAAAATAGACCGCGTAGCTAGGTAACATCGATGTTCTGTGCCATGTAACCATCTCAGACACCTGTTGGTCAAGCAAAACAGACTCTTCTTTATCCAAATCAAGGAAAAAGGCAATCTCATCCTGGATAAACTTTTCCACAAATACGTAGATAAGGCTTGTACTTGAACAAGCCGTAAGAAGAACAATCAGTAATATCAAAATGGCAGCATTATAAATATATCGATATAAAAAGATTGTCATTACAATCAACTTTATCTTGAATTTAAGTGAAAGTCAGCAGTAAAACCAGTATTTCTGGTTATTTTTAAACTTAAAAGTTATAATCTCTATCTCTACACCACTATTTAAAAGTCCCTGATTTTATTGGTTAATTTATAATAACAGTAGCTATAACAATTCCTAATAGAAATACGAGCTCTGTCAAAAAGGCTATTGCTCCTAAAATATCTCCAGTTAGTCCTCCTAATGCTTTTTTTGATTTTAATCCCATTATAATAATCATTAATACCATTAGTGCTATACCAAGTAATATTCCATAAAAAGGAAAAATTATTAATGTAGGTACAATCCAAATAATAGTAGCTGAAAAAAGTCTTCTATTTGGGATTAAGCCAACAATACTTCCTATTTTTGCAAATTTTGAATGACTAAAAAAATTTCTAGTAAAGATAATTGCTAATTTACCTGAGGCAAAACCAATTGAAAGCGCAGAAACTAATGAGTATCCTTGTTCAACCAAGGTTAATATCAACCCAAGCCTAATTAGCAGTCCCAAAACCAATGAAACTACTCCATATGTCCCTAAACGACTATCATGGATAATTCTGTTAATTCTTCTAGGAGATCCCCCTGCTCCCAAACCATCTGCAGTATCAGCTAATCCGTCTTCATGAAAAGCACCAGTTAAAAGAACACTTAAAGTAATTGCAATAGTACAAGATAAAAAAATTGGTAATCCTAAGTAAATTAGAAAATCACCTGCCACTCCCGATAAAAACCCTATAAAAAAACCTACAAGAGGAAATGCCCAAGCAGCTTTCGTTAAGTCCGGACTTTTATCAGAAAAAAAAGACCAATTAATTGGTATTCTTGTAAAGAACATAACTGTTGCTATAAAATCTTGCACATATTTGTTTTTAAGTAACATTCGCATGACTAATTTTTTTTGCTAACACCAGCTTGAGAAAATGTTGCCATTTTATTGTGAGTAACCAAAGCAGCTTTTATTATCAAAGCAGCAACAGCCCCGCCACTTCCTTCGCCAAGTTTCATATTTAAATCTAATATGGGCTCTTTTTTTAAATGTAAAATAATACCCTGATGACCTGGTTCTGACGATAAATGAGATACTAAACAATGTTCAAGAATATTCTTATTAAAAATAGTTAATGTAGCCGCAGAGGCAGTTGATACAAAACCATCTAATAATATGGGTATTCCTTTAACTCTTGCAGCAATAACTGATCCTGCAATTGCTGCCATCTCTCTACCACCGAATGAGCCTAAAATTTCAAGTACACTATTAAAATTTTTTCCATGCAATTTTAATCCTTTTTTAATTATAGAAACTTTATTTTTGAGCTTTTTTTCTGATATACCGGTCCCTAAGCCTGTCCATTTTTTAACAGAACCATTAAAAAGAGCACAAGAAATAGCTGTTGCTGCTGTAGTGTTTGATATACCCATTTCACCAAGAATTAATAAGTCACATTTTTTTGGAACTGAATCATAACCTAACTGCATTGCAGAAATTGTTTCGTTATAATTCATTGATTTTTCTTTTGTAAAATCCTTTGTAGGTTTTTCAAGATCTATTGGAATAACTGAAAGTGTAATATTTGATAAATTACATAATTGGTTTATAGCTGCTCCACCATTCTTGAAGTTTTTTACCATTTGTTCTGTAACCTTAGATGGATAAGCCGACACATTATTGCTTGCTACTCCATGATTACCAGCAAAAACAAGGCAGTGAAAATTACTCATTGTTGGCTTTTTTTTTTTATGCCAGCCTGCCATCCATATTGCATATTTTTCCATCTTACCCAAACTGCCATTTGGTTTTGTCAAACTATTTTGGTGTTTCCTAGCTAAATCTGCGTAATACTTATCAAACTGTTTAAATTGAATCTCGCTATTAAGAATTTTTTTAATGATATTTTTATCGATCATACTTCAAAGTTTAATTATTATAATTTGTTTATCAATTAATAAGCTTGTTACATAATAATTCATCTTAAAAATAACTTAACAGATTTATATTTTTTTAGTTTTATAATTTTAATTGCAAAATTAGCCAAAAAGAGTATTTATCATTGAAATGTTATATTATAACACATAATATTATCCTTTAATAAATTTAGTTAGATAAATTTTTGAGAGAATTTTTATGAAAATTTTAGATAAAAAACTTCCAGTAACGGTATTATCTGGGTTTCTGGGTGCAGGAAAGACGACTCTCCTGAATCATATTCTTAATAATCGAGAGGGTCTCAAAGTTGCTGTTATAGTCAATGATATGAGCGAAGTGAATGTAGATGCTAATCTATTAGAATATGGCGGTGGCAACTTGTCTCAAACTCAAGAAAAGCTTGTGGAAATGAGTAACGGATGTATTTGTTGTACTTTACGTGAAGATCTCTTAATACAGGTTAGAGAGTTAGCTTCTGAGGGTAAATTTGATTATTTATTAATAGAGAGCACTGGTATTTCCGAACCTTTACCAGTCGCAACTACTTTTGATTTTCGAGATGAAAATGGTATAAGTCTATCTGATGTGGCAAAGCTCGATACAATGGTTACCGTCGTTGATGCTGCAAATCTGATTAAAAATTATAGCTCAACTGATTTTTTAAAAGATAGAGGTGAAAGCCTTGAAGATGATGAGCGAACAATTGTTGACCTTATTGTGGAACAGATTGAGTTTGCTAATGTTATTCTTTTAAATAAGATTGATTTAATTTCTTCAAAGGAGTTGAAGACTGTTAAAGCGATAATCAGTGGCCTCAATACCGAAGCAAATGTGTTTGAATGCTCACATTCACATATTAGTTTAAATGAAATTGTTGGTACTGGTTTATTTGATCTTGAACAAGCACATACCCATCCTTTATGGGCAAAAGAACTTTATAACTTCAAAGATCATATTCCTGAAACTGAAGAATATGGGATTACCAATTTTGTTTATTTAGCTCGTGATCCATTTGACCCATCTAAAATATATGATTTCTTTAACCAGGAGTGGCCTGGAGTTATTAGATCAAAGGGATTTTTTTGGATTTCAAGTCGACCCGAATTTATTGGAGAGGTCTCTCAAGCCGGTGCATTTGTTCGTCATCAAGGAATTGGCAGGTGGTGGGCTACTGTTCCCAGAGAACGTTGGCCTGAAGGACCTGATTTTGAGGGATTAATGAATAAATATTGGAATAAAGATTTTGGAGATCGTAGACAAGAAATAGTATTTATAGGTTTAAAGTCTGAAATGAATGAAAAGAAAATTCGTGAGAAACTTGATGCTTGTTTAATTAAAAACTATCTTGATAATCCTACAAAATACAATAAATCTTTAGATCCTTTTCCTGCTTGGTTTCAGAAAGTAGCTTGATATAAAAAATTGTTTCTGAATTTTTAAAATATTAAATACTCATAAAAAAGCATTATTAAAGATAATATATAATTATATCTATATTAAATTGTACTTGTAAGAAACTGATTATAAATATAATTATTCTTTTGAAGCCTCTAATGCTTGTTCAACATCTTGGATAATATCATCAATATGTTCAATACCTACTGAAATCCTTACCAAATCTTCACTAACACCTGCTAAAGCTTTTTGTTCGAGAGTTAATTGTCTATGCAATGTTGATGCAGGATGGCATGCAAGTGATTTAGCATCACCCATACTAAGTACTCTTAAAATCATTTGAAGGGCATCAATAAATTTTGCCCCCGCATCACTTCCACCTTTAATACCAAAACTAATAATTCCTGAGGCTTGTCCATTTGTAATTTTTTTACAAACTTCATGATATTTATCATTTGGTAGAGCTGCATAATTTACCCATTCTACACGTTCGTGGTTATCTAAGTATTTTGCCAATGCAAGTGCATTCTCGCAATGTCTTTCCATCCTTACACCCAATGATTCGAGTCCTAACATTATTATATAAGCATTATTAGGTGATAAACATGCCCCTGTTTCCCTTAAAGGACCAACACGACAAGAACCAATAAAAGCAGCAGGTCCAAATATTTCCGAATATATAAGTCCATGGTATGAAGGGTCAGGTTCATTAAGCATTGGATATTTCTTTACCTCTTTGGCCCAATCAAATTTTCCAGAATCTACAATAATTCCACCAATCGTTTGTCCGTGACCATCTATATATTTTGTAAGAGAGTGAATAACAATATCTGCACCAAAATCAATAGGTCTACACAAATAAGGTGTGGCAACAGTATTATCTACAATTAAAGGAATACCGTGCTTATGAGCAATGTCCGCAAACTTCTTTATGTCAATTATATTTCCTAAAGGATTACCAATTGACTCACAATATAAAGCCTTAGTTTTATCATCTATTGCTTCGTCAATACCTTTAAAATCTGATCCGTCAAACATTTTTACATTAACACCTTGTTTAGGGAAGCTATGAGTAAAACAGTTATATGTTCCACCATAGAGCTGGCTGGTACTAACAATATTATCACCAGCTCTTGTAATAGTTTGAATAGCATAAGTGATAGCAGCCATTCCAGAAGCAAGAGATAAAGCAGCAATTCCCCCTTCCATCTCGGCAACTCTTTTCTCAAGCACATCGTTAGTAGGATTCCCTATTCTTGTATAAATGTTTCCTTCAACTTTCAGGTCAAATAAATCAGCCCCATGCTTAGTATTATCAATTGTAAATCCAGAAGTCTGATAAATTGGTGTTGTAGCTGATTTTTGATCATTTTTATCTGAGTCATATCCATGATGAAGTGCTATTGATTCGAGTTTCATATTTATCTTCCTTAAATTCTTATGTAAAATCTAATGCGCGGTCATTAACTTTTGTCAATTTAAAACTTACATATTCTATTAAGTAATTTTGATAAAATTTATAAGTTCTATTGGGAAACTGATCCATTGCTCGTAATATGTAATTTGCCTGAATTGATGGCTTGGATTTTTCACCCATATATTTTGGAGTACAACTTTTTAATTTCTTTTTATTCATATACTCAACTGTCTTACATATACGTTGACTTACTATTTCACATCTAGCAGTCCAACTAAAATTAATATATCCTGCATGAGCGAAGAGATTTGGTATTCCACTAAACATCATCCCCCTATACCAACTTGTATCATTTATATTTATTTTTTTATCATTAACAACAATATCAATACCACCTAATAATTGTGAATTACCACCTGTTGCCATAACTGTAATATCACTGTTAATTACTTCTCCATTATTTAACTTTACCCCAGTTTTTTCCCAATTACTAATTCCTTGGCGCACTATTGATACTTTGTTTGATTTTACAGAGTTAAAATAATCATGATCCAGCATACTTGCAGGTCTTTGATCCCAGAAATCATATGATGGAGTAGTAATCTCATTATAATAAGTATTACTAGAAATCATTTTCTTCTTTAGCGACTTTTTAAAAATTCTACTGGAAAAATAATCTTTTAATACTTCAAATGTTTTATAACTTCGAGTTGATTTCTCTTGACTATCAATATTTATAATCCATGCCGGACTACGCTGAATTAATGTTACATTTTTTGCATCTTTAATTATTGAAGGTGCCATTGTAATGGCAGTACATCCACTGCCAATAATAGTTACATTCTTATCTTTATAGTCTATGTCTCCCCAAGCTTGGGTATGAACAATTTTTCCTTGATATTTATTTTCATCTTTAAACTTTGGTAGATGAGGTTTTTTGCGATCACGAGATCCAGTACAACAAATCACGAATTGACTACAAAAGCTTTTACGATTAGTTTTTGTTACCCACTGATTATTTTTCCAAAGTAATGATGTTACCTCTGTATTAAATAAAATATTTTTTTTAATATTAAATTTTTCTGCAACTTGCTTTATATATCTTTTTATTTCCTGACCCTTACCTATTATTGGACCTTTCCATGGATTAAAACTAAATCCATAAGTATACATATCGTTGTCTGCACGTACACCAGGAAAAGTCATTTGATCCCAAGTTCCCCCAAGGTCACTTCTTGATTCTATTATCTTATAGTTAATATTAGGAAATTTATCTTTTAAGTAATAAGCTGTTGTTATTCCAGCTATTCCTGCACCTATAACAATTACATCTATTTCTTCCATCTTAAATACAAAATCTTATTTTTAAATGATGTTATACTAACGGATTAAACTATAATTCATTTTAACTTCAATTCGTCATCATATACATAAATAATTATTATCATATATATAAATATCGAATATTTTTTTTCAAACTAAATGATAGTTTTTTTTAATAAAATTAATTTTTATTATATTTTCAGAAATCATAAATAAATTATACAGTTTTAGTTTTTTAGCTTCTCTGCAAAATATTTTAAACTCTTTACCTTTTGAAATTTAATATTTTATACTTTTCTATTTGCACTTCTAACCGTCTGTTAGTAATAGTCTCAAGGATTATCTATCATTGTGGGGAAAATTTACACAATAATCCATAGTTGAATTGACAAAAGTTTAAATATTATGTTATTACATAAAAAGTGTTATAATGTAACAATTCATAAGGAAAATTCATGCGAAAATTTTATATTTTATTATCAGTAATAATTATATTTGGGGTTAACACAACTGCTAAGTCTATAGAGTCTATATATACTGCTCCAGATGTTTTTGTAACATCAAAAATTAAACCTTATGTAAATTTTGAAGGTGATAGAGGCAACATTTTATTTCAGACTCATGATATCGAAAAGAAAAAAAATCAATATTCAGTTGGAGGAATGTTGAATGACTTGCCTGGAATGTCATCATCTAGCTTAGGAAGTGCATCAAGACCCATAGTGAGAGGTATGTCAAACTCAAGAGTAAAAATTCTGCAAAATAGCAGCTCTTTAAGTGATGTTTCCGAATTTGGAGAAGATCATATTGTTGGTTATGATCCCATGTTAATCAATAAAATAGAAATCATAAAAGGACCAGCTACCTTATTATATGGAAATAACGCATTTGCAGGTGTGGTAAATATTATTAATCCTTTAATCTCAGTTGATAAAATTTCAGTTGATGAACATGTAGAAGCTAATTTTGGTTACAGCACCTCAGGAGGTGAACTTAAAACAGCGTTAAAAGCTAATGAATCTGTTGGTGATTTTTCAGTAAGAGGTATGGGTAGTTTTTTAAGTTCTGGGTCTTATGATTTGGCAAATACTTCTTCAAAACAAAGTAACTCTGCTAGATCAAATTTTTCTGGTGGCATAGGCTTAACTTACAATGATGGTAAAAATTATTTTGGACTTTCAGCTGATAAGCTTGAAGCTGAATATAGTCTTCCAGGTGGTGAAGGTGAAGAAAATTTAACCAAATTAAATCCTACAAGAAATACAATGAATTTTAAATCAGGAATATCTATTAATAACAACTGGATTGAAAAAATTAATCTTGAAGGTACAGTTTCAGAATATAGTCATGCTGAAAGAGTCTTAGCTGATAAACATAATATAGAGTTTTTTAATGATACTTATGAAATTAAAACTTCTTTGAATCATAAATCTTTATATACTTATAACTCAGAAGGATTATTTGGTTTTCATTATCAAAACCTTGATCAAGGAGCTGAGGGAGATGAAGAAAGTCATTTAACTAAAACAAAAACCAATAGTTATGGTTTTTTTGTATTAGAAAAGTTTGAATATAATAATTTTTCAATAGATTTAGGTGGTCGAATTGAATCTGTAAATATTAAAAACTCTGACCATGAGAGAGGTTATTTTCCAGTATCCTTTTCCTCTTCAGTAAAAAGAAATTTTTTTGAAAACAATACTTCATTTGTAGGATTTGATTTTACGCAAAGGGCACCTAATCCAGTTGAATTATTTGCTAATGGACCACATCATGCTCTTGAAAACTATGAAAATGGTGAAGCATCGCTTAATACTGAAAGTTCTTATAATGTTTCATTAGGTCATATTTATAAAGAAAATTTAAACAATTTGAAAGTTGAAACATATTTCAATTACATTAATGATTTTATTGCAGCTGATAGAGATGGAGCAACCGTGGATGTAGAGGGTGAAGATTTTAATAATGTTATACATGAGCAATATAACGCACTCTTTACAGGAATAGAGCTTTCCGGTCGTTATAAGTTTGCCAGTGTTGATGACTTTGATCTTCTTACAAATTTTATGACAGATTTTATTAAAGGTTATAAAACTTCAACAGATAAAGCAATATCAAGAGTACCTCAATCTAAACTTAATGTTGGTTTACAAATTTTAGGTGATGATCTAGATTCTAACCTAACTTACAATCACTATTTTGATAAGGAATTTATTGGTCCTTTTCAAACAAGAACTGGAGGACATTCTCGTTTAGATTTTGATATTACAAAAGATTTTGCTTACTCATCATTATCCGGTCATATAATGCTTACAGCATCAAATCTATTAAATACTGTAGGAAGAAGTCATTTAGAGTCTAAAAAAGATACGGTACAACTCCCCGGAAGAAGCTTTAATTTTATGCTTAAGTTATTTTATTAGTGAATGAAATAAATGTTTAGATATTATTCATCTTATATCTTAATTTTTAGTAGTTTCACACATTTGTTGTGCTGCGGGATACCTATTCTTTTAGGCCTTAGTTCTTTATTCACAAATCTTATTTTTGTTGAATCAGCATTTTTGGATTTTGAATTATTAGAAATTTTTGAAAGTTATCTATTTGCCTTTACATCCTTAATATTTTTAATGTTTATTTCTTTAGAAATTTATAATAAAAAAGTAAAAGCCTCTACAGATGATGAATGCTGCTCAGTAGAAGAACATGATTCAACAAAAAAAACTATTAGATTTAATATAATTTTGTCTTCTATACTATATATCTTTAATAGTTTACTTTTTGTTTCAGAAAAGATTTACTAATAAATGATTCACAGTTATAAAAAAACCTCTTCAATTAAAGATTTTAAAAAAACAGAAGCCCAATTAGGAATTTTAGAGCGTAAAGCTCCTATAGAAGCTGATCTTTTTTTTAAAAAATTATATAAATTTCCTTTTTCAATTATTGGAAGTGTTAGTCAGTTCCGTGCTGAGGAAGATATCCAAAATCTTCTAAAAGACAAAATACCTGAAGATATTCAATTCCATCCATTCTATAAAAAATGGATAATAGATATGAGCGAAATATGTTTAATATTTTGTGCATTGCAAGAAAAAGAAAACATAAGTTTTTGGCTTGGAACTAAAAGAGGTTGTAAGCGTTTTCATGTTGATATGGTTCCATTCAGATTATTAGTCACATATGCTGGAAAAGGGACAGAACTTTTACCAAATCATGGTGCAGATCGAAAAGCTTTTATCAATGGCAAGCCTAACGAAGAAATTGTAAAAGATAAATCCACTATTAAATTTCTCAATAAATGGGATATTGCAGTTTTTCGTGGTGGCGATCGAGGAATACTTCATCGAACTCCTAATTCAGCACTTAATAAAAAATCGTCTATTTTAATGCGACTTGATGATTTGTCATTTTGGGATAAAATCAACAAAATGGAAAATATTATTTAATTCTTTTATTTTATTTACAATAACTTAATTACTTTAATCTTTTGTCTAAAAAATAGAGTTTTAAATACATTGATTGCAAGTTCCATTAATCTCAAGATTCCAAGATTTTGGAGTAAAAGTATTTTTTCGACTACTAATTTTCAATGATTCTGGTAGTTCACATAAATGTGACTCAATTACTTTTCCGCAATCATTACAAATCAAAAATTGTGAACCTTTGTGCAAATGATCTGCTTTACATATTAAATAAGCATTTAAACTTTCAATTCGATGAATGTAGTTATATTTTAACCAAAACTCTATAGCTCTGTAGGCTGTTGGTGGCTTTGGTTTTTTTATGACTTTACTGAGAACCTTTAAAATTTCATAAGCTTTAATAGGCTTTTTACTTTGAGAAATAATCCTTAAAACCTCTAATCGAGGTTTAGTTAATCTATGTTTGTTTTCTAAACAAAATTGTATAGCTTTATTTATAATTTCTTTTTTCATAAAAAAGCTTTAATTTTATTAATTGAATTGAACATAGAAAATATTATACTGCACAGAATGTTGAATTAAACAAGAATTTAAATTATTCATAAATGTTATTTGAAATTAAAAATCTTGAATATAAATCAAAAAATCAGCTAATACTTAAAAAAAAGAATTTTATTATTAGAAAAAATAAACATTTCTTAATTTTAGGTCCCTCAGGCTCAGGAAAAACAACTTTGATTAATTTAATGGCTGGTCTATTAAAACCCTCATTTGGGGAAATTATTTTTGAAAATAAAAACTATTCATTTTTAACTGAACATGAATTAGATAGTCTGCGTTCTGAAAATTTTGGAGTAATTTTTCAAAAAATTCATCTAATAAAACATCTAAATATTGAACAAAATATTTTATTAGCAAAAAAAAAATCTCATTTTCTAAACATGAATGAATTAATAAGTGAACTAGCTTTATCTGGAAAAAATAAACAAATAGCAAAGAATCTAAGTGTTGGTGAATCACAAAGAGTTGCTATCGCAAGAGGCATAGCAAATAAACCAAAGGTAATTTTTGCTGATGAACCTACTTCAGCATTAGATGAAGTAAATGCCAAAAAAGTTATAGAACTTATATTAAGACAATCAAAAAAAACTAATGCAACTTTAATTGTATCCACACATGATAAAAGAATAAAAAAATATTTTTCTGATATATTGGAGATCTAATTATGAGTGATTTAAGTTTTGTTTTTTATTCATTAAAATCTAAATGGCTAAATAGTTTATTATCAATTCTATTAACTGCATTTGGTGTTTCTATTGCAATTATAATCACCCAGTTTGGAGATCATCTTAATAAACGTTTAATTTCTGATGGAAAAGGAATTGATATTGTAGTTGGCGCAAAAGGAAGTCCACTTCAACTTGTATTATCTTCAGTATACCACATTGATATACCTAATGGGAATATCGATTATAATTTAGCTAAAAAGATCATTGCTAATCCACAAATAAAAAAAGCTATTCCTCTTGCATTGGGAGATAACTGGAGAGGATATCGTATTGTTGGTACTACACTTGATTATATGGATCATTATAATGCTGAAATTTCTAAAGGAAAAATTTGGACAAAAAAATTTGAAACTGTAATTGGTTCTTCCGTAAAAATGAAGATTAATGATGAGTTTCAAGGAGCTCATGGACTAGTAGATGGCGGAAGTATACACGATAATATAAAATATAAAGTTACAGGTATTATGAAAACTACAGGAACTGTTCTTGATAGGTTAATATTAACATCTTTAGATTCAGTATTAGAAATTCATGGACATGAAAATATTAATAATATTCATGAACATCATGAAACTAATCAGAAGCGTGAAGATCACCAAGAATATAAAGAACACAAAGAGCATGCAACGCATGAAGAGAATTTAGAGCATACAGAACATGAAGAACACGGAGGGCACAAAGAACATATAGAGCACAACAAAAACGAAAATGAATTAGGACATGATGAAAGAAAAATTCAAAAAAACTCTGATAATAAATACACATTAAGATCACCTGAAATTACAGCTTTTTTAATAACTACAAACTCACCAATTGCTAATATTAATCTTCCGCGTTTAATAAATAAAGAAAGTACTTTTCAAGCAGCTAATCCTGCTTTAGAAATAATACGTCTTACATCAATGTTAGGTTTTGGTTCAAAAAGTTTCACAATACTTTCAATCATACTAATTTCTTTTTCAGCATTAAGTATTTTTTCGGGTTTAGCAGGGAATTTAGAAAATCGTATGGGAGATTTATCAATATTAAGAGCAATAGGTTATTCTAAAAATAGAATTTTTAAAATTATTACTCTTGAAGGAATGATAATTGTTTTGAATGGCCTTATTATAGGAATTATTTTTGCCTTAGGAGGATTTTTACTCTTAACTGAGATTATAACACCATTAAATATTAGTCATGCAAATTTTAACTTTAACCTAAATTTCTTCCTAATTATTTCAACAGTCTTTATTGCTGGTTTAATTGCAGCAATATTTCCAGCTTATCGTTATTCAAAAATTAGTTTGGCAAATCAACTTTCTCTCACTACATGAAAAATTACTTGAAATATCTATTTTAAATAAATAAAAAAAACATTATGAAACTATTAAATTTTTTTATTTTTGTATTCTTAAGTTTGACATTAACTTTTAAAAATTCATATGGGTTAAATTATTTTTTTTTAAAAAAAAATACAGAATCAAATAATTCTCTTTTAAAAAATATTTTAAGTGAACAGTCCATAGAATTAAATGATTTACTATCAAGTATAGATGATTTTATTGATATGCCTGAAAACGGAACATCTTGGCAGATTTTTGGTGAAACTGGTATGATAGAATATACTTTTACAGACAAAGAAGGGTATGACTGGTTAGGAGTTAGACCTCGATTTAAGGAAAAAGTTAAAAAACTTAATGGTAAGGAGATTTTAATTCAAGGGTATATGTTTCCATTAGAACAAGGAGAAAAACAAAGTCTTTTTTTATTAAATCCTTTTCCAATAAGCTGTCCATATCATCCTCATGTTTCCTCTAATTTAACAATCGAAGTTCATGCAAAAAGTCCTGTAGAATATACTTATGATGCGGTAAATATTAAAGGTAAATTGGAGTTAGTAAAAAATGATAATTTGTATAATATTTTTTTTCGCTTAAAAAATTCTAAATTAGTTCCTTAAAAAAAAACATAGATATAATAACAATTATTTAGTATATTATGTTATGTGTTTGTATTTTAAATAATAACATTGTTACTGAGTTTATTAATGAGGGGGGGTGGTTGAATCAGAAAATTATTCAATACAAGCTCTTAATCTTCTGGATAGTTTGGTCAACGAATATAAAATATATTTAAAAAATATTCGTAGAGATACTTTTTATTTTCAAGAAATAAAAAAATTAAGGTTTAATATAAATAATAAGTATAGAAGAATTTCTGATTTAGCAGAAATTAAAAATGATACAACTAAAAGCAATTTTAGAATTATAGTTTATAATGTAGATTATATAGATTTGATAATTTCTGAATTAGATAATTTAAAATTAAAAACTAAAGTAAAGGGTCAGTTTATAATCGTAAAAAAACCAAAACTAACATTTAATCAACTTATGACAATAGTTGATGATTTAGAAAAGTATAAAACTAAATTTATTTCAAAATGTACTAAAGCAAAGTTAGAACCAGTTTTAAGAGCAAAAAATGCACTTGAAAATGATTTTATTGATATAGTCATATCAAGAGAAACATCATTAAATTGTCAAAAAATCTATGAGGAAAAAGAAGCAATAATTAATAAAATTACCAATGAAAAAATCATGGAAATTTTAGAAAAAGAATTTTATGAGAAATATTTAATTGAAAATCCGATAACTGATAGCCTTAAATAAATTTTTTAATATTTCCTAATCACTGAATAATTCATTTTATTTTTTAGGACAAATAGAAGACTTGTTTTCTAAGACTATTTTTTTCTGACCATTGATTGTATTGTAGATGCAAATTTTTTTCTGTTTTAACTCATAGGATCTTATTAATCCCATACCCATCGGACCAGAATATGTTTTTTCATTAACTATATTATCATCATATTTATAATACTGATTTTCATCAGCGATAGAAAAATTGGAAATTAAAAAAAAATTTATTATAAAAATCTTTAAAAAAAAAAATATCATTCCATTAAAATAAATTTATAAAATATTTTAGCCATAGTTTTTATTTAATTTTTCTATTAAAAAACACCATTTAACATTAACCAAAACTCTTTATAATTATTACTATTAAAATTTCTCAAATTCTTAAAACTAACATGTTCATCTTTATTATCAATATCAATTTTAATTCCCCATAATGAATTACTGTCATATGGAAGTGTTCCGTATCTTAAATCAGCTATGACATTTTCATAGTTTGGATGTAAATAAATAAAATCTTGTGAAAAGAAAGAAAATCTTTTTATATCATTTCTTTGAATTGAACTATCAGTTAATTCAGGGAATACTATTTCTTTATCAATAACTTTTATTTTTTCTCCTTCTTTAAAAATAGAGTCAGAAAATAAAGGCATATATACTGCATCTACATAATAATAATTATCTGATTGATAAACGCTACGCCATAAGAAATTATTACCAAAAGTTGGATTAAGTAATAATCTCTCAAGCTTATGTTCTCTTAAATTAGAAATATTTAACATATAGTTTTTTACTTGTTGATATTTAACAACACCAAAAATAAGATAAGAAAAAGATAGAATTACACCAATACGCATTAAAAAAATTGATTTTCTTAAAAAATATAAAATTAAGAAAGTAAGTAAAGTAATTGTAAATATAGGATCAATGATTGATATTATATTCCATGCAACTCTATGATTAAAAAAAGGCCAAAAAAGGTTAGTACCATAGCTAGTACAAGCATCAAGTAATCCATGTGTCAAAAAACCTAGTGTCGAAAATAAAAAAATATTTTTAAATGAGATTATATTTCTTAAAAAAAAATATAGGAATATGGAAACTAATAGTCCTCCGAATGGTACAAAGAAAATTGAGTGGGTAAAGTGTCTATGATATTCAAGAAATAGCAAAGGATCATTGACTGAAAAAATTAATACATCTAAATCTGGAGCCATACCACCTAAGGCACCACATAAAGCTTTAACTTTTCGATTTTTGTTTTTTGAAAATGAACTCGCAAAACTAGCGCCGAGTAAACCTTGAGTAAATGGATCCATTATCTAACCTCTTTAAGAATTAATATGACGTATGATAAATAAAATATTATTATTTTTATTTTTTTTACTTATAAAGAATTAATTAATGGATCTTTTAGTTCAAAAACATAGTTTAAAAATAAAACAATTATCCCAGAAAAAAATAGATAGTAAATAGTAGGAATTATAGTAATACGCAAGGTTTCTCCTTCTTTTCCAAGTAAACCCACTGTTGCTGATGCTGCTACAACATTATGAATCGCAACCATATTCCCTGCTGCTGCACCAACACTTTGAGCAGCAACCATTAATGCTCCTGATAATCCCAGTAGATTGGCTGTCTCAAATTGAAATTGACTGAGCATTAAATTACTAACTGTATTTGATCCAGCAAGAAATGCACCTACAGCTCCAACAGCAGGAGCGAACATGGGATAAATTTGTCCCATTAAATTTGACATACCCTCCGCCATTGCTATTGGCATACTAACAATATCATTTGTATTTATCCCAGAGTTTATCATAATTCTTACCAAAGGAACAGTAAATATTAGAACGAACCCAGCACCATACAAAGTTTTTATTGAATCTTTTAATGCTTCTGAAATCTCAGTAAAACTCATCCGATAGAGTAAAAATGTAACGACACATACTGATATAAGTATACCACCAGGTAAATATAAAATTTGAAAACTAGCATTTATTTTTTCTTCATGAAAAATATTAATAAAATTTATGTTAACTGACTTTAAAAAATCAGTAAACGGCTCAAAAGTCCTAGAAAAAACTAATAATAAAGCAAGAAGTACATATGGAGCCCAGGCCATTAAACTACTTATTTTTTTTCTTTTATTATCATCAAATGATATATGAATATTTCCTAACCATGTCGTTGGCCATTCCGAGGGAGGTGGAAAGTCCCAAGAGTCTTTTGGTACTAAAAATTTAAACTTTATTGAAATAGTAACTATAGCTAAACCTATCAAACCTCCTATTATTGAAGGAAACTCTGGACCAAGGAAAATTCCAGCAAGAACGTATGGGACTGTGAAACTTAATGCTGAAAAAATTGCAAAAGGTATAATTGAAAAACCTTCTGTCCACAATTTATTTTTTCCAAAAAATCTAGTCATTACCATTATTAATAGAATCGGCATAAAAGTACCGCAAATAGCATGAATAATTGCAACTTCTGAAACTATAATCTTAAAAAATGAATTCCATTCAAGACCTTTTTGCATAAGTTTTTCAGTTAAAAATATTTTATCTAAACCTCCTTGAACACCAACAATCATTGGAGTTCCAACCGCACCAAATGAAACTGGTGTTGACTGTATCATCATACCAAATACTACTGCTGCTAATGCTGGAAAACCAACAGCAACCATTAAAGGTGCTGCAACTGCAGCAGGAGTTCCAAATCCTGATGCACCTTCTATAAAACATCCGAATAACCATGCTATTAAAATTACTTGAACACGTCTATCTGGACTGATTGTTGAAAAACCTTTTCTAATTGTCGTTATTGCTCCAGAATATTTAAGCGTATTAAGAAGCATAATTGCTCCAAATATAATCCATAAAATACCTGCAGTTATTATTAAGCCCTGAATGGTTGATGCTAAGATTCTTAAATCACTTACTCCCCAAAAAAAGTAAGCTATTAAAGATGTTAGAATAAAAACTATAGGCATAGCATATTTTGCTGCAACTCTTAAACCAACTAAAAGTATCCCTGCAAACAAAATGGGAGCAAATGCTAACCAAGCAAGCAATCCACTTTCCATAATAATCTCCTTATTTTAATTTTTAATTATAAAAATAATGTAATTTAAATTAATTAAACTATTTATTATAAAATGCAAAATCAAAAAATTTACAATCATGCTAATTCAAGATTAACAGATTATCTAAACAAAGATATTTTAAATTATAGTAAACTAAGAAATTATGACTTTGGAACAGAAAAAAGAAACAACGTATCTAATCTTTCAAAATTTATTTCACATAGAATACTAAATGAATTCACAATAATAAAAAAAATACTTTTAAAATATAAATTAAATAATGTTGAAAAGTTTGTTCAAGAAATTTTTTGGAGGGTTTATTGGAAAGGTTGGTTGGAAAACAGACCTAAAGTTTGGAAAGATTTTTTAAACTCAACTAATTTAATTTATGATCACAAAAATTATATAAATGCATGTAAAGGAAATACGAATATTTCATGTTTTAATGAGTGGGTGAAAGAATTAAAGAATTATAACTATCTTCATAATCATACAAGAATGTGGTTTGCCAGCATTTGGATATTTACTTTAAATTTACCATGGCAATTAGGTGCAAAATTTTTTATGGAACATTTATTTGATGGAGACTCTGCATCTAATACATTAAGCTGGAGATGGATTGCAGGATTACAAACTAAAGGAAAGCATTATTTAGCAAAATCATGGAATATAAGTAAATATACTCAAAATAAATTTTCAAATATTGTTCTTAATGAAACAGCATTTCCTAAAAAAGAGGTTATAAATTATCCATTAGAAAAAATCTACTTAACGGCAAATAAACAAAAAATAAATGATTACTTAATTCTTTTTGAAAATGATTTATGCTTCGAAAATAGACAAGATGATTACAATAGGTATAAAAGAATATTTCTCGTACTACTAAATAATAACATACGAAAAATTTCTCTAAGTGAAAAAGTTTTAAATTTTAAAAAAGAATTAATTAATAGCTTTCACAATAACTTTTCAAATTCAGAAATTTGTGAATCAGAAAAATTTTTTTTAACATTTAGTTCAATTAAAGATTTTGATGTTATTTATCCCTTTGTTGGAGAAAATCTTGATTTTATCAAAGAAAAATCAAAAAAATATAAACTAAATATAAATTTTATTTTTAGGAATGAAGATAGGTTATGCTGGACCTTCTCACAAAAAGGTTTTTTCAATTTTAAAAAAAATATTCCAAGAATTATTAAAGAATTAAATTTAATGTAATTCTTAAAAATAATGAGTTTTAATTTTTAAAAAACTTTGAACAATTTCGTTTCACAATTATAATTATCGCTGGATTTAAAAATGTCAAAAAAAATTAAACTTACAACAGTTTTTGAGATTGATGATAATCAGCATGTTGACGAGATAATGCTTGAAAGACAAATAAGATCAATAGGTAAAATTCATTCATTTGATATTGATTATGGTTTATCTTCTGAGTCTGATCAATTTAAAGAGATTACGAATTCTGAAACTATATCACATTCAGATATATCTGAGCTTCTTAATAGAAATAATAAAATATATTTTGAATCAATAAGTGTAGAAGAAAGAAGATTATTAGCTGTAAATATTTTATTAAATGCAAATTTAAGTTCTATTGAAAGAGATAGAGACTTTAAAAATAAATTTATAACAATGCTAGTAGAAAAGTTCGATCAAAGCGAAGCATATGTATTGAAGTTAATAGAGAATACTAAAAATAATAGTTTGCTTGAGATTTTAAAAGTAAAATTTCTAGAGACAGATTTAATTATGATGTTTGTTTTTATATTTAGAAGTGTTTTATCAAAAGGAGAGGAAGACTTTTGGGAAATTGAATTGATAGAAGGAACTTCAGCTGCATTCTCAATAGAAAATATAAATGATATAAAAAAAATGGCTAATGAAAGAGTAAAGATAATAAAGGCCATAAATAAAATAGAATCAGATGAGTTAACTTTTAAAAAACTTAAAGCACTAGAAAAAAATGTAATGATGGCATTTATATTAATTGAATGCACGTATATTGATGGAAAGGTTACTATAGAACAACTCAATCAGTTAAAAATAACATTTAATGAAAAGTTTAATTTTTCAAATAATGCAATAAGTTTTTTTTTTCAAAAACATAATAATGATAGTAAGAATAAAAAAAATTCTGATTCATTAATTAAAAAAATTGAAAAAACAATAAGCTATAAAGAGAAATATGAGTTGTTAGTATATTTTTGGGAAGCACTATTAACGGGTCAAGAATCCAATGTAGAAATTAATGATGAAGAACTGAGATTAGTTAGAATATTTCTAAGAAAATTTGATATGTCTGATATTGAGTCAGCTGAAGCAAAAAAAGAAGCAGAAACAAATTTATTAGAATTAAAACCTAATGAAAATAATAATAATAATAATGATTAGGAATAATTAATTATAATTCAACTAAAAACATATACAAATATGCTACTATAATTGCTGGAAATGCACTGTAAAGTGTTGCAATTATTGCTGCTTTGGGAACTAAAGCAATTGCTGGAAATAATGCATCACCATCATTAGATATTGCATTACCTAACTCTGCAGAAAAAGGGATGTATCCGTTTAAGTAAAACGTTGTAACTAATATTTGAGGACCACAACCCGGAATAAAACCAAATAGAATTGCAATAATTGGTGTTAATGGAACCCACACATCAAATAAACTTTTCAAATCAATAGAAGTAAAAAATATAATAAACTCAAAAAATAGAAATCCAATAAATACCCATGTTGTCACAAAATTCGTAGTATCTATTATTCTTGAAATATAAGATCTAGATTTCTCAGTTGAACATTGAAAATCACTCAAGGGGTTTAAAGTCCACATGAAAATAGAAATAATAGCTCCCCAAAAACCAATAGTATTTTTAAGACTAAAATTTTCATTAAATGAAATAAATTCATCTATATTAATTTGTAACATCAATAAAAATCCTGTAATAAAACCCGGGATAAAAACTAATATCCACATCAAATTAAAATTTGAAACAAATGTTTTTTTTACTTTTTCATATTCAATCTTGAGGTTTTTTTTATTTTTTAAATAATTTTCTTTATGAAATAAATCGACTAAATATCCTGTAAATATTCCAGAAAATAATGTTATTAGAAAAACTAAAAATCCTTTTGAAGGTTCTTTTGCCAATAAAAGAAAAGCAGCATCGCCCATGGTTGAAGTTAATACCGCAACCAAACTACCAAAACTAATTTTACCTTGTATATATTGTGTAACTATTATTATTGCACCACCACATCCAGGAAGTGATCCTAGAAATGAAGCAATTAAAACATGAAATTTCTTAGTTCTTTTCAAAAATATTTTGATTTCAAATTTTGTAAAGAAATCTATACCTAAAAAAATAAATAATGTGAAACCAACAAAAACAGATACTTGTAAATAAGCTTCAATTAAAGAATTTTTGATAATTTCAGAAAAATTATTTGATAGAATTAATAAAAATAAAACTAGAATACCAAGAAAACATTTTTTTAATAACCTTCCTTCGTTAGCTATTAATATTTCTTTATTTTTGATAACACTGACTAATAATGCGTTCATTAATTTTCAATAAAAAAAAAGTTTAAAGACATTAAAAAATGTAATACTTAATAGAAAATATGAAAGTAAATTCTTGTTCACTTAACTATTTAATGCAACTATATAGTAACATAAAGTTTTAAAATCATTTATTATTAATATTTACTTTTATTTTTTTTATGTCTAATAGAAAAGGAATATTCTTCTAACCCCTTTTTTAAAAATATTTTCATTTATTAATAATCTAATTTTATTTTTTTTCATTATTTAAAATATATTAAAAAAAAATCATATTCGATAATCTGTGATGAAGTTGAAGTGCAAGTGAACTTATGACATTAGGTTGATTATTTAATAACTTCTTTAATTCATCTAAAGAAATAGGTAATTTATGATTTGACTCTTTAGCTAACTCTTCAGAAAATGATTTAATAACTTCTTTTAACTTTAGAGACGAATTTAAAATCTCATTTAAGGCTGTCGGCTTAATTTCAACTATTTCAGCAGGAGTTATCGCTTTTATAGTTGCTTTTCTGTTATCACCAATTATTAATGATAACTCTCCAAAAATCTCCCCTTCACTAATCTTACCAACCCTCAGTCCATTTCTTATAACAACAAAAGAGCCAGAAATAATTAAAAAGGCACTGTTACCAGAGTCTCCTTGTTTAAAAATCTCATGTCCAGGTAGTATTCGTAATTTTTGTTTCAATATACTTCAAAATTAATGTTTAAATAATATTTAAGTTTAATATACTCTTTTAATAAACCTAGTTAAAATAATTCATAAAACTAAGTTTTTTTTATAAATAATTTTTATGGAGTAAATTAATGGCAAAAGGAATGGATAGAAAAAAGGATCAGAAAAAAGTTGGAAAAAGTTTAAAGGAAAAAAGAGCTGCAAAGAGAGAGAAAAGAAATAATTAGATGAGCTATCTATTCTTAGCTGGAGCAATAATTTTTTAATTAATTTACGTTAACTAGAGGGAGTCTTAATTTATATTTACAAATAAAGGATAGTAAAAAAGAAATGGTAAATTTTCTCCCTCATTATTTTAAAAAATTAATTATCACGCTTAATAATGTGAAAGCCAAATGAAGTTTCAATTGGATTAGATATCTCATCTACTTTAAGCTTAAATGCAGTATCCTCAAACTCTTTAACCATAACACCTTTACCAAATTCTCCTAAATTACCTCCTGATGACGCAGAGGAGCAATCTGAATGCTTAATTGCAGCGTCAGCAAAAGCAATTTTATTAGAATTAATCTTTTCAAGAATATCATTAATTAGAGTTAAAGCTTCTTCCTTTGAAATTTCAGATCTAGAACTTTGAGAGTCCTTATGCATTATCAAAATATGAGAGGCTGATATTTTTTTTGTCATATTTTTTTAAATCTTAGTTAAATACTTTTTTGAAATTGAACTTATTATAAATATAATGAATATTAACAGATATATTACATTATAATCAATAATATAAAACATCAAATAATAAACAAAAAAAGGTATTAATAAAGAAGCAATTAAAAAAGGTATATTCAAACATAAAAAAATTGTAGAAAAAAAATTCTTAGAAAAAAAAACTTTTATGTCATAAAAAAATAAATTTAAAGATATTGAAGAAATAAACGCAACAAAAAAATGAAGAAAATTTATACTATATGTTGTTTTATGATCTACTAAGAAAAATAAAATCATACTCAAGATTAACACAAATGAGCAAAAGTAAGTATTTACTTTTTCTCTTCCAATCAGTTCAAATATAAAATTAGAGAATAAACAAGTTAAAAAAAGAAATAAAATATGTATTAATTTTATTTCAGAAAAAAACATATTTTCAGGAGATACTGTTCCTGGCAACCAAGAATTGAAGCAAAAAAATAAAATATATGTAATGGGTATCAATATTGATATATTTTTTAGAAAATAGATTACAAAATCTTTAGAGCTAAAATTAATATAAAATTCTTCCTTCGAAATTACTTTCTGACTCAAATTTTCTTTGTTTGTATCATTTAAAATAGCAAAAATAATACTCAATAAAATAGGAAAAATATATCCAACTTTCCAAGCCCAGTTATTTAATTCCGAATTAGAAAAAATCTGATTAATAAAAATTGAACATGAAATACCAATGAAAACACCTATTAAAAAAGTTAACCAATAACTAACATTTGTATAACTGGTTAAAGTGTTTTTATAGTATTCACTCAAAAAATTATTATTTAAAGAAATAATGAAGCCAACAGCTAGTCTACTTATTCCCAATAAAAGTATATTTATATACATCAAACTACTTAAATTTGGAGTTATAATAGGTAATAAATAAAATATTGGTAGTACTATTAAGAAAAGATTTTTTCTATAAAGTATTATTTGATTCCCGAACTTTAGAACAATAAATGGAACTAAAAATCTTATTATAAATGAAAGACTAACTATTAATAAGGTTAAAATCGTAGCAAGTCTATTATCTAAATTTTGAAAATAGAAAAAAGCCAAAAAAGGTATGAGTGAAAAACTAAGTGATATATCTATTCCATCAATTAATTCATTGAGACTATTTATTTTGAATAAGGATGAAGACTTTTTAATTTTATTTTTCATTTTTTAGATAAAATTTTCAAAAAATTTATTATACTATAAATCTTTTTATCTCGATCAAAAGATTTAATCAAATACAAAAGTTTGTTGTTTGGTCTTAATTTTAAACTTTCGGGATTTTTATTAACTAATTTAATTAATTTACTGAAATCATATGATTCTTTTGAAACTCTAAAAGTTAGTATAAAACCTTTTGTACCTAAACTAATTTTATTGATATTACATAATTTACAAAGATTTTTTATCTCAATGATTTTTACCAGATTAATAAGCTCTCTTGGAACTGGACCAAATCTATCTCTAAGTTCATTTAGTATCTCATTAATTTTTAAAATATCAGTTATACTAGATATTCTTCTATAAATATTAAGTCTAATCTGAAGATCACTTATATAATCTGTTGGAATAAAGACAGGAAAACCTAAATTAATTTGTGGAGACCAATCTTCAATAATACTTTCATTTCTAATTTCATTGATAGCATCTCTAACTAATTTTTGATACAATTCAATTCCAACTTCTCTTACGTGTCCTGATTGCTCTGATCCTATTAAATTACCTGCACCTCTAATTTCCATATCGTGACTTGCTAATGTAAACCCCCCACCTAGACTATTAAGATTATTTATTACCTCTAATCTTTTAATAGCATTAATACTTAATTTTTTTGAATCGGGAATGACAAAATATGCATAAGATTGAAGGTTTGACCTGCCAATTCTACCTCTTATTTGATAAAGCTGAGAAAGTCCAAAATAATTCGGTTTTTCTATTATAATAGTATTTGCGTTTGATACATCAAGACCAGATTCTATTATTGATGTAGAAACTAAAAGATCTATTTTTTTTTCAAAAAAAGAATTATAAATAGTATTTAAATCTTTACCGTTGAGTTTACCATGGACTATGTTAACTATACATTTGGGAACTAGTTTTTTTATTTTACTTTGTATTTTTTCAAGATCCTTAATTTTTGGTGCCACATAAAATATTTGTCCATTTCTATCAAGTTCAAGATTTATTGCATTCTTAATAGTATTTTCATTATAAACTGTTAAATAATTCTTTATAGCTAATCTATCTAAAGGTGGGGTTTTAATTAAGCTTAAATCTTTAATGCCAACAATAGATGATTGAAGAGTTCTAGGGATAGGTGTAGCAGTTAAAGTGAGTATGTGGACATCTACTTTAAATTTTTTTAATTTTTCTTTTTGTTCAACTCCAAAATTTTGTTCTTCATCTATTATAATTAACCCAAGATTATAAAATTTTAGTTCTTGATTTAATAACGAATGAGTTCCAATTATAATTTTTAAGTCTCCACTTTTAATGTTATCAAAAATTGTCTTTTTTTCTTTTAATGTCTGAAAACGAGTAAGTTTTTTAATATTAATTTTAAAACTTTCAAATCGGTCTAGAAAATTTTTATAATGCTGGTTTACCAAAAGAGTAGTTGGGCATAAAAATGCAACTTGATATCCTGAACTAGCTGCTATAAAAGCTGCTCTCATCGCAATCTCAGTTTTGCCATAACCTACATCACCACAAATTAGCCTGTCCATTGATTTCCCAGAAGCAAGGTCGTTCTCAATATCATTGATAGCTTTCAATTGATCTGAAGTTTCTGCATACTCAAATTTACTGGAAAAACTTTCATATAAACTATTATTTGTAAGCATAGTTTTACCTTTCCTTAATTCTCTTTTAGCAGCAGTTTGAACAAGTTCAAAAGCTATATGCTTTATTTTTTTTTTAATTAAAGACTTACGTAACTGCCAATTTTGAGTTCCAAGTCTATCTAAATTTATAAGATTTTCTTTAGAACCATACCTGCTTAAGAGTTCTAAATTTTCAACAGGAATTAATAATTTATCCTTATTATAGTACTCTAACTCTACACATTCATGATTTACTTCATACAAAAGTACATTTTTTAATCCAATATATTTTCCTATCCCGTGTTCTGAATGGACAACTAAATCTCCTTGATTAAGATTGGAGATTTCCGAAATTAAATTTTCAACATCAATATTTTTTTTGGTATATTTAAGAGTTTTTCTGCCAAATAAATCATCATCATTAATAACAATTAAACCATTGCTTGATTCATTTTTATGAATAAAACCTTTTTTTATATTAATTTTTAAAATTTTTATTTTTACTTTAGATATTTTAAAGTCAGTATTTTTAAGGATTCTTAAAATTCTATCTTTTGAAGTGTTATTTTTTACTGCAAAGATTATAAAGTATTTATCTAATTTAGACTTTAAATAATTTAATAAACTATTGATATCATTTTCAGAGTTAATTTTTTTAATTTCAGTTATTTCATTTGATAATGTAATAAATGAATTATTATTATTATAGTTAATAAAATTAGAAATTTTTATTGCATTTGTTGAGTTTATATCTTCACAAAGTTCATTATGATTTAAAATGAATTTATGAATATTTTCACCTGTATAATTTTCTGTAATAAGTTGACTTGAAATCCTTTTATATGAATTAAAAATAATATCTTTAAATTGAAAATTAACGATTAATTTGTAATTAACAAGATAAGAAAAAAAACTCTCTAATGAATTATAAAAAAAGGGAAGAAATTGCTCAATACCTGGTAATCTTATTCCTTGAGAAATATTGTTATAATAATTTTTTTTATTATCAATATTTAACGTTCTGAAATTAATTCTAAATTTTTCAATATTTTTTTTATTAAGAAAAATTTCTGAGGTTGGAATAAGTGAAGATTTTTTTAAATTATTTAAACTTAACTGAGTTATTGGATCAAAGTTTTTTAAAGAATCAATTGTTGATGCGAAACTATCAATTCTAATTGGAAAATCTTCACTAGGAGAGAAAATATCTAAAATCCCACCTCTTATTGCGAACTCACCCTTTTGCCTAACGGTTTCAACTCTTTCATATGAGTTATTAATTAAAAATTCTTTAATTTTTTCAATGGTAAGTTTAGAGTTTTTAGGATTTAACTCAAAGTATTTATTAATTAGGACGTCTTTTGGTATAGTCTTTAAAAGTAAAGATTCTATTGTAGTTAAAACAATATTTTCTCCTAAATCTATATTTAAAAGTTTTGTTAGAGTTTTTATTCTTGTTGTTCTTACTTCATTACTTGGAGAAATATTAGAAAATAATGGACAATCCAGATCTGGAAAATCTATTATATTAATTTTATTATCAATTGCTAAAATTTTAGACTTTAATGTCTTTAGTTCTTTTATATCACTACAAATATAAGAAATTTTTTTAAATTTTTTAATAGCTGAAACTAAAAACCAAGGAATTGAGTCTATAGTAAGATTAAAATTTGACTTATCTTCGTCAAAAAAGAAGTTACTATATTCACTATTCATTTATTTAATGATTTCAGTCTAATAAAAGTCTTAGTTTTTAAATTACTTGGTATTATTCTTTTTCCTAAAATAAAATCAAGCAATTCTAGATCAGGGATTTCCAATAACATAACTAGCTCATTTAAATCATCATCATCAATAGTCTTGTAATACTTATCTACAAATTTACTAAATAAAAGATCTAGTTCTTTAATTCCTCTATATTTCAACCTATAAAGTATTTTTTTCTTGTGAATTTCTTTATCCTGAGCCATTAAGTATATAAAAGGTAGAAAATATAATTTTTAAATTATGATATAGTAATTATTATGGTTAAAAACAACAATAACGAAATTAACATTTTAAGTGAACATATTAAAGTTAACTATAAAAATAGAGGTTTCTACGAAAAAGTTAAAAATATTTTTGGAAAAAGAATTGTAGATTTATTTTTACATATGCCAACAGAGTATATTCACAGAATTAATTTAAATGAAAAATTAAACAATTCTCATATAAATAAAAATTTTGCAATTGATTTAAAAATTATTAAGCATGAAAAAAGTTTTCATAAAAAATCACCATATACTATTTTTTGTAAAAATAATTTTGAACAAATAATTAAACTCATTTTTTTTAATGTTTCACCAAGTTATATGAAAAGTATATTTGAAATAGAAAAAAAATATAAGATTACTGGTACTATAGATTATTTCTCAAATTTTTATCAAATAATACATCCTGAAAATGTAGTTGAATATGAAAAAATAGATAATTTTGAAACAATTGAACCAGTTTATAACTTTAATAGAAATAAACTTAATAGAAGAATTTTTAGAAGTCTTATTTTAAAAAATCTAAAACATATGGTGAATTTTACTTTTCCTGAAGAATGGATAGATCAAAAAGTATTGAAAAAATTTAAATGGTTTTCATTAAAAGAATCAATAATAAAAATTCATAGACCAAAGAAAACAATAACAAAATCTGAACTTGAAAAAATACGAAGAAGATTAGCTTATGACGAAATTTTATCTAATTTTTTAATTATTTATCATTTAAAAAAAGATCAAAAAAATAATCTTTCAAATATTTATTGTGGTAAAGAAGATATTTCAAATGAAATTAAAAAAAATCTTCCATTTAAACTTACTAATGACCAAAAGAAAGTAATAAATGAAATCAAATGTGATATTAGAAGTTCTAATAAAATGTTTAGATTAATTCAGGGTGATGTAGGTTCAGGAAAAACTATTATATCCTTAATAAGTATGGCAGATATAGTTAATTCAGGATTTCAAGCAACTATTATGGTTCCTACAGAAATACTAGCTAGACAGCATCATAAATATTTCTCTGAAATTTTTAAAAATTTTAATGTAAATGTTTCATTACTTACAGGTAAAACTTTATTAAAAGAAAAGAATAAAATATACGATGACTTGATTAAAAATAGAATAAATATTCTCATAGGAACACATTCACTTTTTAACAAAAAATTAAAATTTTATAAATTAGGTTTAATAGTTATTGATGAACAACATAAATTTGGAGTTAATCAAAGATTAAATCTTCAGAATAAGTCATCAAACTGTCATATATTAGTTATGTCCGCAACACCTATTCCTAGAAGTCTAACGTTCGCTATTTATGGAGAAATTCAACTTTCCATTCTAAAAGAAAAACCTAAAGGTAGAAAAGAAATAAATACTTATATTATTAGTAATAAAAAAATAAAAGATTTAATTGAAGGTATAAAGAGAAAAATTAAAAAAAATGAAAAAGTATTTTGGGTTTTACCTAAAATTGGTAAGGAAAATGAAAGCTTAGATGGAAAAGAATCAATTTTATCGAGATATTCGTATTTAAATAAATATTTTTCAGGCAAAATTGCTTTTATTCATGGAAAAATGAAAAAAAAAGAAGTTAATGAAATTATGGAAAAGTTTAAAAATGAAGATATTATGATACTTGTTTCCACAACTGTTATAGAGGTTGGTGTAGATATTCCAAATGCGAGTTTAATAATAATTGAACATGCTAATCGTTTTGGTCTTGCACAACTTCATCAATTAAGAGGAAGAATAGGAAGAGGAAAACTAAACTCAGACTGCATTTTACTTCATCATAATGATCTTAGTCCAATCGGAAAGGAAAGGCTTTTGACAATGAAAAACTCAAATGATGGATTTTTTATTGCAGAACAGGATCTAAAGCTTAGAGGAGGAGGACAAATTTTTGGCACAAAACAAACTGGACTGCCTAAATGGCGTTTTTTTAATCCCTATTTAGATATTGATTTTATTGATGATGTAAGAAAAAATTGTGATAATATAATTAAATCATATGAACTTAATGAAGAAAAAATAGACTTCTTAACAAATATATTTTTTAGAGAAAAGGAAATAGATATTTATTTTACTGGTTGAGAGTTTGCTGGAATAATACCAGCAGATACAACTGTTTTAATTGCATCATCAACCTTTACATCTAAATACGTAAGTTCGCTCTCTGGAACTAATAATAAAAAGCCTGAAGTTGGGTTAGGAGTTGTTGGAATAAAAACATTGATTAACTTCTTCTTTACTTTTTTCTTAATTTCTCCTGAAGTCTCTCCAGTTGTAAATCCAATTATCCAAGTTCCTTTTCTTGGATATTCCAGTATAACAACATTTCTAAATGCATCTGACTTATTACTGAGAATAGTTTCTAGGATTTGTTTAATAGTCTTATAAAAAGTTTTTATAAGTGGAATATTCTGAAGTATTAGTTCTGTTTTATTTACTAACCACCTGCCAAAAAAATTAGCTGTTAAAAAACCAATTAAAATTAAAAATATAATCAATCCCAAAAGGCCAAGTCCAGGGATTTCTCTTGGTAAAAACGTATTTGGATTAAATTCAATAGGAATAAATGGAGTAACCAAATCATCAAAAATATTTACTAATGTAAATACAATCCATAGAGTTATTACTACTGGGGCTGTAACTAAAATCCCAGTAAAGAAATAGCTTCTTAGTTTTAAAACTAAAATTTTTATTGGTGATTTTCTTTTAAGTTTTTCAATCATATAATTTAATGGTACGCCCGATGAGACTCGAACTCATGACAGCTCCCTTAAAAGGGGAGTGCTCTACCAACTGAGCTACGGGCGCATAATCTAAGGATATAATGAAGATTTAAACAATTGACAATAAAAAAATTATTTTTTCAATCTCATTGAAATAATTTTTGTCGGATTTTCAATCACTTGTCCATTTTGTCCTTTGCCTTCTGGAATCCTGTCTATTAAATGCATTCCTTCAATAACTTTTCCAAAAGCTGTATAATTATTATCCAAAAAAGGATGAGTGTCATAACAAATAAAAAATTGACTATCAGCTGAATTTGGATCCTGAGCTCTTGCCATTGAGATTATTCCTCGAGTATGTTTTAAATCATTAAATTCAGCTTTAAGATTTTTTCCACTTCCACCAGTTCCATTTCCATCTGGATCTCCTCCCTGAGCCATAAAACCTTTAATTACCCTGTGAAAAGTCAAACCATCATAAAAACCTTCGTTAGATAATTGAATAATTCTTTTAACTGTATTTGGTGCATAATCTGGAAACATTTCTATTTTTACTGTTCCAGATTTAAGGGTCATAAAAATAATAGGATTTTCACTGGCAATAACATTTTCTGAAAAAAAAAGAGATTTTAAAAAAAGAATACCTGCAACAAAAAATTTTTTTTTTTTAAAATTAAATTTCATAATTTTTCTCCTTTAGTTTTTCGTTAAATTTTTTTAAAACATTCTTAGGAACAAATGGTTTAATATTTCCTTTATGATAAGCTACTTCTTTTACAAATCGAGCAGAAGTAAGTTGCATTTTTTCTGATGCCATTAAAAAAATAGTTTCTATATCTGGACCGAGTTTTGCGTTCATACCAGCCATTTGAAATTCATATTCAAAATCTGCAACTGCTCTTAATCCTCTTATAATTACTTGAGCATTAAAATTTTTTGCGTGCTCAACTAACAAATTATCAAAACCAACTGCTAAAATTTCACAATTATTTGATTTAATACTTTTTAATGACTCTTTTACCATATTAACTCTTTCTTCAAGAGAAAAAAAAGGTGTTTTATTTATATTATTAGCTACACTAATAATCAATTTATCAACTATATGAGTGGCTCTGATAACAATATCGAGATGACCTAATGTAACAGGATCAAATGTTCCAGGGTAAATACCGATTATTTTTTTTTTATTCATCATTTTCTTCAAGTTTCGCAACTGATACTACTTTTTCATCTTCAGAAACATTAAATAAAGTAACACCTTGTGTTTGTCTTCCGGCAATTCTTACATCATTCATAGGACATCTAATTAATTTACCTTTGTCTGTAACTAACATTAATTGATCTTTATCATTAATCGGGAAAGAGGCTATGACTTGATTTCCATTTCTTCCAGATAACTGCATATTAGCTATACCAAGTCCACCACGTTTAGTTACTTTATATTCATAAGCAGAGCTCCTCTTACCATGACCTTTATCTGTTACACTTAAAATAAATTCTTCATTTTCTTTAAGAATGTCCAGTTTATCTTTAGGAACTAGTTTGTTATCATATTCTTCTTTTCGCCTTATTTGATTTGAAACTTTTAAATAGTTATCTCTTTCCTGAACATCAAAAGTAATATCATTTAAAATTGCAAGTGAAATAACAGAATCATTTTTGTGGAGTTTTATACCTCTTACTCCGATTGATGATCTTCCTGAAAATAATCTAACATTATTTGCAATAAATCTAATACACTTTCCTAACTTCGTAGATAAGAAAACATGTGACCCTTCTGAACAAGTAATAACATTAACTAATCTATCATTTTCAGATAATTTCATAGCTATTTTTCCATTTGCATTAATATTTTGAAAATCAGAAAGTTTATTTCTCCTGACATTACCATTTGATGTAGCAAAAATAATATTATTATTCTTTTCGCCGACAATATAGGGCATTAAGGTAGTGATTTTCTCATCAGATTTAAGTGGTAATAAATTTATTAATGCTTTTCCTTTTGATTGAGGGGTTCCTATAGGTAACTTATAGGTTTTAAGCCTATAAACTATTCCTCTTGATGAGAAAAATAATATAGGAGTTAATGAATTAACCACAAAAACTTCGTTAACGAAATCTTCATCTTTAGTTGACATTCCTGATCTACCTTTCCCACCTCTTTTTTGAGAGCGATATGTAGAAAGAGGAACACTTTTTATGTAACCAGTATGAGTTACAGTAACAACCATTTCCTCGGAAGTTATCAAAGATTCATCATCAATATTTTCTTCCGATTCAGAAATTTCTGTTTTTCTTTGTGCTGACAGTTTCTTTTTAATTTTTTGCAAACCTTCATTTAAAACTCTATTTAATTCATTTTTTGAAGCTAAAATTTTTAAATAATTTTTAATTAACTCAGCGCATTCACTTAATTCGTCAGAAATTTTTGATCTTTCTAAGTTAGTTAATTTACTTAATCTAATTTCAAGAATTGATTTTGCTTGTGTTTCGGATAATTGATATTTCCCATTAGTTATAGGATGAGCAGGATCATTTATTATTTCAATAAGTTCAGTAACTTTTTCAACATTCCAACTTTTTTTTAATAATTTTTCTTTAGCATCATTCGTATCAGAAGATTTTTTTATTAAATCAATCATTTCATCAATATTTTCTAGAGCAATTGCTAAACCACACAAAATATGCGACTTCTCTCTTGTTTTCTTTAAATGATATTTAGTTCTTTTAAAAATTATGGTCTGTCTAAACTCAATAAAATATTTAATTGCAGATCTTAAGGATAAAATTTGCGGGACACCATTATGAAGTGCTAATAAATTCATACCAAATGATGTCTGTAAGGATGTATATCTATATAACTGATTTATAATAACACTTGATTGAACTTCTCTTTTTAAAGTTAAAACAACTCTAACACCTTCTCTATTTGATTCATCTCTTAAATCTGAAATTCCTTCAATAGTTTTATCTCTTGCTGCCTTAGCAATACTTTCAATTAATTGAGTTTTTTTGATTGAAAAAGGAATTTCTGATATAATTATTGATTCTCTTCCTTTTTTTCCATCTTCAATACTAACTTTACCTCTGATTAAAATTGAACCTTTTCCAGTTAGGTATGCTTGCCTAAATCCACTTTTTCCTATAATTATTCCACCAGTAGGAAAATCAGGACCCTTTACAATATTCATCAATTCATCATTACTTATATTTGGATTTTCTACAAAAGAACAACACGCATCAATTATTTCATCAGGACAATGCGGTGGAATTTTTGTTGCCATTCCAACTGCTATGCCTTCTGAACCGTTAATTAATAAATTTGGGAATTCAGATGGAAGTAATTCTGGTTCTTTAGTTGTTCCATCATAATTATCTTTAAACTCAACTGTTTCAAAATCAATGTCATTGGTAAGGTATGAAGATATATCAGCTAGCCTTGCCTCGGTATATCTCATAGCAGCTGCAGAATCACCATCCATAGAACCGAAATTTCCTTGACCTTCTATTAATGGTACTCTCATGTTAAATTCCTGAGCAAGCCTAACCATAGCATCATATATTGCTGTATCACCATGAGGATGATACTTACCCATTACATCACCAACTATTCTTGCTGATTTTCTTGTTGGCTTTCCAAATGTATAACCTGCTTCATTCATAGCAAATATTATTCTTCGATGAACAGGTTTAAGACCATCACATACATCAGGTAAGGCTCTTGAAACTATAACACTCATTGCGTAGTCAAGAAATGAACTTTTCATTTCTTGCTCAATATTAATATTTTCTATATTTTCAGATTCTGAAAAATTATCTGGTGAACTATCGTCAATCATTAAAGATTTTACTTGTTAAAATGGTATTTCATCTTCTATATCAATATCTGAATTTGAATCTTTAGTTAAATTTTTCACCTTGTCATCACTTGAATTATTAGGAAGTGAAGAATTAATAAAATCATTATTGCCATCAGATTTATTATCTAACATTGTTAAAGATGAGTTAAAATTATTAAGCACTATTTCTGTAGTATATTTTTCAACGCCAGCCTGATCAGTATACTTTCTTGTTTGAATTTGACCCTCTATGTAGATCTTTGAACCTTTTTTTAAGAATTTTTCCGCAATTTTAGCCAAGCCGTTTGAAAAAATTACAACCCTATGCCACTCTGTCTTTTCTCTTCTTTCACCAGTATTTCTGTCCTTCCAGCTTTCCGATGTTGCTAAAGAAAGTGTTACTATTGAATTATCATCCTGGGATTTTCTAACTTCAGGATCATTCCCTAGTCTTCCAATCAAAATTACCTTATTTACAGAACCTGCCATTTATAACTTTTTAAAATTAATTATAGTATTATATGCATATTTATAACATAACAAACAAAGAAATTGATAAACAAATTTAATTATTATGCTTAAAAAAGTAAATATAAAAGAATCATTAAACTTTATTAAAATAGTTGGAGCAAGACAACATAATTTAAAAAATATATCAATTAACATTCCAAGAAATAAACTTGTTGTCATAACTGGTTTATCTGGATCTGGTAAATCATCTTTAGCATTTGATACCATTTACGCAGAAGGTCAGAGAAGATATGTTGAAAGTTTATCTTCTTATGCAAGACAATTTTTAGATATGATGGAAAAACCAGATGTTGATTTAATTGAAGGCTTATCCCCTGCTATTTCAATTGAACAAAAATCTACTTCAAAAAACCCAAGATCAACAGTGGGAACTGTTACTGAAATTTATGACTATTTAAGATTATTATTTGCGAGAGTAGGAGTTCCATTTTCTCCCAAAACCGGATTAGAAATAAAATCACAATCAGTAAGTGAAATAGTAGACTCTATTTTAAAACTCAAAGAAGGGACAAAGTTTTATCTTTTATCTCCAATAGTTAAAAACAGAAAAGGAGAATTTAGAAAAGAATTGAATGAATTTCAACAAAAAGGTTTTATGAGGTTTAGAATTAACGGCGAAAATGTAACTGTTGATAACTTACCAGAACTTGATAAAAATAAAAATCATTCCATTGATATAGTTGTAGATAGACTTGAAGTTAATAAAAAATATATTTCTCGAATTGCTGAATCAGTTGAAACTGCATTAAATATTTCTAATGGAGTTATTTATGTTCAAGAACTTTTATCAGAAGAAAAAATTGTTTTTTCCTCAAAATTTGCCTGTCCAGTTTCTGGTTTTGCTATCGAAGAAATTGAGCCTCGTTTATTTTCATTCAATAGTCCAAATGGTGCATGTAAAGAATGCGATGGTTTAGGATATAAAGAAAAATTTGATCCAGAGTTATTTATTGGCAATGAAGAATTATCTTTAAATGAAGGCGTAATTTTACCTTGGAATAAAAAAAATAATTTATTTTATAATGAACTTATAAATCAAGTTGCAATACATTTTTCAATAGATAAAAATCAAAAGTGGAAAGACATAGATGAAAAAATAAAAAGGGAAATAATTAATGGAAGCAATAGAAAAATAAAAATAAATTTTTCTTATTTTAAAGGAAATAATTTTAAAGAAAAAAATTACGATGGAGTTATTGGTTTTCTTGAAAAAAAATTATCTCGATCAGATCTTTGGCAACGAGAAGAATTATCTAAATATCTAAATAAGTTTTCTTGTGTAAAATGTAAATCGTCAAGATTAAAAGATGAGGCAATGTGCATTAAAATAGATAAAAAAGATATTTTTGAAATATCAAATCTTTCTATAACTAGGTCCTTAAAATGGTTCAAAGAGTTAGATAAAAAATTATCTAAATTTCAGAAAAATGTATCCGAAAAAATAGTTAAAGAAATCATAAATAGATTGATATTTTTAGAAGATGTTGGTTTAGGTTATTTAAGTCTGTCAAGAAACTCCACAACATTGTCTGGAGGAGAAAGTCAAAGGATACGTCTTGCTTCTCAAATTGGTTCAGGATTAACAGGAGTTCTTTATGTTCTTGACGAACCCTCAATTGGTCTTCATCAAAAAGATAATAAAAAGCTAATTCAAACACTTATTAAATTAAGAAATCTTGGAAATACAGTCATTGTTGTAGAACATGATGAAGAAACAATTTTATCAGCAGATTACTTGATAGATATTGGAAAAGGAGCAGGAGTTAATGGTGGAAAAATTATTGCACATGGAAGTCCTAATCAAGTAAGAAAAAATAAGGAAAGTTTAACTGCCTTGTATTTAAATAAAAAAAATAAGATAAACCCAAACAACAGATTATCATACAACAATAAAAATCATATTATAATTGAAGAAGCTGAAGGTAATAATCTAAAAAAAGTAACGGTTAAATTTCCGCTAGGAAATTTTATTTCAGTAACTGGTGTTTCTGGAGGGGGTAAATCTTCTTTGATAATTGAAACATTATTTAAATCATTGTCAAAAAAAATCAATGCATCAAAACATAAACCTCTCAAGTTTCAAAGTATTAAAGGTTATGAAAATATAGATAAGATTATTAAAATAGATCAAAATCCGATTGGTAAAACACCACGATCAAATCCTGCAACATATACTGGGTGCTTTACTTTTATTAGAGATTGGTATGCAAATCTTCCAGAATCAAAAGTGAGAGGATATCTTCCAGGTAGATTCTCATTTAATGTTAAAGGTGGAAGATGTGAAAATTGTCAAGGAGATGGATTGATAAGAATTGAGATGCATTTTCTTGCTGATGTTTATGTCAAATGTGAAGAGTGTAATGGAAAAAGATTTAACAGAGAAACGTTAGAAGTTAAATTTAAAAATAAAAATATTTCCGATGTATTAAATATGACTATTGAAGAAGGTTTAGATTTTTTCAAAGCAATCCCATCAATCAATTCAAAACTTAAAACACTCAAACAAGTTGGTTTGGACTATATAAAAATAGGACAATCAGCAACAACATTATCAGGCGGTGAAGCACAAAGAATTAAACTTTCAAAAGAACTTTCAAAAAGATCTACTGGTAGAACATTATATATTTTAGATGAACCAACAACTGGGCTCCATTCTCATGATGTTAAAAATTTACTTGAAGTACTTCATAAATTTGTTGAAAAAGGAAATACGGTAATTGTAATAGAGCATAATCTTGATGTAATTAAAACCTCAGATTGGATAATTGATTTAGGTCCAGAGGGAGGAGATAATGGTGGTTATATTCTTTTTGAAGGTAGTGTTGAGGAACTATTAGTGCAAAAGCATAACTCAACAGCAGAATGCTTAAAACAAATATTATAATTATTTTTTACCTAATCTTTTCTTAGCTGCAACAATTATGGGGTGAAGATCTGCAGAAACTATCTCTTCCTCAAGTTTATTTTTTTCTGAATTCAAAATACTCATATTATCTAATTGTAACTTTAATTTTTTATATAATATAAAATTAAAGATCATTATTATTAAAATCCCGCTAAGTAGTGAAATTAATAAAAGGATAATATTGAAAAAAATTCCTAATAAGAAACTAAAGATTAGCCCCAGGAAAAGTATAAAAATTATAAAGACTTGCATCCGTTAAAAACTATTTTTAATTAAATTCATTAAAAAACTTAATTTAGTAATTGGCTTATGTATATATTTTTTTTTATTAAAAAATAAGTTAATAAATGTTTTTTCGAAAACGTTTTCTACATTTAAATAAATTAAGTATGACTTTTCAAAAAAATAGTCATATCTTTTAATAGTATAGAAAAAAAGGACAACTTGAAACTCGTAGGATGAAAAATACTCACATTTTTTAGAAAAGTAAATTTTTTTTATTAAAAAGTTAAATTGGGAATTAAATTCTTTAAAAAATTTATCAACTAGCTCTTTATCTTCAATCTTTTCATCTAAAATTTGAAAATTATTTATTATTTCAATTAACTGGCTTGTAATATTGAATTTATCTAATTTCGAATGTAAATTTTTAACCAAAAAGTAATTACTTTCCTCCTTAAGAATCTCATCAATTAACCATTGGTATTTAATTTTCTTTAAGATCGGTTCTAAAGTTGAATTATAAATTTTATATAACTCAATTTCGAAAAGGAAAATCAATGCAATTTCATCCTTCTTATCAAAGTTTCCCAATTGTAATTGTAAGTAGCGAAAATAATTTTTTTTTTTTAATTCCTTAATTATCATTTGAATATTTAAAAAAAAGTCATATGTTATTTGTTTTAATTTTAACTTTATTAATAATTTCTTATTATTATTTTAATAATAATCCTTTATAAGATATAATTACATTAATTATTAATTAATGGGAGTTTTAATGTTCAATATTCTTTCGTCTTTACCGAAAACAATTTTAACAGGAATTTTGTTACTTGTTTTGATAACTGGAATCACAAATTCTTTTTCAGAACTTACTTTTTTTGATTACAGTTATACTACTTTCTTTTTTAGATGGCTTCATGTTCTATCTGGAGTTATGTGGATTGGTTTGTTGTGGTATTTTAATTTTGTTCAAATCCCTAATATGCCTAATATTCCTGATGATCAAAAACCAGCAATTGGGAAAGTTATTGCTCCTGCAGCATTGTTTTGGTTTAGATGGGCAGCTCTAGCAACCCTGCTAACAGGTTTAATCTTAGGCTATTTAAATGGATATATTCATGATGCATTAACATTAACAACATCTGATCCTAAAGCATTAATGATTGGAATTGGTATGTGGTTAGGAATTATCATGGCCTTTAATGTTTGGGGTATTATATGGCCGAACCAAAAAAGAGCGCTTGGGATAATTGAAGTTTTGCCAGAAATTAAAGCGAAGTCTGCAAAAAAAGCTATGATGTTTTCAAGAATAAACACATTACTTTCAATACCTATGTTGTACTGTATGGTTGCCGCACAAAATTTATATTAGGTATAGACGCAACTATCTAAATTAATCATTATCTTTTTCATAGCGTAATAATGCTATCAATGGTGAAGCAATAAAAATTGATGAATAAGTTCCAACTATTACTCCCCAAATCATTGCGAGTATAAAACCTTTTATAACCTCACCACCTAATAAAAGTAAGGCAATTAAAGCTATAAGGGTTGTCAAAGAGGTCATAATTGTTCTGGATAATGTCTCGTTTATTGAGGTATTCAGAAGTATATCAAATTTAATGATTTTTACTTTAGCTAAATTTTCTCTTATTCTATCAAAGACCACAACTGTATCATTTATGGAATATCCAGCAATTGTCAAAATTGCTGCAATAGATGCTAAGTTAAACTCAATTTGAGTAATAGCAAAGAAACCTATAGTTGTAATTACATCATGAACAACTGCTAAAACAGCACCCAAACCAAATTGCCAACCTGAAAACCTAAACCAAATATACATGAACATTGCAATAAGAGAATATATTACTGCTTTTAAACCCATAATTTTTAATTCTTGACCGACCTTAGGACCAACAAACTCAATACGTCTATAATCAACATCTACTGGTAGAATTTTTTTAACTTTATTTATTGCCTCTAATTGTTTAGATTCATCACCTTTTTGCTTTTCAATTTTTATCAAAACGTTATCTGCAATCCCAAATTCCTGAATTTCGAAATTTCCAAGATTTAATGAACCTAGATCATTTCTTAATTGATTTAAATCAGGTGAACTAGAAAATTTTGCATCAATCATTATTCCACCAATAAAATCGATTCCTAAGTTAAGACCTTTTTTAAAAAAAACAAATAAAGATAAAATAATAATTAAAAACGACAAAATAAAAGCAATTTTTCTTATAGAAAAAAAGTTAAAATTAAAACTTTGCTTAAAATTTAAGAGAGGCTTCATTAGATATATATTTTTTCTGGTTTAATCTTTTTAATCCAAACTACTATCAGTAGTTTTGTTAACATTAAAGCCGTAAACATTGAAGATAAAATACCAATGGAAAGAGTAACTGCAAAACCTTTAATAGGTCCAGAACCAAAATTAAATAAAAGAATGGCAGCAATTAAAGTTGTTATATTTGCGTCTAATATGGTTTTTAGTGCCTGCTTATAACCTAGATCAATTGAATTAATTGATGATCTTCCTGTGGATAGTTCTTCTCTGATTCTTTCAAAAACTAAAACATTTGCATCTACAGACATTCCAACAGTTAAAACAATTCCAGCAATTCCTGGCATAGTTAATGTTCCTTCAATTAGACTTAAAACTGAAATAAGGATTAATAAATTAAAAATAATAGCGATATCTGCAAAAAAACCAAAGATTCCATATTTAAGAAACATAAATATAATTACCAGAATTAATCCATAAGTTAATGCTTTCTTTCCTGCTGCTATAGAGTCTGCTCCTAAACTTGGCCCAACAGATCTTTCTTCTAAAACTTTTATTGGTGCAGGTAAAGATCCTGCTCTTAATAATACTGCTAAATCATTTGCTGCCTCCGGACTAAAATTTCCAGAAATATTACCTTGTCCTCCAGTTATAGGCTCTCTTATTTGTGGGGCACTTATAACTTTACTATCTAATAATATTGCTAGTCGTTGATAAGTGTTTTCTGTGGTAATTTTAGCAAATTTTTTTGCCCCTTTTTTATCAAATTCAAATGCAACAACATATTTACCATTTTGGGAATCAACTGTTGCAGCTGCATCTTTTAATCTATCACCAGATAGTAAAATTCTTTTTTTTACTACAAATTCTTTTTCATAAGCTGTTGGATCAGCATTAATAACCTTAAAAGTTCCTGGAGGTAATTTACCTCTTTGATTTGCAAGTTCAACGGTCGTAGGATCTAATAAATGAAAATTTAATTTTGCTGTCCTACCAATTAAAGATTTAACTCTTTCTGGATCCTTTATTCCCGGTAATTGTACAACAATTCTATCCTCTCCCTGTTTCTGAATATTTGGTTCCTTAGTTCCAGTTTCATCAACTCTTTTTCTAATTACTTCTATTGATTGTTCTAAAGTTTTTACTTTTAATTCCTGTAATAGTTTTTCAGAGAAAGACAAACTAAATTTTCCTGAATTAGAACTTTCAACTAAAATATCTCTAGAAATTTCTTTTCTTAATGATTTCTTTGCTTTATCGATGTCTTCTTTATTTTTTATAGTAACTGTTGCTCCAATACCTCTAGAGCCAAGATTTGTATATTTTATTTTTTCTTTTCTAAGAGAAGATCTAATTTCATCTACTAAGTCATCCGACTTTTCTTTCAAAACAGAATTTACATCAACTTCTAATAAAAGATGAGAACCACCCTGTAAATCTAAACCCAAATTAAATTGATTTTTTGGAAAAAAAGAAGGAAGTGCAGTTATCTCGCTTTTTCCATAAAAATTTGGAATAACAAACAATATGCTCAAAAAACATGTTCCAATAACAAAAAAAAATTTCCACTTGCTGTATTCAATCATTTTATTTTTTTTTCAATACATCCGAAACAGTAGATCTAAATATTTTAACATTTACTTTTTCTGAAATTTCTACCGTTAACTCTTCGTTATCAGCTTTAACAACTTTACCAATCATACCACCACTTGTTAAAATTTGATCACCTCTTTTTATTGAATCTAATAGAATCTTGTGTTCTTTGGCCTTTTTTTGTTGAGGTCTAATTAGTAAAAAGTAAAAAATGACAAAAATTAATATTAACGGTACAAATGAAGCAAACAATGATGGTTGTTGGGCTACATTAGCTGATTGAGCATTTGCATAACTAAACATATAAAAACCTTTTTAATTAATTTAAATTTAAAATATATTTATATATATTGTAAAATATTTAGAACACAATAATTGTAGAAACGCATGAATACAACAATTAATTTTTATTTGAACCTTTATAATTAAAATGATTTCTAAAAAAGAACTTAAAAATAATACTTATTTTTTTTTTATTTCAGCATTAAAAAAGTTTGTCTCAATAAAAGTTACTGATCTCCCTGATATTGAGGAATTAATTGGGATTGATTTACAAAAAAAAATAATTTTAAAAAACACTATTTCTTTTTCTCATAATAAAGCTTGTAATAACATTCTCTTTTGGGGCGCAAAGGGAATGGGAAAGTCAACTCTAATACTTTCAACAATTAAATTTCTTAATCTCAAAAAAGAAAAAATAAATTTACTAGAAGTTTTAAGTTCAGACATAAAGGATTTACCTGAAATTTTATACCAAATTTCTAAATTAAATGAAAAATTCATAATTTTTATTGATGATATATCTTTAAAAATTAACAGTAACGATTTTAAAACTTTAAAAGTACTTTTAGAAGGAAGCTTATTAAGTTATTACAAAAATATTATATTTTATACAACTTCTAATGCAAGACATATCATTAAGCCAATAGCGGAAGAAAATATCAATGAAATACAACTAAAAGATCAAAGAAATAATATAATTTCTCTTTCTGATAGATTTGGTCTTTGGGTAGGCTTCCATAAATGCAATCAAAAAGAATATATTAAAATTGTAAATTTATATGCAAAAAAATATATGAATAAATTTGACAAACATGAACTAGAAAAAAAAGCAAAACAATGGTCAGTAGAAAGAGGAGATTTCTCAGGAAGAATTGCTCATCAATTTATTCTTGCAAATTTAAAAAAATAAAAACTATAAATTTATATTAATTAAAAGTTTTAAGATAAAAATTCACTTGGATTTAACGCTTTTTTACCTTTTCTTATTTCAAAGTGAAGTTGAGGTATTTTGACATTTCCTGAACTGCCGACTGTCCCTATGTTTTCTCCTTTATTAACTATAGTCCCTTTATCTAAAAAAATCTTTTCTAGATGTGCATAAGCAGTTATCCAATTATCAGAATGTTTAATTAAAACTAAATTACCATAACCTGGAATCTCATTGCCAGCATAAATTATCTTTCCACCACTTGAAGCTATTACATTTTCACCTTTTTTTGCTTTTATATTAATACCATCATTATGTAATCCAGGTTTTATCATTCCATAGTTTAATATCACATTTCCATTCACAGGCCATTGAAAAAAAATAGAATTATTTTGATTTTTTTTCTTTATATTTTTTTTCTTCTTAACAGTAATTTTTTCTTTTTTTAGAATTTTCTTAGTTGACGGAATAAATAGTCTATTACCTACAAAAATCTTATTTTCAGAAGTTAGTTTATTTACTTTTGACAATTGATATCTATCTACATCATATTTTCTTGATATTGAATATATTGTTTCTCCTTTAAGAACTTTGTGAGTATTCAACTCGGGTAAAATTAATTTTTGTTTTGGATAAATCTTAAATGGACTTTCAATATTATTTAAATTTATTAAATCTTTTACAGAAACAAAATTTTTCTTTGCAATTAAAAATAAATTATCTCCGCTTTTTACTGTATATATATTTGTATTCTTTTTTCTTACCTCGAATGAATTTCCTTCTATGATTTTATAAGTTCCATATATTGTCTGTTCACAACTATATAAAGAACTTAATAAGAAAAAAAAAAAAATAATAATCATTTATTCATTTTTCCTTCTAATAAAGGTACAAATCTGACATTAAATAAATTTTCAGTTTTAATTGATTTTTTATCTTTAGTTACTTTTATAAGAGTCTGATCATTGTTTTCATCACCAAGAGGAATTAACATAATTCCATTATCTGATAATTGATTAATTAAAGCATTAGGTATTTCTGGGGCAGATGCTGTTACTATAATCCTATCAAAAGGACTTTGTTCATTCCAACCGAGTCCACCATCAGCATGTTTGCAATATATATTACTTAATTTTAAATACTTAAATTTAGATTCAGCTAATTCTTTTAAGGTTTTATATCTTTCAACAGAGTATACAAATCTACTTAACTTGGATAATATTGAAGTTTGATAACCGCTTCCAGTACCAATTTCAAGAACTCTCAATTTTTTATTTAACTCTAATTCTTGGGTCATATGAGCAACAACTAATGGTTGAGAAATTGTCTGACCACAGTCGATTGGTAAAGCAATATTAAGATGAGACTTTGATTGAATTGAGCGTTCTATAAAAATTGATCTAGGAATTTTTTCTATAACTCTAAGAACATCTTCATTAGTTATACCATTTTTTTTTAAAGTTAAGATTAAGTCTATAAAATTTTTTTCAATAGCTTTGTTTAAAAACATTTTATTTTTTTGTAATTTCTGTAATATCACCAACATATTTTCTAAGTACTTTAGGAATGATAACCGAGCCATTTTCTCGTTGGAAATTCTCCAAAATAGCAACAATAACTCTTCCTACGGCTAAACCAGAACCATTAAGAGTGTGTGGGAAAAAAATATTATTATTAGACTTATCTTTTGATCTCATATTCATTCTTCTTGCTTGGAAATCTTTACAATTAGAACAACTTGAAACCTCTCTATATTTATTTTGTCCAGGCATCCAAACTTCGAAATCTATTGTATATGAAGAAGCAAAACCAATGTCAGAAGAACATAATTCCACAAGTCTAAATGGTAGCTCTAAAAGTATTAGAATTTTTTCAATGCAATCGGTCATTCTTTTTAGTTCATCTGAGGAATCATCAGGTTTAGTTATTGAAACTAACTCAACTTTTCCAAATTGATGTTCTCTAATTAATCCTTTTGTATCTATTCCTGCAGAGCCTGCCTCAGCTCTGAAACAATTAGTGAAAGAGGTAAATCTTAAAGGTAAAGAATTACAATCAATGATTTCATCTCTATGTAAATTTGTAAGACTAACTTCTGCAGTAGGAATTAGCCATAAATCTTTTGCTGTACTAAACAAATCCTCCTTAAATTTTGGTAGTTGTCCAGTTCCATAAAGTGTTTTAGTTTTAACCAATTCAGGCACTACTACTTCAGTATAACCATTTTCTTTCGTATGAATATCCAACATAAAGTTTATAAGCCCTCTATAAAGAAGCGCTAATTCAGATTTTAAAACTGAAAATCTAGAACCTGATATTTTATTAGCTTGCTCATAGTTCATTAGTTCTAAATTTTCTGCAATTGTTACATGATCTTTAACTTTGAATGAAAATTTCTTTATTTCGCCATATTTTTTAATAATACTATTATCATCATCAGAATCTCCTAATGGAACTTTTTCATCCAAGATATTAGGAATAACTGCAAGAGCTTTTTCAAGCGAATTCTTTTTTTTTTCTATTTCAACATTAAATTTTGCAATACTATTTTTAATGGATAATACTTCTTCTTTAAGCTTTTTTGCTTCTTGCGGATTCTCTCTGGAAATTTTTCCAATTTCTTTTGAAATTTTATTTCTCTTTGCCTGAAAATCCTGATTTTTATTAAGTGTTTTTATATATTCATCATATAAACTAATTAAATCTTTGCTATTCAATTTAATATTTCTTTTTAACAAAGACCTATCAAAAAATTCAGTATTGTTTTTAATAAATTTTATATCAAGCATTACTTTTATTTTTTTTCATGAAAAAAATTATCAATAAAATAGCAACTTCGTAGAAAATAATTAACGGTATTGCTATTCCAAGTTGTGAAATTATATCAGGAGGTGTAAAAACTGCACTAAAAATTAAAATTCCAATAAAGTAATATTTTCTTTGTTCTCTTAAGCTTTTCACAGTTACAATATTAATTTTAGATAAAATTATAAGAAAGATTGGGAATAGAAATGATAAACCTGAAGCGAATAATAAATACATAATTAATTTCATATATTCACCAAATCTTGATTCTAATTCAATTGAAAAGTTCTGTAAATTATTATCTAACTGGAAAGATATAAAAAAATTCCAAACAATAGGAATAATAAAATAATATGCGAATAAAACACCTAAAAAAAATAGTATTGGAACTAAAAAAAATATAGGTAAGAAGAAAAATTTTTCTTTTTTATAGAGGGCTGGTGAAATAAATAAGGAAAATTGAAGAATAAAAAAAGGAAAGGAAGCTAGAAATGATGAAAATATGGATATTTTAAGATAGGAGACAAAAACTTCAGGCAATCCAGTAAAAATCATTCTTTTTTCTTCTGAACTTTCCATAAGATTATACAAAGGTTTAGATAAAATGTTTCCAATTAATTGAGAATTATAGAAAAAAAAACAAAAACATAAAAACATAAAAAGAAAACAATACAACAATCTGTTTCTTAATTCTTTGAAATGATCAATATAACTCATTTACTATTTATTTTCTTTTTCTTTGACTTCAATATTTTTTCAGCTTCATGATCAATACTAATATTAGTTAATTCATGTTTAATATTAAAAATATAACTGTTAATTTTTCTATAAAACAATCCTATATACCTTGATATTTTTGGAATATCCTCTGGTTTGACAAAAACCACTAAAAAAAAAATAATAATTAGTAATTCAACTAATCCTATATTAAACATTATTTTTTATCTTTTTTATCAATTGGTTTACTTTTAGTTATACTTTTTTCTTCTTTAAGTCCTTCCTTGAAGGATTTAATACCTTTAGCAATATCACCAGCAACTTTTGGAATCTTACCTGCGCCAAATAATATTAAAACAATAATTAAAATTAATAAAATTTCCCAATGACCTAACCCAAACATAATATAACCCTTTCCTTATACTTATTAATATTAATTTTCAAATTTTATAGATTCTAATTCTTCAACCTTTGGTAAATCATTTATATTATTTAATCCAAAATGTCGAAGAAACTCATAATCAGTTACCCAAGTAACTGGTCTTCCTGGGGTTTCTCTTCTCCCTTGAGGTTTAATCCATTTTAAATTTAATAGTATATCTAAAGTACCTCTAAAAACTGATTTACCTCTGATTTTTTCAATTTCTGCTCTAGTAACTGGTTGATGATAAGATATGATAGCAAGTGTTTCCATAGTTGACTGAGATAGTTTTCTTTTTTTTTCTGTTTCAATCCTTAAAAAATCACTTATTTCATTTGTGGTTTTAAAAAACCATTTTTTTTCAATACACTCTAAGTTAATTCCTCTATCTTTATAATCATCAACAAGTATTTTTATAATCTTTTTTAAATCAAATTTACCATGTTTTGATAATATTTGATTTATTTTTTTTTCAGACAAAGCATCATGAGATGAAAAAATTAGAGCTTCAACTAATTTTCTTGCTTCATTAAATTTCATTTTTATCCTTTAATTTAACAAATATCTTATTATAAACACTTTTTTGTATAATCTCTAACTTACCATCCTTGGCCATAGTTAAGGTTGCAAGAATTAAGGACATAATAGCTGACTTTTTCATTTTTAAATCATTTATTTTCAAAGGAAGAAAATCAAAAATTTCTTTCCATTCTTTATCTTTAAGCAAATATATTGATTTCATCCATTTCATCCCATCTTCGATAGAAAAATATCTATTTTTTTTAAATTGAAGATTAATTTTTTCCTGTTTTTTATATATTGATAAATAATTATCAAATAAATCATTCAAAGAAACGTTAATTACAGTCTTATTACTAATATAAAATTCACTTTTTGATTTTCTAATAAAAAAATCTTTACCTAATCTTGGAAGATCTTCAAGCTTTTTTGTAGCCGCTTTGATTGCACTATAGTGGGCTAATCTTTTTGTAAGATCTCCCTCAATGTTACTAATAGTATCAATTTCATCATCTGGTAATAACATTTTAGACTTAAGAAAAGCAAGAAAGGAGGCCATAACTAAATAATCAGCACTAAGATTTAATCTATGAATATTATTATTAATAAATTTTAAATATTGCTCTGCCAATTCAAAAATAGAGACCTTAGTAATATCAACTTTTTGTTTTTTAGAGAGATCTATTAGTAAATCTAACGGCCCTTCGTAACCACTTACATTAATACTTAGTAAATTTTCTTTCTCATCTGTTATCACTAACTAAACCAACCTTTTTTAATTTTTCTAAAATCTTTTTTTTATCAATCTTTTTAACCTTAATCTTTTTATAGTAATTTTTAAAGTATACGAATTTTTTTTTATCAACTAATTGCGATACTTTATAAATCTTTTTCATATCCTCAACTTTTCCTGAACAATATAAAACAATGTCACATCCACCTAAATAACAATTTTCAGTTCTTTCTGTTATTGTTCCACTAAGGGCCTTCATTGAAATATCATCTGAAATAACTAATCCTTTAAATTTCATCAGATTTTTAACTAATATTAAATTTAATTTAGAAGAATATGGAGCAACAAGATTATCTATTTTTTTATATACAATATGAGCTAACATTAAAAAGACTTCATTTTTAAGTTTAAGGAAAGGAAGAATTTCAATTTTTATAAGTTGATCAATGCTCGTGTTAACAATCGGTAAATGTTTGTGACTATCAACTTTTGCTTTCCCATGACCAGGAAAATGTTTTAATACCGTTAGAATCCCACTATCTTTGTGTCCCTTACAAAAATCTTCTCCAAGAGAGGAAACAATTTCAGGGTCATAACTAAAAGATCGATCACCAATAATTTTATCTGCATATTCAAAAAAAATATCCAAAACTGGTGAACAATTAACATCTACACCTATTTCTCTTAACTCATAAGATAATAAACGAGAATTTAAATAAGCCATATTTTTAGCTAATTTTTTGTTTTTCAAAAATAAATCACCAAAGATCTTTTGTTCAGGAAATTTAGTAAATTCAGTATTTTTGAATCTTTGCACTCTACCTCCCTCTTGATCAACGAATATAAGAGGATTTTTATTTATCGAAACTTTTTTTAGTTTTACAATTAAATTTTTAATTTGTTTTTTTGATTTAAAGTTTCTTGAAAAAAGAATAAACCCAAATGGATTTGTTTTACCAAAAAAATGAATCTCAGCTTTTGAAAGAGATGTACTTGAGCATGAGAAAATTACTCCTTTAGTGAATTCATTCATAAAATTTTATAGATTTTTTATAATTAAACATTTCATTCCTTCTTCTTTTAATATTTGACATACTTTTAAAGCTTCCTTTTTTTCAAAAGTCTCAAAACTTTGCATTCTATAAAAAATACCTTTATCAGGTATTTCAATCTTTTGTATATATGGCTTATCATTAATTAGAAATTTTGGTACTTTTTCTTTAATTTCTAAATAAGATTTTTCAATATTTTTTTTTGTTTTTGTAGCACCAAATTGTAATCTAAAATTTTTTTTATTTAATTCATGAATTTTTTTATTTTCAAATATTTCTTTCTTTACCGTTTCTTTATTAATTGAAATTTTTTCTGATTGAGTAGGATTGATTATTTTATATATTTCTAATTCTGATTCTAAATTATCTTTAAATTTTTGTTTAATTTTTAAAGGATTTTGATTTGGTTTTATTTCAGAAATGTAATTATCTGGCACAACTATATTATAAGTAAAAACTATCGTTATAATTGTTAATAAAAAAGAAAAAAATATTAAAATAAACTTTATATATTTTTTAATCATCATTTACATTTTATCAGGAGCTTTAATATCCAAAATTTTGAGTCCTTTATAAATAATATTTTTAACTCCTATTATTAAGCCAAGTCTTGCACAAGACAATTTAATATTACTTTCAATTAATATTCTTTTATTTTGATCATTGGTACCCATTGACCAATAAGAATGAAATTTTTTTGATAATTCATATAAAAAATTTGTTAACCTATGCGGCTCATAATAAATAGCTGACAAATATAAAACTTTTTCAAAAGAAGAAATCAATTTAATTAGTTCTATTTCTTCCTCTAATAATAATGAAGATAAGTCTAACTCATCATAATTAAATTCTAGCTCATATTTCTCCTTAGCAATTTTTATAATTGAATTACATCTAGTATGAGCATATTGAACATAAAAAACAGGATTATCTTTAGTTTTTGTCTTAATTAAATCAAAATCAAAGTCTATAATCTTTTCAGAACTTCTAGATATCATCATAAATCTTAATGCATCTTTTCCAACTTCATCTATAACATCTCTGAGTGTTATATAAACACCATCTCTCTTGGACATTTTTAAAGATTTTTTATTTTTAATTAAATTAACTAAAGCTGTTAATTTAATTTCAAATTTAAAGCTCTTATCAAATAAAGATTTGATTGCATTTTTAAGTCTTGCTACATATCCACTGTGATCAATACCCCAAATATTAAGTATAACGTCATAATCTTCATTTATTTTTTTCTTATGATAAATAATATCAGTCATAAAATAAGTTAGTCCTCCATCCGGTTTAACGAGTGATCTGTCCGAGTCATCTTTCAGTAATTTCGATCTAAAAAGAGTCTGTTTTTTTGGTTTCCAGTCCTTTGGATTTACTCCTCTTGGTGGATCTTGAAAACCTTCATATATCAAGTCTTGTTCTTTGAATGAATTTAATATTATTTCAACCTGTTTTTTTGTTGAAATTTTTTTTTCTGATGTATAAACATCATGTATTACACCAAGTTTTTTTAAATCTTTTTTTATATCTTTCAAAATTAAACTAACTGATTCGTTTCTAAGGAATAAATTTTCATTATAATCTTTTTCTTTTTTGGAATTTTCATAAATAATTCTTGCAATTTTTTTTATATATTCACCTGGATAAAACTCTTGAGGCAAAGGTTCTTCAATATTATTATTAAAATTATTGAAATAAAATTTAATTGTTTCAACTAGAAGTTCAATCTGGTTTCCAGCATCATTAATATAATATTCTCTGGTTACTTGATGTCCCATTGCCTCCAATATAGATGCAATAGTATCTCCTAAAACTGCTCCTCTTGCATGCCCAATATGCATCAAACCTGTTGGATTAGCAGAAACAAATTCAATATTAATCTTTTTCTTTTTTCTTTTTTTTTTCTTTTTGTTTGGATTTAAAATATTATCTAATTGACTGTACCAATAAGATTTTTCTAAAAATATATTTAAAAAACCAGGACCAACAATATCAATCTTAACAATAAACTTATTTTTTAATAATTCTACCTGAATTTTCTTTGCTAGGTTTGCCAAAGATATTTTAGATTTTTTAGAATATACCATTGCAACATTTGTTGAGATATCTCCAAATTTAGAATTTGGTGGAATTTCAATATTAAATATTTGATTTTTTAAGGAATCCTTATGAAGAATATTTTGCTTCACAAGTAATTCCAAAGAATTAAGGATCAATATGTTAAAATGTTCGTAAAAAAACATTGTTAAAAATTATAAAGATTAAAAAATTTTTTGTGGATAGTAATTGCATTTTTATCAGTTAGTCCCGAAATATAATCTGAAACATTATGAAAAAGTTCTTCTTTATTATTAAATGTTTTCCATGGTTCAGGCAACAATTGAAATTCATTTGTAAATAGATCAAATAATTCTGAAATTATTCTTTTTGCTTTATAAGTCATTGTCTTGACCATACTGTGGTTGTACATTTTACTTTTAAGAAATTTTCTTAATTCATTTTCATTCTTTTTCATTTCATTACTAAAACATACTAAATTTTTTTCAATTTTTTGAACTTCTAAGAGAGATTTAGGTTTATATTTTTTTATATTCTTTTTTGAGTTTTGAACTAAATCATCAATCATACTTTTAATTAGTAACCTCACAAGCTCATGTTTAATCCTATCCTTTGAATTAAACTTTTTTGGTATTTTAATTTTTTTAAGACTCTCCTTAACAATTTTTATATTTTCTAATTCTTCAATATTAAATAATTTAGCATGAAGTCCATCATCAATATCATTATTATTATATGCGATATCGTCTGAAATTGAAGCTATTTGGGCTTCAAAACTAGCATTAGAATATATATTACCATTAAAAAACTTTATTATATTTTCTATATATTTTGGTAATTTAGTTTTTTTTTTCAAAGGTCCATTATGCTTAAGAATTCCTTCAAGAGATTCCCAAGTTAAATTAAGGCCATTATAATATAGATATCTTTTCTCTAGCTCTATTAGAATTTTTAGTGCCTGAAAGTTATGATTAAAGCCACCATATTTAATCATTTTAGAATTTAAAGCTTCTTCTCCTGCATGACCAAAAGGTGTATGACCAAGATCATGAGCTAAAGAGATTGCTTCTGAGAGATCATCATTAACATTAAAAATTTTAGAGATTGAACGAGCTAATTGAGATACTTCAATACTATGAGATAATCTTGTTCTATAATAATCACCCTCATGATAAACAAAAACTTGAGTTTTATATTTTAACCTTCTAAATGCAGAAGAGTGAATTATTCTATCCCTATCTCTCATATAACAAGTTCTATTAATATCATTTCTCTCATTAAATATTCTACCTTTGGACTTTTGACTATTTGTTGCAAATAAAGAATAATTCATAATAGTTTAATTTTAACTAAATTTTTGTTATAAATAACTAAGAATTAAAACATAAATTAAAAATAGAACAATGATTACTGTAACAAATAGTGCTATTCAAAGAATTGAAGAAGTCAGTAAAAAAAAAAAATTGAACGATTGTATTTTTAGGATTGCTATAAATGGTGGAGGTTGTCAGGGATTTTCTTATGACTTTATATTTGAGAAAAAAATTAAGACTGATGATATTGTATATAAGTATAAAAAAGTAAAAGTAATAATTGACAAAACTTCATTAGAAATTATTAAGGGTTCAAAAGTTGATTTTACATCTGATATGATGGGTTCATATTTTAAAATAGAAAATCCTAAAGCAGTCTCTACATGTGGTTGTGGAACCTCCTTCTCAATATAATCAATAAATGCTTTTAGCTTCATGGAATATTAATTCTGTTAGAATTAGATTAGGAATACTTGATTTATGGATTAAAAAAAGAAATCCAGAAATTTTTTTTCTTCAGGAAATTAAATGCGAAGCAATTGATTTTCCATATAACTTCTTTAAAAAGCTTGGATACGAAAGCTATGTATTTGGTCAAAAAGGAAGAAATGGAGTAGCTATAATAGTAAAAAAAAATATAATTGAAAAAGAAGATACAATAAATATTGATAATCTTAATATTGAAGGTCAAGCTCGTTTTATCGAATATTATAGTAAAAAACTGGAAATTTATTTTTGTAATATATACGCACCAAATGGTAATCCTTTATCTAATCATGAAAAATTTAATTTTAAAGTAAAATGGTACGATAACCTAAAGGAATATCTTTCTAAACATATAAAAAACGAAAAAAAAATTATAATTGCAGGAGATTTTAACGTTCTAGAAAATGAAAAAGATGTAAAAGATTTTGATAATTGGTCTGAAGATGCGCTAGGAAAATTAATTATTAGAAAAAAATTTAGAAAAATTTTAGGATTAGGTTTTACTAATATTGTTAGACAATACTATGAACCTGGAAAAATTTTTAGTTTTTGGGATTATCAAAAAGCTGCATGGCAAAGGAACTATGGTTTATTAATTGATCATATTCTTTGTTCACCAAATTTGCTAGAAAGTATAATTTCTTTTGGCTCAGACCATGAAATGAGAGGGAAAGAAAGACCCTCAGATCATATACCAATTTGGATGGAGTTTAATTAAATATCAGAATAAATTTTTTTTTCTTTTTTTGCACCAGGATGCGTTACAGCACCAAATCTAGCAGAACCAACATTTTGAGAATACTTCCATAAAGCACCTGATTTAAAATCGTTACTTTTTAATTTTAATTTTTTTTTTCTTAATTTTAAATCTTCAGATGAAATGTTAATATCTATAATTCCTTTCTTAGCATCAATAATAATTTCATCACCATCTTTTATCAATGCAATTGGTCCTCCTGAAGCAGCTTCAGGACATACATGACCAACACAAAATCCTCTAGTTGCTCCAGAAAACCTTCCGTCAGTTACAAGCGCAACTTCTGATCCCATACCTTGTCCATAAATAGCTGCAGTTGTTGCTAACATCTCTCTCATTCCTGGACCACCTTTGGGTCCTTCATATCTAATAATAAAAACATCTCCTTTTTTATATTTTTTTTCTGAAACAACTTTAAAAGCATCTTCTTCGCAGTCAAAACAAATTGCATTGCCTTTAAAATATAAAGACTCCATACCAGCTACTTTAACTATGGCACCTTCAGGAGCAAGGTTTCCAACTAATCCAACCACTCCACCAGTTTTTGAGATTGGTTTGCTTGTGGAATAAATAATTTTTTGAGATGAGGTATCAAAATTAATATCAGATAAATTTTCTTTAATAGTCTTACCTGAAACTGTCATACAGTCTAAATGAAGATAATCTCCTTCCATTAATGCTTTCATTAAAACTGGAACTCCTCCAATTTCATATAGATCTTTAGCTAAATATTTACCTCCAGGTTTTAAATCAGCAATATAGGGTGTTTCTTTAAAAATTTTTGCTACATCTAAAATATCAAAATCAATTCCTACCTCATTAGCTAATGCAGGTAAGTGAAGTGCAGCATTTGTTGAACCACCGCTGCATGCAACAATACGAGCTGCATTTTCAAGAGCTTTTTTTGTTACAATATCTCTTGGTCTTATTTGTTTTTCTATTAAATACATAATACTCTTTCCTGCATCATATGAAAATTTATCCCTTGATTTATAAGGAGCAGGTGTAGAGGTAGATCCTGGAAGAGCTAAACCAATAGCCTCAGAAACACATGCCATAGTATTTGCTGTAAATTGACCTCCACAGGATCCAGCTGATGGACATGCAACTTTTTCTAAATCAACCAATTCTTTCTCTGTTATTTTTTTATCGGCAAATTTTCCAACTGCTTCAAAAACATCTTGAACAGTAACTGGTTTATTGTTGTATGAACCTGGAAGAATGGAACCTCCATAAAGAAATATAGATGGAATATTTAATCTCAACATTGACATCATTATACCAGGTAAAGATTTATCACATCCCGCTAAACCAACTAAGCCGTCATAACAATGTCCTCTTATAGTAACTTCAATTGAATCTGCTATAATATCCCTCGAAACAAGAGATGATTTCATACCTTCATGACCCATTGCAATTCCATCTGTAACACTTATTGTTGTAAATTCTCTTGGAGTACCTTGAGCTTCCTTAACCCCTAATTTTACTGATTGGGCTTGCCTAGACAGAGAAATATTACATGGGGCTGCTTCATTCCAACATGAAGCTACACCAACAAAAGGCTGATTAATTTCAGTTTCGGTCATACCCATTGCATAGTAGTATGATCGATGAGGTGCAGATTCTGGACCAATACTTACATGTCGACTTGGAAGTTCTGATTTCTTGCTCAACTATTTCTCCACTAAAAAGGTACCTAAAATTTTCATAAAATCACTTTGGTTATCAATATAAGAAAAATGTCCCCCATTTTTAATACAATTTTTTTTTTCACCAATCATTTTACTCAATAATTCAAGATTCTTACTTTTTTCTCCATAGATGTAAATTTTTTTTTTAAAAAAATTTTTATAAAAACTTAGAAGAAAAGATCTCATTGACCATTTATATGAATAGTAAGAATATTTATAAAAATCTAATGCCGAAATATTTTTTAAATTTAAACTCCATTTTTTAACTGATAAATCATTTGATGCTGCACACTTGTTTTTAAGATTATTATAGCCTATTTCCTTAAAAAAATTTAAATCATATGAAATTGTTTTTTTTGTTAACAATGAAGTATCAGATAATATAAGATTTCCTTCATTATTAACTATTTTTAATAATTTATTTTTTTCTTTAAAAAAGAAACGAAAGAGTAAAATTAAAACTATTCCAGACATAGAATGCGAATAAATAGAAAATTTTTTTATTCTCTTAAATTTAAGAAATAAATAAATTTTTTTTGCGAATTCAATAAGATAATCTTTTTCATATTTATCATTAAAAGAAAAATTATAATTAGGAATCTCAAAAATAAAAATTTGATACTTTTTACTAAACCTTCTTAATAAAAAACTATAATCTAGAGCAGAACATCCAAGTCCAGGTAAAATAATTAATTTTTTAAGTTGATTATTAAATTTTCTATTCGAGTAAAACTCAATATCTTTAAATTTAAATTTAAACATTCTTATCTGAAATAGAATTTTCTAATAACTTTAGATTCCTCTCAGCACTTTTCAATTTTTCTTCTTGTTCCTTAACAACAAATTTTGGAGCATTATTTACAAAGTTTTTATTTTCTAGTTTTTTATTAAAAAATAATATTTCTTTTTTATAGAAATTAATTTTCTTAATTAAGTCTTTATTTTTTAGATTATTTTTCTTGATTTGAAATCCATACTTTATTTCTGATGAGATAAAATAATAAAAGTCGTTTTTTTTACTCTCCTCAACTGATTCAACCAACTCTATATTGAAGATCGAAAAAATAATTAATTTAAAAGTTCTTAAAAATTTAATTTTTTTATTTTGATTAAAAATATATAAAGTAATTTTATTTTTCTCTCCCAAGTTATTTTCTTTAATTGCAATTCTAAGATTTTTAATAAAACTAGTTAACTCGTTAAATAAAATAAGTTCTTTATTCAATTTAAGATTTTCAATTTCATGAAATGAGTCCTTTAGGAGAGAATATGTTTTTTTAAAACCTAATCTATATGAAATTTCTTCAGTAATAAAAGGGATAAAGGGATTAGCTAAATTTAACATATTCTTAAAAATCCATGAAAAGGTTTTATTTATCTCCTCTAAATACTCTTTATTTTTTAAGTAAGGCTTAATAAATTCAATATACAAATCACAAAAATCATTCCAAATAAACTGATAAAGATTATTACATGCAAAATTATAATTAAAGTTGTCTAGATTATTAATTATTTGTTTATGAACTTTACAATATTGATTATAAATCCAAATATTTATTATTAGTTTAGACTCATTAGGCTTAAAGCTTTTGTTATATTTAAAATTATTTAGTTCATAAAACCTTGCAACATTCCATATTTTTGTAATAAAGTTTCTATTATTTTCAACGAGCTTATCAGATAACTTAATATCTCTTCCTTGAGTTGATAAAGAAGCTAAAGTAAACCTTAAAGCGTCTGCTCCATAAATTTTAATTATATCAAGCGGATCAATTACATTTCCTTTTGATTTAGACATTTTTTTACCTGATTCATCTTTCACTAAAGGATGAATATAAACATTCTCAAAAGGTACTTTTTTTATAAAATGTAATCCCATCATAACCATTCTAGCAACCCAAAAAAATATTATATCGAATCCTGTAATTAAAACATTCGTAGGGTAAAATCTACTAAGTTCATTACTATCTTCAGGCCAACCAAGCGTCGAAAAAGGCCAAAGTGCTGAAGAAAACCAAGTATCAAGAACGTCATTATCTTGAATTAAATTAATTTTTTTTCTCTTAAGTTTCTTTTTGGCAAGTTTTTCTGCTTCTTCAACGTTTGCTGCAACAAAAATTTCTCCGCATTCTGAGTGCCAAGCTGGTATCCTGTGTCCCCACCATATTTGCCTAGATATACACCATGGTTCAATATTTTTAATCCAATGGTTGAAAGAATTTACCCAATTTTCAGGATGAAATTTTAATCTCGATGAAGAGATTATATTTTTAATTGGACTTGATAACTTCTTTGCATCACAAAACCATTGTTCAGTTAAATAAGGTTCAATAATTGATCCCGAGCGTTCACCAATTGGTACAATCATTTTATTCGATACAACTTTTACAAAATGATTACATTCTTTTAATTCATTAACAATTTTTTTTCTTGCTTCAAATCTATCTAATTTAAAATAGTTCTTTGGTACATTATTATTTAATCTCCCATACTTATCAAAAATATTAATGACGCCAAGATTATGCTTTTTTCCAACTAAAAAATCATTAAAATCATGAGCTGGAGTTATCTTAACTGCACCACTTCCCTTCTTAGGATCTGCATAATTATCAGCCAAAATAGGAATAGATACTCCTGAAATAGGAATAATTGCTTGCATACCAATAAATTTTTTCAATTTTTTATTGTTTGGATGTATTGCTATTGCTTTATCACCAAACATAGTTTCAGGACGAGTCGTTGCAACTTGAATATATTCATCTGAATCAAAAATTTTGTATTTTATATACCATAGTTTTCCATTAATTTCTTTTTGATTAACTTCAAGATCAGAAACAGCTGTTTGTAGAGAGGTATCCCAATTAACAAGTCTCTTATCCCTATAAATCAATCCCTGATTATAAAGGTCTATAAAAACTTTTGTAACTGATTTGCTTAGACCCTCGTCCATTGTAAACCTTGATCTACTCCAATCAATTGAGGTTCCAAGCTTTTTTAACTGTTTTGTAATTTCATTGCCCGACTTATTCTTCCATTTCCATACTTCATTTATAAACTGTTTTCTTCCAAGTTCTTTTTTTTTTTTATTTATTTTTTTTAAATTTTTTTCAACGATAATCTCTGTTGCAATTCCTGCGTGATCTGTTCCAGGTTGCCATAAGACTGATTTTCCAAGTTTTCTTTGAAATCTAATTAAAATATCTTGCAAAGTAAATGTAAGTGCATGTCCCATATGTAAATTACCAGTGATATTAGGTGGGGGCATCATAATGCAAAACTTTTCAAGATTTTTCTTATCTTTAAATTCAAAAATGTTATTTTTTTCCCAAAAGGATATACATTTTTCTTCAATTTCTTTAGGATTATATCTTTTTTTAATCATGATTTATTCAATAATATCTAACCATTTAAATTTAACTTCATTATAATTTTTAGTATCATCAAAATGTTCAACTGGTAAATCAAGATATTTCGAATTGAGTTGTCCCATATAAAATAGCAAATCAAAATAAGCATTAAAATATTCTTCAAAGCTTTTTACGAGATTAAATTCTGACTCTATTAATTCTTGCTCAGCATCTAATATATCAAGTAGTGTTCTCTCCCCTAGAAATAATTCTTGTTTTAATCCTTCAAGAAATTTATTATTTGCTTCGATTTGTTCTTTATATGCCTTAATTTTTGAAGTAGATGAATTATAAGATGACCAAGAAAAAGTTAAATTATATTTTAATTCATTTATTTTTATTTTTCTTAATTCTTTCAAAGATTCTAAATTTTTTTTTGCTTCTCTCATTTTTGAAGAAGCCATACCAGAAGAATAAATTGGTATATTTATACTTGCTGTTGCCGACATAACCTCTCTTGCACTATCTGAGCGAAAATAACCTTTACTTTTTCTAGCTTCTGCTTCTAATTTAATAGAGGGCAATTTTTTTCCAAACAAACTTTTAATTCTTTTTTCTGCTGATTTTATTAGATAATTTTGATTTAGTATAACAGGATTATTTTTAATACATTTTTTTTCTAGTTCCTCAATACTGTAATCAAATTTGGGAAAATCAAAAAAAAGTTCTGGGTTATCAGGCTTAATTCCAGTTAAAGCAAAAAATTTAGAGTTAAGAGCTTGCAAGTCACTTTTTGACTCAATAAATTCTGACTCGGCTAAAAAAAGCCTGGATTTTGCAATTGAAACGTCAGTTAATGTTATTTCTCCTATATCAAATTGATCTTGAGCTAATTCAAACTGTTTACTTAAAAATTCAACATTTTTTTCATTAAGTAAAATTTCTTTGAGCTTTGATGCTAATTTAGAGTAAATACGAATGGCTTCTAATAAAACCTCTTGCTCAGTATTCTTAAGATTATATCTTTGGGCTATTATCTCATTTTTTGCAACTTTAATATTATTTTGGGTGCTTCCTCCATTATATATTTTCTGAGTTAGTTTTATTCCAGCTTGAGTTTCAGTTCTAACTCCATCTGAAATAATATTTGAACCTGATGTTGCAGTATCTATTTTACCTTTAGAGTAAAAACCACTTAATTCTGGTCTATAACCTGCATAAGCTTGAGGCAACATTTCGTCTTTTTCAAAAAGTCTCTCTCTTGCAAGCTTTAATTTTGGGCTTGAATTATAAGTACTTACTAAAACATTAGTTAATTGATTACCTAAAAAATTATTTGCTACTAAAAAAGTAGGAAAAAAAAAGATTATGAAGAATAACTTAACTTTTAAATTCATAATCTTGCTCCGTGATTATGAAATCTTTTAAAATCTTTGCATTTGCATTAAATAAATGTCTGTAAGAAATCATACCATTAATTTTTAATCCAACCATATATTCACCAAGCATTAATTCTTTTTTTTTGAAAATAGTAAAAAGTTCTCCTCCCTCCTTAAGTTGTTCAATTAGTTTATCTGGTATCATTTCAACAGACCCTTCAATAAAAATTTTATCGTAAGGAGCGTTTTTTTTTATTCCGTCGTTTAAATTTCCATAACTAACTGAACAATTATGACAAGCAACCTCACTTAAATTTTTATTAGCATCTTTTACAAATTCATGATTATTTTCTAATCCAAATACATATCCAGAGAGTTTTGATAACAAAGCAACTGAATAACCAGTTAAACAGCCAATAATTAATATTGAATCATTTTTTTTAACTTTAGAAAATTCTAACATTTTTGCAAAAATAAATGTTTTCATTAAATACCTATCTTCAGAAAACTCTATATCTGAGTCACTGTAAGTTAGTGCAAATTTATTTGGTGGAATAAATTTTTCTTTTTCAATAGTTAAAAGTGCATCAATTAAAACTGGATTTGTTACTTTATTAGTAATAACTTGATTATTAACCATATTTTCTCTAGAAATAATAAAATTTTTGTCGTACATTTTCTAAATAATATAAATTTATGAACTATATTTATCTTTTTTTTTATAACAATATAAGCTTTTTTAGTATTTTTTCCAATGGTGCGGTGGCGGAGAGGCTACGCTGCGGCCTGCAAAGCCGTCTACACCGGTTCGAATCCGGTCCGCACCTCCAAAAAATAAATGTTTTTACAAATCAAAAAATTAAATTAATATGAATTTTTAATTTTCCGGCGTAGCTCAGTTGGTAGAGCAAGCGACTGTTAATCGCTGGGTCACAGGTTCGAGTCCTGTCGCCGGAGCCATAC
>MDTB01187923.1_pt1 | contig 61705 bp, 62 predicted proteins | sample 811161 | NCBI WGS metagenome assembly MDTB01 (sample SAMN05326650, study PRJNA326480) | marine metagenome | isolation source: seawater | place: Mediterranean Sea | collected 2009
CTTACTAAAGGTCACAGTTATTTGTGGTGGCCTTGGTTTGAATCGCACAAACGACACATACCTTTTCAGGGTACTGCTCTACTACTGAGCTACAAGGCCTTAACCTCTAAAAGTAATTCTACCTTTTGTTAGATCGTAAGGCGTCATTTCCACCGTTACGTTATCTCCAGCCAAAACTCTTATTCTATTTTTTCTGAGTTTTCCAGCAGTATGAGCTAGAATTTCATGATTGTTTTCTAATTTTACTCTAAACATAGCGTTAGGTAATAACTCGGTTACCTTACCTTTAAATTCTAAAGTTTCTTGTTTTGCCAATTAATTCATCCTTTTTTTAATCTTATCTTAACTGAGTTTGTGTATCTTATAAGATTTTTATATTCTGCTAAATTTATAACGGAAGATCCTAATCTTTCAATACCTGATTTTGATATTTTTATCACGGAATGCCTTATAAAAATTTATGTTTTGGTTTTACCTTACTTTCCCAGGGGATACCTTGGTCGTCTAGTTTAGCTTCTATTACTTCACAACTGATCTTTATTATAGCATCACCCGAAAATATTAATTTAATTTCATAACTTTTATCGGGCATTAAATTTGTTTCAATAGCTAAAAAATCTAAAAACATTTTGTTGTTTATCTGTTTTATATTTTTTGAAACTACGCTTATAACATTTTCAAATTTTAGGATAGTTCTTACTCTTTTGTTTTTCCTAAAAACACCTTTTTCAACATCTTCCCACATAAACCTGTTAAGTTGCATCAAAAAAATTCTGTTTTTTTTTAAATTTGCAATATCAGAGGCTAAAACAATTGCATCTTGTAAATGAGCTGAAATAACTTTTAAGTCTTCGTCAGAGTTTGCTATTAATTTCAAATTTTTAACTTTCAAACTAAACTCTCCTAATTTCAGCTTTACAATTTTTTAATTTCTCTTCCAATTTTTCATATCCTCTATCTAGATGATAAATTCTATTTATTACCGTTCTATTTTCAGCAATAAGTCCTGCTAAAACTAAAGAGACAGATGCTCTTAGATCAGTTGCCATTACTTCTGCTCCCGAAAGACTGGTTGGGCCTTCGATGATTGCATTGTTATTTCTAACATTTATCTTAGCTCCCATTCTTTTTAGTTCTTGAACATGCATGAATCTGTTTTCAAAAATATTTTCTTTAATTTTAGATTTTCCAATAGCTTTGGTCATTAAAACCATAATCTGAGCCTGCAAATCTGTGGGAAATCCAGGGTAAGGTGCTGTCATTATATTAATTTTTTTAATTTTTGAGGAATGAAATACTGTAACTTTATTTTTTTCAATTTTCATTTTTACACCCATATTTTTTAATATTTTAATTTCTGTTTTAATAAGAGTAGTCTTTAAACCAGATATAGAAATTTTTTTTCCTATTAAAGCAGAAGCAATAAGGTAAGTTCCAGCCTCTATTCTATCAAACATCACTTCGTGAATTATTTGTTTTGGATGAAAATTACCGTAAATAACAATTTTTCTTTCTGACTCTTTTATAGAACAGCCTAAACTTTTAAGAAATAATATCAGATCTTTAATTTCTGGTTCTTTGGCGCAATTTAAAAGTGTTGTTTTGCCTTCAGCTTGAGCCGCAGCAATAATTGCATTTTCTGTAGCTCCTACAGAAATTGAAGGAAATCTAATGGTACTACCTTTAAGTCCATTTTTAGCAGAAGCATAAATATAACCATTTTTAATTTTTATTTTTGCTCCTAATTTTTTTAAAGCAAAAAGATGTAAATCCACTGGTCTTGTTCCTATTGCGCAACCTCCTGGAAGAGATACTTTTGCTTTTTTATATTTAGCCAATAAAGGTCCAAGAACTAAAATACCAGCTCTCATTGTCTTTACAAGTTTGTAGGGTGCAACTGTGTTTAGTTTTTTTTTTAAATTTTTTACTTTTAATAATTTATTTTTTTTGTTTATTTGAATACTTAAACCAATAAAATTTAAAAGTTCAATCATTGTAAACACATCTTTTACAAAAGGAACATTCTTTAAAGTTACTTTTTCAGACAAAAGTGTAGAAGCTAAAATAGGTAAAGTTGCATTTTTTGAACCTGAAATAGATATAGAGCCAGATAAAAGTTTTTTTCCTCTAATGAGTAACTTCTGCATAGAAATTATTTTTAAACCTTTGGAAGCGTTACGCCTTTCTGTTTCATGTATTTTCCTTTTCTTTTTGCGTAAGTTGTTTCTGGCTTTTCATTACCTTTAATAAAAACAAACTGGGCTACACCTTCATTTGCATATATTTTTGCAGGTAACGGAGTTGTATTAGAAAATTCTAAAGTCACATGGCCTTCCCAGCCAGGCTCTAAAGGTGTTACATTTACGATTATACCACACCTAGCATATGTTGATTTTCCTAAACAAATTACAAGAATATTATCTGGGATCTTAAAATATTCCATTGTGCTAGCAAGTGCAAAAGAGTTCGGGGGTATTATGCATTCTTTACCGATTTTAGTTACGAAACTATCCTTTTTAAATACTTTGGGGTCTACCACACCTGAGTTAACATTCGTAAAAATTTTGAATTCATTTGATACTCTTGCATCATAACCGTAAGAAGATAATCCAAAGGAAATTTTACCTTTTCTATTCTGTTTTGGAACAAATGGACTTATCATATTCTGATCTTTAGCCATTTTTTTGATCCATTTATCTGATAGTACGGTCATTAGATTTTATCTTTTTTGTTTGAAATTTTTTTCTTTTTTTTAAATTATTTCTTAAAGCAATCTCACGTTTTATAAGGCGAGAGTCTTTTTTAGCAAAAGATCTCATTTTGAAATTAATCTTTATCAGGATTTGTTAAGTCTTCAAGAGTAATGGGTTTGTGAATATCGTGCATTTCCTTTTCTTTCTCAGACTCTATATTTTTAGAATTCACACCTCTTCTGGCTCTACGCTCTTCTAGGCGAGCTTTCTTTTTGGCTTCTTTCTTCATAGCCTTTTCGCCTCTAGTTGATTTATAATCGTAGTGAATACCCATTTTTGCTCCTGCATCTAATGTAGTTTTACTGCGTTGTTTGAATTTTTGCAAGCATCTAATGAATCACAATTAAATTCTATTCTTGCTAGAAACTAGAAATTGCTGTTTTTAAATATAATTGAAAATCTTCATGTAAGTGCCCCATTTTTTTTTAATTAATTTACTTTCTTTGGCACTCAGAAATTGTTTCCATTGGTTGCTTTTACCTGATCTAAAAAATCTGATATCTTTTCTTGTATCTTTTAAAAAAGAGACTCTTTCCTGAGTATCAATTTCTTGTTTTTGAAGACTTTTTAAATGAGTATTTTCTAATACTTTGTTTAATTTTTTTTTGTTATGTTTTATATTCAAAAACTCAGAAATTTTTTTAATTGAAGTATATTTGTTTTTCAACATATCTTCATACCTTATAAAAAGAATATTTTTATTTTTAGTTCCATGCCAACTACCTACATTTTGATACCAAGATCCAAAGGTTGAATCAAATTCGCCATCCAAAAATCTTTGTACATATCTTCTTTTGGGGTAATTGTTTTTTAATATTTTTAATTTTGAGAGATAAAAATAAGTAGAAACAATTACGTCTCTTGGGTCCCTTATAATATATATGACTTTGTTAAATCTTACATCAAAATAGTCATGGGAACTAAAAATTCTAGGGTCTTTCAACTTGTTGAGTTCTGACTCCTTGGTCTCATGGATGTCGGGTACTATTTGATCTAAGTTTTCAAAATTTATATTTTTAAAATTTTTATTAATTAAATTTGCTACAATAAATCTAACCCAATTATTACCAGATTTTGGATAAGAAACAATAAATGTATCATCTGGTAGGATTTTAAAAAATTTTCCTTGTTTGCTAAATGAACCGTCGAGTATTTTTTTAATTCTCAAAAAAGAATTGAAAAAAAGATTCAGTAAATCTACAAAAAATGATTTTAAAAATAAATTTGTGATTAATGATTTTATACACTTATACATAGTTTAGATCTTCTTTTTTATTTTTTTAATAACAATAAAGAATATTGATAATATTACGGCAACAACAACATCTTCTAAAGGGGTTGCTTTAGGAAAACCATAATTCCAAATAATTATTAAAAATAACCATATAAACCAATTTATTTTGTTTTTTTTTGAATATTTCATTGTATTTTTAAATATCACATCCCGTCTCATTGCAATTTTTGCCTGACATAAATTCATTAAAAAAATCTATAGATTTAATACTACTAATCATCAGTGTTTTATATACATTTAAATAACCGTTTAAACTATCTGCTAATTCTTTTCCTTCCTTTTTTAAACCTAGTCTTGTAAAATTGATTAACATTATAGAATTTCCATTTGGAATCGTATGATCACTAATATCAACAGCATTATGAAAGAGATCTTTTAAGTCTTTTTTGTTTTTTTGAAATATTGCTTTATCTTTCAAATAAAATTTTTCTATAACTTCTTTACTCAGTTCTTTTGCTTTGATCTGATAAAAGGGTTTAAGAGTTTGTTCGTATAGATCTAACAACATGCTTATGGCATAAGCATAATCTTCCAAAAAAACTATGGAATTAGAATTGCAATGATAGAGCTGTTTAGAAAGATATTCTTTATCTAAGTCTTTGTAATATGACTCAGCCAAATTTAAATATTTTTGTTCTGGTAGGGCATAGTGTGCATTAATTAAAGCACTAACCCACAAACAGTTTAAATCTAGTTGAGTTTTATTATCAAAAAATGGCTTTTTCCTCGGAAGCCTAATCTTTTTTAATTCATTTAAAATTTCATCGGGAGGTGGTGTTATTTCTTGTAAGATTATTTTTCCTTCCCAGTTGCCTTCTGGTTTTATTTTAAAATATTTATCTAAGTTTTTAATATGTTTTAGCTCATTATAAGAAAAAACGTAATACTTTCCCTCTACCCCTTCACTATCTGCATCATAGGCTGAGCCAAGCAAGTTGTTACTTTTTTTTAAAAAGTTATTATTAATAAATTCTATTGTCTGAATTATTTTTTTTTTAAAATAGCAATCATTACTTATTTTATAATACTTCGATGCCAAAGATATAAATTGAGCATTATCATAAAGCATTTTTTCAAAGTGCGGGATTAACCAGTCTTCATCTACAGTATATCTAGAAATTCCACCTTCAACATGATCATAAATTCCTTGCGAACACAGTTGTTTCAAAACAATTTTTACTGGTTCTAAATATTCTTTTTTTTTGGTTTTTTTGTAAAAGTAAAGGAGAGAATCATAAACATTAAATATTGGAAACTTTGGAGCACCTATATAGCCTCCCTTCTCTTTATCTAAATTATGTAAAAGATTCTTTATTATTGACTCTAAATCTTGACTTAACACTGGATTTTTTTTTAACTCAAGGCTTTTTGAAATTAAATTTGATTGTTTAATTATTTCTAGTCTTTGTTCTTTATAAACCTGCCCAACCTTCTGCAAAATATCTTTGAAAGCTGGTAATCCATGTTGAGAGACTTTTGGAAAATATGTTCCACCCATAAATGGAACACCATTTTCATTTAAAAACATTGTCAACGGCCAACCTCCACCAGATTGATTAAAAAGTTGATATGAACTTTGAAAAACAAAATCAATATCTGGCCTTTCTTCACGATCAACTTTTATATTAATAAAAAATTTATTCATTAATTCTGCGGTTTCTTTATCTTCAAAACTTTCATGTGCCATGACATGACACCAGTGACAGCTAGAATAACCCACGCTTAGCAAGATTGGTTTCATTTCTTTTTTTGCTAATTGCAGAACTTCTTTATTCCAGGTTTGCCAAAAAACTGGGTTATCTTTATGTTGTTGTAAATAAGGACTAGGATCATTATTTAAATTATTTTTCATATAAACAATATCTATTTATGTTTAAAAAACTTTTTCCTCACAAAAAAAGAAATGACTAATAAAACTAAGAAACCAATAATCGGACCATAAATATCAGGAGAGGTTATTAATAAAAAATAGTCAATTTTATTGTTATTCTTTAAATAAATATTTATTCCATCTCCCAAAGAATTGATTATAAAAATTGTAGGTATTAAACCTAACAAAGTTGCATAAAAATAATTTTTTATTTTCATGTTGAATATTACTGGGAGCACATTTTGAATTCCAAAAGGTATCCCGCCTCCACCTGCAAATCTAAAAATCATAAAGTACAAAAATTCATTTTTATTAAAAATAGCTTTAAATTTGGAAATTTTTGATTTTAAATATTTATTTAATAATTCTTTTAGATAAAAACTTGCCAATAAATATAAAAGTGTACATCCAATTGAAAATGAAATTACAGTTATAAAAGTACCTAACCATTTTCCAAAAATAAAACCTGCTGCAATTGCTATTGGAGATCCAAATCCTAAAAGCAAGACCCAAATTACAGTAAAAATAAAAAATAACAAAATAAACATAATTAAATTATTTTTTTTGTAATCTAAGAAAATCTCAGATTGATTTTTAATATATCCATAATCTGTTAAATCTTTTGGATCTAAATAAGTAAAAATGTAAAATAACAAAAATCCAAGGCAAAAGGCATATACGACTGCCAGCATTAGTTTTAATTTTGTGTTCATTGATAAATATTAACTGTACATGAGTGGTTTATTTAATTATATACCTTAAAATAATTTATGAAAAGAACTTATCAACCAAGTAATTTAGTAAGAAAAAGAAGGCACGGTTTTAGATCAAGAATGGCTACTAAGGGAGGACGTAAATTAATCTCTAGAAGACGTTCCAAGGGTCGAAAGACTATATCAACTTAATAATACTTCATGGTTAAGCTTGTTAGTTTAAAAGAAGGCAGGCATTTCAAGATAGCTTTAAAAGAAAAAAAATTTCATACTGATTATTTTTCAATATATGCGGCTAAAAACTTTATTAAATCAAAAAATAAAAATAATTTAATAATTAGCTTTGTGATGAAAAAAAAAATTGGGAATGCAGTAAAAAGAAACAAAATTAGACGTAAACTAAAAGCAATTGTGATAAAATTATTAAAAATAAAGGGTGCAATTAATAAAAATTATACTTATATAGTTTTTGGAAAGTCAAAAGCATATAAAGAAAAGCATGATATCCTTTTACTTTCGATGGTTAAATGCTTTAACAAAATTAAATAAAATGTTTAGATATATAACTTTTTCAATTATTTCCTTAATAAAATTTTATAAGTTTTTTATTTCACCAATTTTAGGAAGTAAATGCAGATATCTTCCAACTTGTTCAGAATATTTTATAGACTCACTTGAGATTTACGGATTAAGAAAAGGATTGTACTTGGGAATTAAAAGATTACTAAGTTGTCATCCAATAAAAATTTTGGGTGGTAAATCTGGGTTAGACCCTGTTCCTGTAAAAAAAAATATTATGGAAAGAAAAATTTAAATGGATAATAAAAATGTATTTATAGCTATAGCATTATCTTTATCTGTTTTGCTTTTTTGGAGTGCCTTTTTTGAAACTCCTAAACCATTAAATGAAAGCTTAGTTCAAAATCAAAATATTCAAAAAAAAAATCAATCTAACAATATTACTCCTAATATTAATGAAAGTATCAAAGTTGATGTGGTTAATAGGGAAACTTCGATAAGTAAAGCTAGTAGAATACAAATAGAAAATGAAAATGTTATTGGATCAATTTCATTAACTGGAGCATTAATAGACGATATTTCTTTTAAAAATCATAAACAAGATTTAAAAAATGGAAAAAATATAGAATTTTTAAACCCGAAAGAAACGGAAAATGGATTCTATGTAGAGACTGGATGGACTAGTATTGGAAATAAAATAAAAGTACCAACACCAGACTCGATTTGGTCTGTAGATGGTAATAGACTCCTAAACAAAAATAACCCTGTTATTTTAAAGTGGAAAAATGGTGATGGAATAACATTTAAGAAAAAAATTGAAATTGATGAAAAATATTTATTCAAAATATCACAAGAAGTAAAAAATAGTACTGATAGTTCTGTAGACTTGTATCCCTATGCTCAAATAACTAGAAATAAAATTCCTGATGACATTCAGAATTTTTATATTTCTCATGAAGGATTTATAGGAGTTTTTGATGAAGAGCTAAAAGAAGATGATTATGATGATATTCAAGATAAAAAGATTGTTAGAGAGGCTGACAAAGGCTGGTTTGGAATAACTGATAAATATTGGATAGCTGCATTGGTTCCGAAAAAAGGTGAAAATTTTAAATCTACCTTTTTATATAAAGATGGTTTTAAGGCTAATTATATTTTAAACAATCCGACTACTGTTAATCCTTCTTCGACTAATTCAAATGAAGTAAAGCTTTTCGTGGCTGCGAAAGAAGCTCAAACAATAGACACTTACGCAGCAGCAGAAGAAATAGAAAAATTTGATTTAGCAATAGATTGGGGTTGGTTTTATTTTTTTACTAAACCTCTTTTTTTTATAATTGACTATTTGTTTAAACTTACTGGAAATTTTGGGATAGCAATAGTTTTGATAACCTTGGCTATTAGAGTATTATTTTTCCCCTTAGCCAGCTATTCGTTTAGATCTATGGCCAAAATGAAAGCTTTACAGCCAGAAATGGTGAGACTTAAAGATGTGCACAAAGAGGACAAGATTAAGTTACAACAAGAAATGATGGCACTTTATAAAAAGGAAAAAGTAAATCCGGCTTCAGGTTGTTTGCCAATTTTAATTCAAATTCCTTTCTTCTTTGCTATTTATAAAATGCTATTCATTTCTTTAGAAATGAGACATCAGCCATTTTTTGGATGGATAAAAGATTTGTCAGCTCAAGATCCAACTTCAATTTTTAATATTTTCGGTTTAATACCTTGGGATCCGCCAAGCTTTCTTATAATTGGAATATGGCCGATACTTATGGGAGGTTCAATGTGGATTCAACAAAAGCTAAACCCCGCTCCAACAGATCCAATTCAGGCAAAAATATTTGCTTTTTTCCCAATTTTTTTAACTGTGATCTTAGCTTCATTTCCTGCAGGATTAGTTGTGTATTGGACTATCAATAATATTCTTAGTATGGCTCAACAATGGGTAATAATGAGAAAAACAAAAATCAAAACTAATTAATGTCAAAAGATCTTTCATTAGATGAAATTGAAAAGTTCTGGCCAGATGAAGCCCCTGATATTAAAAATGTTCCTAAATATGTAAAAAAATACAAAAATGATTTAATAGTTATTAAATATGGTGGCAATGTTTTAATAGAAAGAAGCATATTTAATAATTTTATAGAAGATATAAGTATATTAAATAAATTAGGGCTTTCAATTGTTGTTGTTCACGGCGGAGGCCCAAGAATAAAAAGAAAATTAGAAAAAGAAAATATTGAAACAAATTTTATAAATGGTTTAAGAGTAACGGACAAAAAAGTAATTAAGATAGTTGAAGAAGTATTAATTGATTTTAACATTGATATTGTTAGTTCTTTACAGAAAAAGGGATCAAAAGGAGTTTCAATAAATACTAAAACAAATAATATAATTAGAGTTGTTCCAGATAAAAAAGAACTTGGTTTTGTCGGAATACCAAATAAGATTAATGCTGATATTATTAAAGCAGCCATTAACCAAAACGAAATACCTGTAGTCTCTCCATTAGGCCTAGATATGAATAATCAAACTTATAATATAAATGGAGATACTGCTGCAAGTGCTATAGCAAAAAAACTTAAATCCAGAAGACTTCTTTTGATGACTAATGTTGAGGGTGTTTATGATGATAAAAAAAATTTAATATCAGAGATTAAACCATTTGATGTGAAAAATTTAATAGATTGGAAAATTGTACAAGGTGGAATGATACCAAAAATACAAAACTGTATAGATGCTGTAGAAAATGGAGTTAGGGGTGTTGTTATTTTAGATGGAAGAAAGATTCACTCAATACTTTACGAAATATTTTCTGATAAAGGTGCTGGAACTTTAATAAGAAAATGAAAGAATTAAAAAATTTAAAGTATTGGATATTTGATTTGGACAATACTCTATATTCTGGACAGACCAAGGTGTTCGATCAAGTAGATAAAAAGATGTCATCTTTTATTTCTAAAAAACTAAAAGTAAGTATTGATGAAGCAAAAAAAATACAGAAAAATTATTTTCAAAAATACAATACTACCTTAAGTGGTATGATTAAACATCATAATGTAGATGCCAATGAATTTTTAGAGTTTGTTCATGATGTAAATTTAGATTTTTTAGAAAAAAATGAGAGACTAGAGGAAGAAATTTCAAAAATTTCAGGAAAAAAAATTATTTTTACTAATGGATCAAAAGCCCATGCAGAAAATGTCACTAAAAGGATTGGTATTAATAAGCTTTTTGATGGAGTGTTTGATATAGTTGAATCAGATTTTATTCCCAAGCCAGCAATTGAAGGATATAAAAAATTAATTGAAAAATACAAAATTGAGCCACAATATTGTATATTTATTGAAGATATTGCTAGAAATTTAAAACCAGCTCACGAGTTAGGTATGAAAACAGCTTGGATTAAAAACGATGAGCCTTGGGCAGCAGAATTTTCTGGTGAAAGTTTTATAAATTATAGAATAGAAAATTTAACAGAGTTTTTAAAGGAAATAAATGAACTTAAAAGAAATTGAAAAAAAAATCAACGATGCTTTTTTAAATAAAGAAAATATTGATAGTTCGGACAAAGCTCTTAACACCTTGGTGGGAGAAACAATAGACCTATTAGATAAAGGTCAAATAAGAGTAGCTGAAAAAAAAGATGATAAATGGCAGGTCAATCAATGGATAAAAAAAGCAATACTTTTGAGTTTTAAATTAAACAAAATGAAAGCTTCAAAAGGTCCCTATTCAACATGGTATGATAAAGTTGAAGGTAAAACTCAAGGTTGGGATGAAAAAAAAATTAAGGAAGCGGGATTTCGATACGTCCCAAATGGAGTGATAAGGAAAGGCGCATTCGTTGGAAAAAACGTGGTATTGATGCCTTCATTTGTTAACGTCGGAGCATTTATAGACGAGGGAACTATGATTGATACTTGGGCATCAGTTGGCTCTTGTGCTCAGGTAGGAAAAAATTGTCATATATCAGGTGGTGCTGGCATAGGAGGAGTTTTGGAACCTATGCAAGCAAATCCAACCATAGTAGAAGATAACTGCTTTGTTGGAGCAAGATCAGAAATTGCTGAAGGTGTTATTATTGAAAAAGGATCTGTCTTGTCTATGGGAGTTTATATTGGTGGGTCTACAAGAATTGTTGATAGATCTACTGGAGAAATTTTTTACGGAAAAGTTCCGCCATACTCTGTTGTGGTTCCTGGGTCTATGCCAAGTAAAAATAACCCTGATGGACCATCCTTATATTGTGTAATAATTGTTAAAAAAGTAGATGAAAAAACAAGAAGTAAAACTTCAATTAATGAATTATTAAGAGATTAAATGCGACTTATCGATGAATTAAAACTTTCAAAAGACTTAATAAGATTTCCAAGCGTTACACCCGCTGACGCAGGAGCTATTAAATTTTTAAGCAAAAGATTAAAATCTCTTGGTTTTAAATGTAAAATTTTAGAATTTAAAGATAAGAAAAACAAACCTATTAAAAATCTTTATGCCCGTTTTGGTAAAGAAAGGCCAAATTTATGTTATGCTGGTCATACAGATGTTGTTCCTCCTGGTAATTTTAAAGACTGGACTGTAAACCCTTTTAGCCCGAAAGTAAAAAATGGATATTTAATCGGAAGGGGAGCAAATGATATGAAAAGCTCAATAGCATGCTTTGTGTCAGCGGTTAGTAAGTATATAAAATTCAATCCTAAATTTTCCGGATCTATTAGCTTTTTAATTACTGGAGATGAAGAAGGTGATGCAATAAATGGAACAAAAAAAGTAGTTGATTATTTAAAAAAAAAGAAAGAAAAAATTGACTTTTGTATTGTAGGAGAACCAACTAATCCTAAAAGATTAGGAGAGATGATTAAGATAGGTAGAAGGGGAAGTATTTCGGCTGACCTTGAAGTTCTTGGTACTCAAGGTCATATTGCTTATCCGCATTTGTTAAATAATCCTATTAATACTATAGTGAAAATATGTAGTGATTTAAAAAAGATGAGATTAGACAAAGGAAATAAAAATTTTCAGCCTTCTAATCTTGAGTTTAGCAGTATTAATGTTGATAATAAAGCTCACAACGTAATACCTTCTTCTGCTAAAGCTAAATTTAATATTAGATATAATAATTTTCATACAGCAAATTCTTTACAAAAAAAAATAACAAAAATTATTATGAGAATTTCTAAAAAAAATAAATGTAAATATAAAATCAGGTATTCTCCTAATGGAGACTCATTTTTAACTAAGCCAGAAAAGACTATTTTAATGTCAAAGAAAATTATTAAAAAAATTACTAAAATAAATCCAGTTTTCTCCACAACTGGAGGCACATCTGATGCTAGGTTTATAAGAAAGATTTCACCATGTTTGGAATTTGGTTTAGTAAACAAAACTATGCATAAGGTAGATGAAAGAGTTTCTCTCGTAGATCTGAAAAGATTGACAAAAATTTACCATGACTTAATGGTTCAATATTTTAAATGGAAAAAGTAGTAGGTAGCAATAAGCTTTTACTAATAGCCTTAATCATTTTATCAATTTTATCTTATTTTTTTGGTTTTTTCATAAATGAAAATTCAGCTGGTGGTGGTCCAATAGATTTAAATCTAACTTGGAAAAATCTAAAAATGTTCGAGTCAAACACGCTGTTTGATGCAATAAAAATAACTGCTTCAGCAGATAGTAATCTTTTTCAAAGTAGTAGAATTCCAGGCGTTTATATTTTTCATAAATTATTTAACCCTTTTACTGAAAATACTGATGAATTTAGACTAAGTATATTTTTTTTTTCTATTTTGATTCCAATCACGCTTTATGTGGCTTTAAAAATAAAATTTAAGAATATTGATCAAGTTTATTTAATACTAATATCAAGTTTAGTTTTTTTGAGCCCTTATTTTAGAACTAGCGCATATTGGGGAAATGAAGAAAACTTTGGTATTTTGTCATTAATTATCTCCTATATTTTTCTTCAACTTTATATGAAAGAAAAAGATAGGACGAAGGAATTTATTTATCTTAATCTTTTGCTATTTTTTAGTTCATGCTGTATTTATTTTGATCAAAAGTTAGCTTTTATTCCCGCAATATCTTTTTTAATAATTATATTTTCAAATAAAAAAATTTATAATAAATTCTATATGTTTTTTATTTACATTCTTTATTCTTTACCTGTCTTTTATCTTTTTAGTATTTGGGAAGGAATACTACCTCCCGGAGATGCGGATATCAGAGACATTGGTCAAGGAAATTTTTATCCTCAACACTTTGGTTATGCTTTGACAATAATAGGTTTCTATTTTTTCCCATTTTTATTCATGATAGAGAAAAAAATTAATAAAAAAACTATTTTAAAATTATTTAATAAAAATGATTATATTATTTACTCATTATTTATATTTTATATTTTATACCTTTTGTTTTTTTATGATATTGATAATGAAATTCTTTTGGGTAAGGGTATTTTTTATAAAATTTTAACTTTAACTACAAAAAATCTATTCCTTCAAAAATTATCTCTTTCATTAATTGTTTTATTTTCTGGATTGTTAATACTATATTTTATAAAGCGAAATTATGTCAATATCTTCATAATTTTATTTATAAGTTTAGGATCAATTATTTATTGGCCAATTTTACAGGAATACTTTGATCCATTAGTACTTATTCTTATCCTTACTTTTTTTAATTTTAAACTTTATATGAGTCCGAAAAAATTATGTCTGTTGTATTCATATTTTTTTCTTTTTCTTATAGGCTGCAATCTTTACTATTCAATATTTTATCAAGAACTTATACTAAATTATTTGTAATTATTTTTTAATTAAAACTATTCTTCTTCCCATACAAAATATATTTGGGAAAAATTTAACTAAGAGTTTATCAATAGAATTGAGTAATTTTAAAAAAAAATTATTCATTGGAACACAAGTTGTTTTGGATGTTACACCTCCAGAATTAATAAAAATCAAACATTCCGTTAATTCTTCATAATTAATCATGAATAAATTTCCTAATTTTTCTTCAAAAGTTTCTCGATTGTCAAAAATTAAATGGGGTACAGCTATGTTACCATGCCAGGCATTTTTTTCATCGCTTTTAGGATTATTTTCATCCCAAACATTTAATGTGAAATCAAATCCTTCATGCTTCATCAATATTGTGGCCAATTGAAAAAAAATTGAGCAATAAGATTCGAAAACAATGAGTTTTCCTCCTTTTTTAAGAATTCTATTCATTTCTCTAAAAAATTTTATTGGATAAGGAATATGATGAATCATATTGGAAGCAATTACAAAGTCTAAACTTTCTTCTTGAAAACCTGTATTTTGTGCATCAATATTTTTCAAGTCTAAATGGTCTTCATCACCGAGGTCGGTTAATTTAAAATTTTTACTTTTAATAAAATCTTTAGAAAATCCTGCTCCTGATCCAACTTCAATACCTTTATCATTTTCTTTTATAAATCTGTTCATCCATTCGAACCTTTGTCTCAGCAAAAACTTTGCATTATTAGATTTAGATGAATAATACATATCTCTTGCAATTTTTGTATTAGCTATAAATTGCATTCTATTATCCTCTTTTGCGAACTGAATTTTTTCTCTAATTTTAAACATAAGTTTTAATAAATATATAAATCAAAACAATTTAGTGTTACATTTAAATAGTTTATTGGTTAATACTTTTCAAATAATGTTTTTAAATAAAAAAAGGGTATAATGAAAGAAAAATCTGTATCAATTATACTTCCTAACTTTAACAGCTCTAAATATATTTACGAAACAATTTTTTCTGTACTAAATCAATCATATAAGAAATGGAAACTAATAATTGTTGATGACTGCTCTGATAGTAAGACAAAGTCTATATTAAAAAAATTCAAAAAACATAAAAAAATAAAAATCTTTTTTCTAAAAAAGAATATGGGTACTGCTTATTGTAGAAATTTTGCAATTAAAAACTCAAAATCATACTATCTTGCTTTTATTGATTCAGATGATGTGTGGCTAAAAGATAAAATGAAAAAACAGATATATTTTATGGAAAAGAATAATTATAATTTTTCACACACAAACTATTACTCATTTAAAGATGGTAACAAAAAATTAAAAAAAATATTTACCCCATCAAAAATAAATTTTCATGATTTTACAAAAAATACCTCAATAGGAACTAGTACAATGATTATTAAGAGATCTGTTGCTAAAAATATAAAATTCACAAGTACAAAAATTTGTGAGGACTATTTCTATAAATGCCTTTTATTAAAAAGAATAAATTATTCTTTTCGTCTTAATAGCTTTCAAACAAAATATCGCATCAGGAAGGACTCGCTTCAAAGTAATCGGCTTAAAAATTTATTTTGGATTTGGAAGATTAATAATAAATATAATAATTTTAATTTTGTCCAAAACCTTTTATCTGTATTTTTTATTTCAATAAATTCACTGAAAAAGTATGGTTTTAAATAACTAATATTTAATCTTAAGGAGATAAAGACCACAAGAAGGAGCTGGAGGAGCACAAAGAGATCTCTTCTTTAAAATTATTGCTTTCTTAAATCTTTTTAAATCCCACTTTCCTTCTCCAAGATATTTTAAACAACCAACCATAGATCTTACTTGCTGCTGCAAAAATGACTTAGCAACAAATTTAATTTCTATTTTTTTATTAAATTTTCTAATTTTAACATCAAGTATGGTTTTAATCGGAGAATTAGCATTGCAAGATGAAGATCTAAAAGTTGAAAAATCTTTAGTACCTCTTAAAAGATTTGCTCCTTTTTTAATAATTTTAAGATTTAGTTTTTTTCTTATATTCCAGGCTCTGTGTTTTTCAAGAGCAGAAGGAGATTGTCTATTTAATATTAGATATTTATAAGTTCTTTTTTTTGCACTATATCTAGCATGAAATTGTTTTGATTTTTTTTTTTATGTCTAATATTGATACGTCATATTTAGATAAAAAAAAATTTAATGACTTTATAAAATTAATTTTATTTTTTATTTTGTAATTAGTCTTAAAATGGGCAGATTGTTCAATTGCATGAACCCCAGCATCAGTTCTACCTGAGCCAAATATAATTATATTTTTTTTTGTTAATCTTTTTAAAGATTTTTGTATTACTTCTTGAACGGATAATCCATTTTTCTGTATTTGCCAGCCAACAAAATTAGTTCCTTCATACTCAATTAAGATTTGATAAGTATTCATTAAATAATTTTTGTGCCTTTTGGTATTTTCATTCCAATTATAAAATTATCAATTGTAAGTTTATTTTTTCCTTCTTTTTGGATCTCTAAAACTTTTATTGAACTGTCTTCACATGCAATCGTTAAAGTTTCATTCACAACTGTTCCCGGTTGGCCTTTATGGCTTGAAATCTCTGCTTTCCAAATTTTATATCTAAAACCTTTATAGTCAAACCATGCTCCTAGAGATGGATTTAAAGCATTTATTTTTGATAAAATTTCTGAAGCCTTTTGATGCCAAATAATTTTTGCCTCTGATTTTTTTATTTTTTTTGCATATGTGGCTAAACTATTATCTTGTTTGATAAATTTTTCCTCTCCTTTTTCAATAAGATTTATACTTTCAATAATATTTTTTGCCGCTAGTTCAGATAATTTTTTACTAAGAGATTTTGTTGTTGTCTGATTATCAATTTTTACTTTAATTTGTTTCATATAAGGGCCTGTGTCTAAGCCTTCCTCAATTTTCATAATACTTATTCCAGTTTCTTTATCCTGATTAATTATCGATCGTTGTATAGGAGCTGCCCCTCGCCATTTAGGAAGCAGAGAAGCATGAACGTTTATGAATCCCATTTCAGATAAATTTAAATATTTTTTAGGTATAATTTGTCCAAAAGCAACTACTATAACAATAAATGGTTTTAAAGATTTGAAATATTCATATTCTTCTTTAGAGTCTAGACTTGACGTTCTGACTTTTAATTTTAGTTTATTTGAAATTAAGTGAACAGGCGTTTTATTGATTTTTTGTCCTCTTAAAGATTTTTTTGGAGATTGTGTATACACACACTCTATTTCATAATTAGATCTTGCCAAAATCTCCAGGGTTGGGACGGAGAAATCTGGTGTTCCCATAAAAACAATTTTTTTTCCCATTAATTTTACGAATTTAAACCACTATTCTTTCTAATGATTTTTTTTGTTTTACAAGTTTTTTAATAATCATTGTCTTTTTTAATTTGGATAAATAATCAATAAATAAAATCCCGTTTAGGTGGTCAACTTCATGTTGAATGCATGTCGCCAAAAGACCGTCAGCTTCAAGTTCCTTTTCTTTTCCATCATAATCAATATACTTTAATTTACATTCTGCTGGCCTTTCGATCTCAGCATATTGACCTGGCAAAGATAGGCAGCCTTCTTCATACACGGAGGTATTTTTTGATCTATATATTATTTCTGGGTTTACAAAAAATAATGGATTTTTTTTTTCTTCATCTTTTGAAAGATCTATTACTATTAACCTTTTAAGTATTCCTATCTGAATTGCAGCTAATCCAATTCCTGGAGCTCTATACATTGTTTCCAACATATCTTTCATTAGTTTCCTAGTTTCATTATCGACTGTCTCCAAAGGTGCACACTTTTTCCTCAAAATAGGATCAGGCTCTATGAGAATCTTTCTCGCTGTCATGATAAATTTATATTATAATTAAGACCTTAAAGGTAGTGCAGTAATTAAAACTTTATTTCTCAATTTCTTTAACTTGGCTTGGTTTAGTAAGTGAACAATAAAGTAAACGCTGTCAGCGTCTAGATCGTATATTTCGTCTACTCCAATTATTTCTACAAATTTAAGGGTTAACAAGCCAATTTCGTTGGTTTTAATTAAATTTAAAAGGTTTTCAGGGATGATATAGTTTTTAGCAATTTCCTTATGTTTTATCTCTTTTGGTATAGAAAAATTATCTGACTCTAAAGACTCAATTAAAGCTAAGTCTTTAGCAGAGAAAAAATAGTTTTTGTTTCTTTTAATTTTTTTGTGAACACTCAAGAGATTTTTTTGTGATTTTTCCATCGGTGTGCCTGGCTCAGTGTAGTATCTTACTACTTTAGACCTATGTAAAATTTTATCATCATATTTTATTTTACCCAATTTATACTCTTCCTCAGAAATAATATTTTTTTCTACTATTAAATCATATTCATCGGGAATCTCACTCTCATCAAATTCTTTTAAGGTGTTACTTAAAAATTTTGTAAAAATATTTTCTAGATTATCTTTTTTAAATAAATTTTTTAATAAAAATAGTAGTTTTATTTTGTTTTCTACATTATCCGAGAGTAGAAATTTTTGATATATCAATGCCCGTGAGTCAATTCCATCTAATGATTGGTATAAACTTTCAGCATTTATAAGACTATTAAGATCAAATGATACTCTTGAATAAATTTCGAAAATTTTCTCTTTATTAAAGGTGTTGTTGTTTGCCGCTATTTCAAGTTTTTTAATTTTTTCTTTATCTGATACATCTTCTATCTCTACTAAATTTGCAGCGTTTAAATATTCCCAAATATATTTATCAGTTTTAGAATTTGGTTCATATTTAAAATTTGGAGTGGTGATTGAAGATAAATAAAAATTTAGTAAATTATCATCTTTTATTTTTGAGTTAGTTTCTTTTGATATACCTAGTAAAAAATTAATTTTGTCATCAAAAAACTTGTCGGACAAACCTTGCTCTTTTAAAATATCAAATACTAATTGTGCTTCATTTTTTTTATCATTAAATATTAAACAGTAAATTTTAAATTTTTCTAAGTAAGCGTCTTTTATATCTTTGCTTATAAATTCTGATTTTTTACAACCTTCACTTAAATTTGCTTTTGCAATATTTTTATCCACTAAATATTGGATAATTTTTTTTTTGTTTGGAAATTCTTTATTTTTGTTTAAAAATTCTTCAAGTAAATCATCTTCTTTATTTTTTATTAGCCAATTTATCTTTAAATTTAAAAATTCTTTATCAGTCATATTGTTTTTTGGAAGATAAGAATAAGTCAATATTGCTTCTTTAAAAATATTTTTTGCAGTATTTGATAACTCTATTTTATTAATCCTCTTAAATATTTTTTTAATTTCACTTCCATCTGTGTTTGACCACATGAGTAAACTTAAATTATTTTCATCTGGATCATAAATCCCATATAAGTTTTGAATTGATTCCTTTTCTATACCTTCGGTTATTTCAATCTGAACATTGTTAGAATTTTTTTTAATTTCAATATTTTTTAATTTTGACTCTTCTTTAGACTGTTCTACTGTTGGGACATCTAAATTTTTAATTTTATTATTATCTTTTTTCCATATATCTACAGAGTCCTCAGCCAAAAGAATGGTGGAAAAGATAAATAAATAAATAAATAAATATTTATTTAAGTTTAATAATCTCATTAGTGATATCTTGATTAAAATTTTTTTCAGGTGACGGAAAATTGATTTTTTCAATTAAAAATATTGCAATCATTAAAATAAAAGCAATAACAATAACTTTCATCAACCATCGCATTATGGACTGCTTCGCTGTATATCGACTAGAAATTTTAAAATGTTGCATAGTTTTTAAATATATTTAAACTCAATAAATAAGACAAATTTGTGATAAATCAAACTATTTAGGAACTAATTGAAAAAAAACCTTGTTTTAACTGGAATGATGGGTGTTGGTAAATCTACTATAGGAAAATCTTTATCTGATAGGCTAAATATGAAATTCTTAGACATAGATACCATTATTGAAAATAAAGAAAATATGACTATTACTAAAATTTTTGAAAAAAAAGGTGAAATGTACTTTAGAAAAATTGAAGAGAAAATAACTTTGGAATATCTTAATAAGCAAAATTTTGTTTTTGCTCTAGGCGGAGGGGCATTTAATAATTTTCAAATAAGAACTTTTGTTCTTAAAAACTGCATTAGTTTTTGGCTAGACTTGGACTTAAACTCTTTGTTTAATAGGGTTTCAGATTCACAAAGAAGGCCTTTATTAAATAAAAAAAATACAAAAAAGACTTTGAGTGATCTGTATGAAAAAAGAAAAAAAATATATGCTTTGGCCAACCATAAGATTGATTGTAATAATAGAGGCAAATCCTTGTTAATTGATGAAATAGTTAAAATATATGAAAATAAAACAAATTAAAATATCTGATAAAAACTCAAAATATTCAATTTTAATTGGTGAAAATATTTTAGGCAAATTGCCTTCTAAAATAAAAAATATATGTCCTAAAGCTAAAAAAATTTGCTTAATTTTAGATAGAAAAGTTCCCTTAAAGTTTAAAAGTAAATTAAAAAAATTATTAGCTAAATATGAAATATTAATTATTGATTATACATCTAGCGAAAAACTAAAATCTTTTTCCAACGCCCATAATGCTGTTGAAAAATTGCTTTCGAAGAATTTCAACAGATCAGATATCATAATCGCTGTGGGAGGAGGTGTTATAGGGGACTTTGCTGCCTTCGTAGCAAGTATTTTAAAAAGAGGAGTTAATTTTATTAATATACCGACAACTTTATTAGCACAGGTTGATTCATCTATTGGTGGGAAAACCGGCGTAAACTCGAAATATGGGAAAAATCTTATTGGTTCTTTTTACCAACCAAAATTAGTAATCAGCGATGTTTCTTTTTTAAAAAGTTTGCCAAGAAGAGAGATGGTTTGTGGTTATGCCGAAATATTGAAGCATTCTTTAATTTTAAAAACAAATTTGTTTAATTGGTTAAATTCAAATTCAAAAAATATTTTAGAAAAAAGAAAGTCAAATTATTTAAAAATTGCAATATACAAAAGTTGTAAAGTAAAAATCTATTACGTGAAAAAAGATACAAATGAAAAAAATACTAGAATGATTTTAAATTTTGGGCATACTTTTGCTCATGCTATTGAAGCAAAAAATAAATTTTCTAAAAAAATTAATCACGGAGAAGCTGTCTTGATTGGTATGATGTTAGCTGCAAGACTTTCATTGATTAAAAAGATAACTACAAAAAAAACTCTTTATAAATTAAATAGTATTTATAAGATGAATAATCTTAATTATGAATTAAAAAAATTTTTCAAAAAAAAAGATTTCAATAAAATTCTTAATTTTATGAGTAATGATAAAAAAAATGATGATAAAAAAATTAATCTTATATTATTGAAGACAATTGGTAAAACTACAGTTCCTGGACAATATAAATTGAGTTTGAAAGAGCTAAAAAAAGTATTTCCTAAATTATATAATTTTAATTTCTAAAGCGTGTATTTTTGACTTCATCTCTTCATGCAAAATTTTCATGACTATTCTTTGAGCTTTTAATCTATTAATTGATTTTAAAAATTTTGACTCTATTTCAATAGATAAATGAGACTGTCCTTCTTGAAGAGATTTGTGTTTTTTGTGTTTATGAGTGTTGTCTATAATTCTTATATTTTCCAAAACTATACTATCTTTTATTTTTTTTTCTACTAACTCTAGAAATTTCTTCATATATTAATAATTTACTATATAAATCTTAAATTGATATGAAAATTATTTGTGATTGGGATAATTGTAATGAACCAGGTAGTTATAAAGCTCCGGTTGAAAGAGATAATAGTAAAAAGTTTAAGCTCTTGTGTTTAAAACATATAAAAATATTTAACAAAAAATGGAATTATTTTGAAAATATGAACGATTCTGAAATAGAATTTTTTATAAAGTCAGACCTAATTTGGCATAAAGCTACTAAGAGCTTTAGCTCATCTGATAATTTTTTTAATATTTTGTGGAATAATGCACTCGATGACAAACTGAATATATTTGGATCTTCAAGTTTTAAGGATTATAAAAAAAATAAGCTCTCTCAAACCGATAAAGATGCTTTAGATATAATGAATTTAAAATATGAAGTAAAATGGGAAGAAATTCAAAAAAAATTTAAAACACTTGTAAAGAAATACCATCCTGATAAAAACCTCGGTAGTAAAAAATTTGAGGATAAGCTTAAAAAAATCACTCTGGCTTATAGCCAATTAAAAATGACTTTAGGAAAAAAATAATGAGCACAAACATAGTAGATGGGAAACCAAATATTAAAATTTCAGTAAAACAGACTTTTGGTTTAGACACAAATATGGAAGTCGATGCTTTTGAAAAAAAAAATAAATACGTCCCTAAAATCGACCAAGATTATAAATTTGATAGAGATACAACTTTAGCTATTTTATCTGGTTTTGCTTTTAACAAAAGAGTTCTTATACAGGGTTACCATGGAACGGGTAAATCAACACATATTGAACAAGTAGCTGCTCGTTTAAATTGGCCTTGTGTTAGAGTGAATTTAGATAGTCATATAAGCCGTATAGATCTTATTGGAAAAGATTCAATAGTTCTTAAAGACGGTAAACAAGTAACAGAATTTCAAGAAGGAATTCTACCTTGGTCCATTCAAAATCCTATAGCTTTAGTTTTTGATGAATATGACGCTGGCCGTCCAGATGTAATGTTTGTCATACAGCGTGTTCTTGAAAGTGAAGGGAATTTTACTTTGTTGGATAAAAAAAAGATATTAAAACAACACGACTATTTTAGAATGTTCGCCACTACAAACACTGTAGGTCTCGGAGACACATCCGGACTGTACCACGGGACTCAACAAATTAACCAAGGACAGATGGATAGATGGAATATTGTTTCAACATTAAACTATCTTCCCTTTGAAAAAGAGCTGGAGATAATTTTAGCCAAAAATAAAGATTTTGAAAACAAAGAAGGAAAAGAAAAAATATCAAACATGATAAAAGTTGCAGATCTTACAAGGAAAGGTTTTGTTAATGGGGATATATCAACTTTAATGAGTCCGAGAACAGTATTACATTGGGCTGAAAATACTAGGATCTTTAAAGATCAGGGCTATGCTTTTAGAGTAACATTTTTAAACAAGTGTGACGAGATAGAGAAAAAAATTATATCTGAATATTACCAAAGATGTTTCGGAGAAGAATTACCTGAGTCTTCTATAAATGTAACCATTGCATGAAATGGAAAAAAAAGAAGAATTTTTAGAAAAATTTAAAACGGCAATAGCTTCTACTGCAAAATCTATTTCAAATATTGAAGATGTTCAGGTCATATTTGGAAATCAAAATCTCGATAAAAGCAAACGAACTATTAGACTTCCAGATTTAGATAATGTCATCAATTATACAAAGACCAGAGCCTTGGCAGACTCAGAAGCTTTAAAAATTAGATATAGCAATGAGAAAATATTAAAAAAATATGAACCAGTAGGAGACGTTTCAAAAAAACTTTACGCTATAGCAGAAAAGATTAGGTATGAAAAACTTGGGTCAGAAGAGTTTAAAGGTATAAAAGAAAATATACATAATTATTATTGTGAAAGATTAAAAAATTTAGATTTAAAAAAAAATGAAAACAAATTTACTGAAGCTTTTGAAAATTACTTAAGAGTTAATATTTTAGATTTGAAAAATAGCAAAGAGTCAGAAAAAGATTTCAAATCATTTAAAAAAAGCTTGGAAACTAATTTTAAAAAAAAATAATTACTCTTAAAAAATCTACAAACAATCAAATACAATTCAATTCTTTAATATCTGAAATAATATCAAAAATGGATATTATAGAAAATATTGAAAACGAAAAGAAGAATGAAGAAGATAAAAATCAAAAAGGAAATGAGAATAAACCTCAAGAGAATGATCAAAAATCTAAAGAAAAAAGAGAGGAAAATCAAGAAATTACTGTAGAGGCTGGTGTCCCTGAAGTAGAGAATTTTTCAAATGAAATTGATGATGAAACAGAGGCTTTAGAAATTGAGGATTCATCTAGCTCTACAGATAAAAGAAGAGGAAAAATAAACAATTTTGGAGACAAGAAGTATAAAGCTTTTACAGAAGAATTTGATGAAGTTGCTAAAGCAGAAAATTTAGAAAACGAAGATGAGCTGATTAGATTAAGAAAAAACTTAGATCAACAACTTTTACAACTCAAAAGTTTTATTTCTAAACTTGCTAATAAATTACAAAGAAAATTATTAGCAAAACAAAATAGATCTTGGGATTTTGATCTAGAGGAAGGCTTGTTAGATACTTCAAAACTAACAAGGGTTATTATGGACCCTTTTAATTCTCTTTCTTTTAAAAAAGAAAAAGATGTCGAATTTAAAGATACTCTAGTAACAATTTTAATTGATAATTCTGGATCTATGAGGGGCAAACCAATTTCTGTAGCAGCTATTTGTGCCGACATACTATCTAGAACTTTAGAAAAATGTAATGTTAAAGTAGAAATATTAGGATTTACTACAAAACATTGGAAGGGTGGCTCCGCGAGAGAGATGTGGATGAAAAATGGCAAGCCTTCTAATCCAGGCAGATTAAATGATTTGAGACATATAGTTTATAAATCAGCAGATAACCCTTGGAGACAATCAAAAAATAATATTGGTCTTATGCTTAAAGAGGGTTTACTCAAAGAAAATATTGATGGTGAGTCTTTAAAATGGGCATTTACTAAAATGTCCAAAAGAAAAGAAGAAAGAAAAATATTGATGGTAATTTCCGATGGAGCACCAGTAGATGACTCGACATTGTCAAGTAATTCAAGTGACTATCTTGAAACCAATTTAAAAAATGTTGTTAAATGGATCGAAAATAATTCTTCTGTCGAGTTATTAGCTATCGGTATTGGTCATGATGTCACTAGATATTATAAAAAGGCGGTTAAAATTACAGACGTACAAGATTTAGGCGATGTTATGATTAATCAATTAACAGATCTTTTTACAGAAAAAAATAAAAAATCTCTTCACTAAGAAATTTTATAAGAAATATTTTTTTGTGAAATATCTTTAATTCTATTAAGAAGTAATCTAAAAGGAATTAGCATAGTAAGAGCTATGAGTAGCTTAACAAATAAATCACCAATTGATAGTGTAATCCATGGAACTCCTGTATTATAGAAAGCAATCGAGAAGAAAAGGAAAGTGTCAATTGAAGAACCAAGTATAGAAGAAACAAAAGGAGCTACATACCATTTCTTATTCTTTCTTAATTTATCAAAAACTTGAACATCAATACTCTGAGCAATTAAAAAAGCAGTACCAGATCCTAATGCAATTCTTATTGAAATTTTATCAGAAAAGTTTGTTGATATTAATAGTGTTAATAATACTCCAATTACAAATCCAATATAGACAATTTTTTTAGCGAAATTTTTTCCATAAGCTCTATTTGCAAGGTCGGTAATCAAAAAAGTAACGGGATAAGTAAAAGCTCCATAAGTTAGTAATTCATTAAGTCCGTAATGATTAACTGGAAATTGAACTAAATAGTTAGAGGCAATAACTATGATAGCCATGAATAAGGAAAGCCAAAAAAATAAACCTGTGCCTCTATTGGTCATTAGTAAATCTAAGCTTTTATCAAAATAGTCGATTTAATTTTTTTTGCTTTTTTAGATAGCTTTTCTTTTCTTGCTTTCTGTAAAAATTTATCTAGACCACCTTTAAAATCCACTGTTCTTAAGGCTGACTTTGAAACATTTAATCTAAAATTTTTCTTTAATATATCGCTTTTAAAAGTTACTTTTTTTAAATTAGGAAGAAATCTTCTTTTAGTCTTGTTGTTAGAATGGCTAACATTGTGACCTTTTAAAGGTGATACTCCGGTAAGTTCGCATCTTTTAGACATAAATTTAATTTTCTGTAAGGTGTATAAATCTTGATTGTTTGATAGTCAAGTCATTATATCTACATAAAGCTATGAGTTAATCCCCACTGCCTCAGTAATATTTTTAATTTTTTCTTTTTTTAAAATTTGAATTAAGCTTTTTTTAATCTCGTTAACAATGATTGGGCCTTTGTAAATCATGCCCGTATATAGTTGGACTGCACTTGCGCCTGCTGATATTTTTTCAAATGCACTTTGACCTGAATCAACACCTCCAACACCAATTATCGATGTCTTTCCTCGGTTCAATTTATAAAACTTTTTTATTATCTCTGTAGAGATATCTTTTATTGGATGGCCTGACAAACCACCATTTTCATTTTTTTTAGAATCAATTAAATTCTCTCTATTACCATCAGAAGTGTTAGAAATAATAATACCTTCAATATTATTTTTAAGAATAAGCTCACTTATATTTTCAATATCTTTATTTTTTATGTCTGGTGAAATTTTAATAAATATCGGCTTATTAATTCTCTTCTTTTTTTTTTCACTAACAAGGGTGCCCAGTAATTTTGATAGGGAACTCTTGTCGTGAAAATCTCTTAGGCCTTCTGTGTTTGGAGAGGAAATGTTTACAGTAATGTAATCTGCCTTAGAATGTAATATTGATAAACATTTAAGAAAGTCATTTGTTTTGTTTTTTGTTTCTTTGTTTGGCCCTATGTTTATTCCTAAGATGCCATTTGGTATGTTTTCAGAAATTCGATTTGCAACTATATCTAAACCATCATTGTTAAATCCAAGTCTATTAATTAATGCATTATCTTTTTCAAGTCTAAATATACGTGGCTTAGGGTTTCCAATTTGTCTTTTAGGAGTTATTGTGCCCACTTCAACAAACCCAAATCCAAATTTATAAAGAGAGTTATAAACCTCAGCGCTTTTGTCAAAGCCAGCTGCTAGACCAACAGGATTTTTTAATTTCTTTCCAAATAAATTGGTTTCTAAAACACCTTCATTCTCAACTTTAAAAAAAGACTCTGGAATAAAATTAAATTTTAGTGATTTAATTGCTAGATCGTGAGCTACCTCTGGATCTAGGCTGAAAATGTAAGGCCGTAATATAGAAAACATTTATTATTTTATTTTATCATTAATTAAATTTATTGTCTCGTGAACACCAAAAAAACTTACAAAAAATCCCATTCTTGGTCCATCTTCTTCTCCAAATATAACCTGATATATCAATTTAAACCAATCTCTTAAATTTTTTTCATATCCATTCTCTTTACCTGCAGAATACACAACAGTTTGGATATCCTCTGGTTTGGTCTTTTCTGATAGCAATTTTAATTTTTCTACCAAATTTTTTAGTGCTAATTTTTCTTGTGAACTAGGTTTCTTAAATTTTTTTTTAGGTTCAACTTCATCTTTAAAATAATTAAGAGCATACTCTGTTAGTTGGTCAAGTATTGGATGATCTTTGGGTTTGATCTCCTGATGAAATCTATTAATAAATTTCCAAAGAATTTCTTTTGTATCTGCATTACTGGATCCAACCAAATTTAAAAGCATTGAAAAAGGCATTACAATTTTTTCATTTGGAGGCAATCCGCTGTGTACATGCCAAACTGGATTTAAAATTTTATCATTTTGTTTTTGATTTGGGTATTTCTCAATTAAAGAAAGATATTCGTCAACCGTTTTTGGGACTACTTCAGAATAAAGTTTCTTTGCTCTTTTTGGATTTGGATACATATAAAGAGATAAACTTTCTGGAGACGCATATCTAAGCCACTGATCAATGGAAATCCCATTACCTTTAGATTTAGAAATTTTTTCTCCCTTTTCATCTAAAAATAACTCGTAGGCAAAACCGTTGGGAGGTTTTTTTCCTAATACTTTACAGATTTTATTTGATAGAATAGCGCTTTCAGTTAAATCTTTTCCATACATTTCAAAATCAACATCAAAAGTAAACCATCTCATTGCCCAATCTACTTTCCACTGCAATTTACAATTACCATTTTTGATATCTATCTCTAATTTTTTACCTGAATTATCAAAAACAACAGTACCTTTTTTTTCATTTTTTTCTAACAAAGGAATCTCTAGAACTATTCCTGTCTCAGGACAAATTGGTAAAAAAGGACTATAAGTTTTTTTTCTCTGATCTCCAAGTGTAGGCAGAATAATATTCATAACTTCATCATATTTTTCTAAAACTCGCATTAAAGAATTATTAAAAATACCCTTCTTATAGTTTTCCGTTGAACTTTTGAAATTGAATTTAAAATTAAATTTTTTTAAAAATTCTTTTAGTTTTTCATTATTGTGTTGTCCAAAACTTTCAAATTTTTTAAAAGGATCTGGGATGCTAGTCAACGGTTTGCCAAGATTTTCATGTAGAATTTTGTCATTTGGAATATTTTCAGGGACCTTTCTGAGTCCGTCCATATCATCTGAGAATGTGATAAGCTCAGTCTCAATCTTTTCTATATGATTAAGAGCATTAATCATCATTGAGGTTCTAGCAACTTCTCCGAAGGTACCAATATGAGGTAGTCCGCTAGGACCGTAACCAGTTTGAAAAATGATTTTATCTTTTTCTTTTATTAATTCTTTCCTATCTTTTAAAAGCTTTCGAATTTCAACAAAAGGCCAGGAAGAAGTAGATTGAATTAATTCCTTATCAAGCATAACAATGGTTTATTAAATTTTATATACAAAATACAGATATAAATACAAGATATTAAGTTGAATTTTATATTGATTTAAATAATCTCGTTTTAAATGATTGCAAACAAAACAGTATTTTTTATTATTGGTGTTCTTTTATCGGTTCTTGGGATATTTATGCTGATTCCTTATGCCGCTCAAATAATTTATCAAGAGAACAATCATATTTTTTTAACCTCTTCTTTCATGACTATATTTATTGGGACTCTCTTTATTTTAACTAACCTAGACAGAGAGGCTTTTTTAAGCCTTCAGCAAACTTTTCTTTTTTCTACTTTGGCCTGGGTTTCGATAGCTGTATTTGGTAGCATTCCATTTGTCTTGTCTCCTGTTAATTTATCTATTAGTGAAGCTTTTTTTGAGAGTATGTCAGGAATAACTACAACTGGATCAACTGTAATTTTAGACTTAGATAATACACCAAAGAGCATTTTGTTATGGAGGGCGATAATGCAATGGTTAGGTGGTATTGGGATAATTGTTATGGCTATTACTGTATTGCCTCTCCTTAAAGTAGGTGGAATGCAGTTATTTAAAATGGAAGGATCTGATAGTACTGAAAAAATACTTCCAAGAACATTTGAAGTAGCTGCAATTATAATTTCTACATATTTGGCCTTGACTTTTCTTTGTGCCTTTTTCTATTGGGTGTTTGGAATGGGTGTCTTTGATAGTATCGCACATTCGATGACTACTATTGCGACTGGAGGTTTTTCTACTCATAACGACTCTATCGGTTTTTTCAAAAGCTCTAATATAGAAATTGTAGCAACTATTTTTATAGTTCTCGGAAGTATTCCATTTATTTCTTATCTAAAGTTTATAAAAGGAAACAAAGCTATTTTTTTTAACGATGTTCAGATTAAGGGTCTTATTTATTTATTAATTTTTTCAGTTTCAGTTATGTTTTTATATTTATTTTTTATTAGTCATGAAGGCTCATTCTTTGATAAATTAAGGATTTCATCTTTTAATGTTGTTTCAATACTTTCGGGTACAGGTTATGTGACTGATGACTTTAGTCTGTGGGGAAAATTTTCACTAATTTTTTTTCTATTTTTAATGTTTATAGGAGGATGTGCTGGATCGACAACCTGTGGTATTAAAATATTTAGACTTCAAATGCTTTTTTTATTTATAAGAAATCATATTAATAAATTGCTTTCTCCAAATAGTATTTCAATTATAAAATACAATGATCAGAAAATTTCTGACGAGTTTATTAATTCAGTAATAGTTTTTATTTTTTCTTACTTATTTTTGTTTATGTTTTTATCTATGCTTCTTTCTATAGCTGGTCTTGATTTTTTATCAGCAATTTCTGGAGCAGCTACCTCAATCTCAAATGTAGGCCCTGGACTAGGTGATGTAATTGGACCAAACGGAAATTTTAAAGAAGTTTCTGATATTTCAAAATGGTTATTATCATTTGGTATGCTTCTTGGTAGACTAGAGTTATTTGCGGTGTTAGTCTTATTTTTTCCCTCTTTTTGGAAAAATTAAGAAATTTGTAGACATAATGAATATACAAAAAAAACAAACTCTATCTGAAGCTTTTTCTGTTTATTTTGATAGACGGATGATTAGAATTTTATTGTTAGGTGCTATAAGTGGATTCCCCTGGGTTCTTATTGGAAGTAGTTTAAGTCTTTGGTTAAAAGAAGATGGTCTTAGTCGTAGTACTATTGGTTGGGCTGGCTTAATATTTGCCGTTTATGCCTTTAATTATCTTTGGGCACCGATTATAGACAGAATTAGAATTCCTTGGATAACAAATAAAATTGGCCATCGACGTGCTTGGATTATTACTATGCAATTTATTATTTTAATTAGTTTAATTTGCTGGAGTTTAATAAATCCCTCAACAAACCTGGCCTTTGTAATAACAATTGGTTTAGTTATTGCAATTGCTTCGGCAACTCAGGACATAACAGTAGATGCACTTAGAATTGAACAAATAGGTGAGAATGAAGGAAAATCAATGCAAGCAGGTGCTGCAGTTGCTGTAGTTGGATGGTGGACCGGATACAAATTAGGAGGAGTAATTGCATTAAAAGTAGCTGAATATTTCCAGATCTTAGGAGTTGAAAATTATTGGCAACTTACTTTTTTAGTTCTTGGGATAGTTGTAATTGCATGTAGCATTGGACTAATGTTTGTCCATGAACCTCAGCAAATAAAAAGACAGGAGTCACAAAAAAAAACTGATGAATTTATCGAGGGAAAACTTGGGGCCAATAATTTTATTACTAAATCCGTCGCTTGGATTACAGCTACAATTGCTGGTCCTATAATGAGTTTTTTTAAAAAAAATGGATTTAGTATTGCTTTAGGTATTCTGGGATTTGTTTTTTTGTTTAAAATAGGTGAGGCATTTCTTGGTAGAATGTCTATCATATTTTATAAAGAAATTGGTTTCTCTAAATCAGATATTGCTCTTTATTCTAAAGGTTTAGGTTGGATTACAACTGTAGTTTTTACTTTATTAGGTGGTTTATTCGCAATACGATCCGGGGTAATTAAAGCAATGTTTGTATCGGGAATATTAATGGCATCAACAAATCTTCTTTTTTCATTACTTGCATGGTCTGGAAAATCTGAATGGCTTTTTGCCATTGCGGTAATATTTGATGACATGGCTGCTGCTTTTGCAACAGTCGCTTTTGTAGCTTTTATTTCAATGCTAGTAGACAGAACTTACACAGCAACTCAATATGCTTTGCTTGCATCGATTGGTACTGCAGGCAGAACCACTCTCGCCGCATCCTCAGGGGCTATGGTAGATTGGTTGAATGGTGATTGGGGTATATTTTTTATAATAACTGCTGCTATGGTTATACCTTCTTTAATATTTCTATATATAATAAGAAACAAACTTAATTTAAATGGGTAGGCTTTATACCAATAATTATTCAGAAATTAATTTATACAGAAAAAAGTCATCTGTTTCTGAAATAATGACTCAGATGATTTATGGAGAAAATTTTTCAGTAATTCAAAAAAGAAATAGATGGTGGAAAATTAAGATTAGAGAAGATGGCTATATTGGTTTTATTAAAAAAAAGAATTTTATTGAACCTTTAAAACCAACACATAAAGTTTCAATACTTTCAGCAAAAATTTATAGTGAGCCAAATCTAAAAAAAAATTGTGGAACTCTTACTTTTGGTTCAAAAATAAAATCTAGAGGACGGTCTTCAAAATTTATAAAGTTTCAAAATAAATGGATAAAGTCTAAGGATTTAAAACCAATAAAGTTTAAAAATAAGAATATTTTTTCCTATATTAAAATTTTTAAAAATGTAAAATATAAGTGGGGTGGAAAAACCTTTAAAGGGGTCGACTGTTCAGCTTTAATACAGTTACTTTTTCAATTTAATAATAAATATTGCCCCAGAGATGCAAAAGATCAGGTAAGATATTTTAAAAAAAATGTTAATTTAAAGAATATTAAAAAAAATGATATCATTTATTGGAAAGGTCATGTGGCAGCAGTTCTTTCTAAAAAAAATCTTATCCATGCTTATGGTCCTTTTAAAAAAACAGTAGTTATGAAGATAGATAAAACCATTAAAAGAATTGCAAAAACAGCAAAATTAAAAATTCTTTCAATAAAGAGGGTTAAATAATAAATTTGTATGATTACTTTAATTAAAAATTTTTTGAAAGATAATACTGGTATACTTATACGTTTAGATGATGTTTCTGAATATATGAATTGGGAACTAATGGATAGATGTGAGATTTTATTTGATAAAAAAAATATCAAACCTTTGCTAGGAGTAATTCCAAATAATCAGGACAAAAGTTTAATATCTTATAAAAAAAATGAAAACTTCTGGAATAAAGTTAGAGATTGGAAAAAAAAGGGTTGGGAAATTTCTATGCATGGTTTTTCACATATTTATGACTCAAAAACTAATAAAAAAGATTATTTTAAATATGGAGGAAAATCAGAATTTTATGGTCATAAATATGAAGACCAAAAAGCTAAGATAGTTAACGGTTTAAAAAAATTTAAAGATGAAGAAATTGATATTAGATCCTTTTTTGCCCCAAATCATACTTATGACCTCAATACATTCAAGGCAATCAAGGAATCTGGGATCAAAAATGTTGTCGATGGATATGGTTTAATGCCTTATTCTGAAAAAGGTTTAAATTTTATTCCACAGCTATTTTATAAAGAAATTGTATTACCTTTTGGGATTCAGTCCACTCAAATACACTTAAATTATTGGGATGAGGAAGACTATTTAAAATTTGAAAATTTTATTTTACAAAACTCAAACAAGATTATTTCATTTGATCAAGCATTAAATAAAATTAATAATAATTTAATTTTTAAAATTTTAAATTTTACAACTGAAAAGACTCTTAAAACTATAAGATTTTTTATTTAAAGTTGTACAAGATTATTTAAATATGGCGTAGAGAGATTCGAACCCTCGAAACGATTTCCCGTTAACACGCTTTCCAAGCGTGCACTTTCAATTCTGATTTCTTTTTATTTTAATAGTTTTCTGTAAGCAAATATTACTGCAAACACAATAATTAAAGCTGCTACTCCTTGCTCGCCAAGAGCATTAAGTAAATTAATTAAATTTTTTGTAACTTGTGTTCCGAAAAAAGCAACATTTGGACCGAAAACTAGTTCTGCTACAACTGAAACTGCTAGAAGCAGTATTCCAACTTCTAAAAATTTATTTAAATATTTCGTTGTGATACTAAGCCAGTTTAACATAAAATTTTCCTTTCAAGTTAACTACCCTAAACTTATTGTTTAGGGTAGTTATTTTAATAGACTAAATCGAGGGAGGTAGCCTCGTTGTTATTTTGCTTATTTAAAAAGATTTAGAATAACTATTGCTGCAATTAAACCAACAATTCCTGCATCTCCTAAACCTTGTACCAACCCAATTATATTTGTAGCAATATCTCCTACGAATGGAACATTTCCACCTAGTAGGCTTACTACTATGCCTAAAGCAAGTAGTGAGATCACTACTTTAGTTAGACTGTCGAACATTGAAGTTAATCCTGCGATTGCTTTCATGTGTCCCCCTTTTGTATTTATATATATCAAAACGAATCAAATTCGTTTTGGACTACCTACTTTTACCATTGCATGAGTCGTCAAACACTTAAAAAAAAGGGCTTAATCCAAGAATGGTCAATAAACAACATAAAATGAGCACTATAAGCGTTCATAATGAGTCATTTAATGGCGGAGAGAAAGGGATTCGAACCCTTGAAACGGTTTCCCGTTTACACGCTTTCCAAGCGTGCGCCTTCAACCACTCGGCCACCTCTCCTAGTTAATTTAACTCCGAAATTAATCTGCTCATTTCATTAATAAAATCTCTATTCAATGGCAATTTATTTTGACCTATTTGTTCACAAATTTTTCTATAATTTTTTTTAATATAATCAATTGTTTCCTTGAGACTGGATAAATTTCTTTTAGAAACAAAAATTCCTTTTTTATCGCCTATTAAATGTTTAATTTCTTCAAAAATAATTACTGGTCTTTTTCTCGCTAAAGCTTCCAAAAGAGACATTGGATGTCCCTCGGTAAACGAAGGAAGTATAAAAATATTATGATCGTCATAAAATTTAATTAATTTTTTTTTGTTGGTTTCGGTTTCATAAACTTTTACATTTTTTTGGTTTGGCCACATAGGGTCCTTATATATTTGTTGGTAATTCCTCTCTGCCCCCACTATTGTAAGATATGTTTTGCTATCGACGTCATTTTTCATCATATCTAATAAAGAATAAATTCCCTTTTCGATCTTTACTCTACCAATATATAGTAATTTTATTTGATCAATATCTGCATCTAATGTGTTGCTAAACCAGCTTTCATCTAATTGGGATGGGTAAACTAAATTACCCTTTTTGTTTTTTAAAATATATTTTCTACAACTAATTAAATGACAAATCATTGAAGTGACAGTAAACATAAAATGATAAATTATTGGTCCTAGAAAACCAAGAATAGCTTTGTATTCTCCGTAACCATCACTTCTCAAATAAACTAAAGGTTTTTTTTTAAATAATCTTAAAAAAATACAAGCCAAAAAAGTATAAGGTGAAATCGAAACTATTAAATACTTTGATTCTTTATCTTTTATACTTTTTATTATTTCTTTTAAAAAAGAAAAGATAGAACTTGATAAATTTATTTTATTTATATTGATCGTGTGAGATCTTTGATGTTTAGATTTTCTTCCGATTATATTAACATCAAAATCGCTGGCAAGGCCTTCTGGGGTAGACTTCATGTCGACGTTATCACAAAGGTATTTATTATCATCATTTTGGTAAATACTTTCATTTGAAATGATAAATAATTTTTTCATTAAGTTTCTTTACTTATTTTTAAAACACCAATAAATGCTTCCTGTGGAATTTCTACTCTCCCAAATTGTTTTGACCTAGCTTTTCCTTTTTTTTGTTTCTTTAATAATTTTTTCTTTCTATCTCCTGCTCCTCCACCATGAATTTTTGTTAACACATCCTTTGAAAAGCCTTTAATTGACTCTCTTGCTACAATTTTACCACCAATAGCCGCTTGAATAGGAATCATGAAATTGTGTCTTGGAATTAAATCTTTTAATTTTTCACATACCTGACGTCCTGTTTTTTGAGCAAAATCTTTGTGAATTATCATAGCTAAAGCATCAACTGGTTCAGCGTTAACTAAGATCCCTAGCTTCACTAGATCACCCTCTTTATGACCGGTAATTTCATAGTCAAAGCTAGCATATCCACTTGAAACTGATTTAAGTTTATCATTAAAATCAAAAACAACTTCATTCAAAGGAAGATCGTATGATAGTACAGCTCTATTTCCAGAGTAACTAAGATTGGTTTGTACTCCTCTTTTGTCTTGGCAGATTTTTATAATCGACCCAAGATACTCGTCTGGCGTAATTACAGTTGCTTTGATCCATGGTTCTTCAATTTTAACAATTTGTGTTGGATCCGGCATACTTGAAGGATTTTGTAAATCTAAAACTTCTCCTTTAGTTTTATGTACTTTATAAATTACACCTGGCGTAGTAGTTATCAAATTAACATCGAACTCTCTTTCAAGTCTCTCTGTTATAATCTCAAGATGAAGCAAACCTAAAAATCCACATCTAAATCCCAATCCTAGTGCACTAGACGACTCAGGTTCATAAGAAAAACTTGCGTCATTCAGTTTCAATTTACCAAGACCATCTGTTAATTTTTTATATTCTGAACTATCAACTGGAAATAACCCACAAAAAACTACTGGCTTACTTGGTTTGAAACCTGGTAATGGTTTCTCAATTGGATTTGATGCGTCACAAATCGTGTCTCCTACTTTTGTCTCTGATAAAGATTTAATTCCCGTGATAATAAATCCTATTTCGCCAGAATTTAATTCCTCAATATCTGTTGGTTTGGGAGTAAATACACCGACTTTTTCAACAACGTATTCTTGATCATTAGACATTAGTTTAATCTTCATGTCTTTTTCAATTTTACCATTTATAACTCTAACTAATATCACTACTCCAAGATAAGTATCATACCAACTATCAACTAATAATGATTTGAGTTTATCTTCTTGAATTCCCTTGGGTGCTGGTAATACATTTACGATCGATTCTAATATATCATCAATTCCTTCTCCTGTTTTTCCTGAGCAACTAATAGCGCTCGATGTGTCAATCCCGATTACATCTTCAATTTCTTTTTTTGTTTTTTCTAAGTCTGAAGCAGGTAAATCTATCTTGTTTAGGATTGGAATAACTTCATGATTAATTTCTAGGGCTTGGTAAACATTTGCTAAAGTTTGAGCCTCTACGCCTTGAGTACTGTCAACAATTAATAATGATCCCTCACATGCTGATAATGATCGACTTACTTCGTACCCAAAATCAACGTGACCAGGAGTGTCAATAATATTTAAAGTGTAAACATTTCCATCTTTCGCTTTATATTTAAGTTTTACGGTTTGTGCCTTAATAGTTATTCCCCTTTCTCTCTCTATATCCATAGAATCAAGCACTTGGGTTTTCATTTCTCTATCAGTTAAACCTCCGCACTTATGAATTATTCTATCTGCTATAGTTGATTTTCCATGATCTATGTGCGCAATTATTGAAAAATTACGTATTCTTTGTATGTCTGACATTAGGATCTAATTGTTGCTCCTGTTTTTTCTTTAACAGTTTCAATGATTTTTTTGCTTATCTGATCGAGATCTTTCTCGGTTAAAGTTTTATCTAACGCTTGCATACTTACATTGATTGCTACTGATTTTTTCCCTTCTGGAATATTTTGGCCCTCAAAGATATCAAAAGTCTTCACTTTTTGAATAATATTTGGGTCTGCTTTTTTTATTATTAATTCTAGTTCTCCAACTTTATATAATTTATCAATTATAAAGGCAAAATCTCTTTCTGTTTTTTGAAAATCTGAAACAATATAATTTTTTTTACTCATCCTTATTTTTTTATTTGGTTGTGATATATTTTTTAGAAATATTTCTAATCCAAAGATATTTTTTTCTTTAAAGTCTAGACTTGTAATAATTGCTGGATGTAGCTCCCCAAAATAAGCAAGGAGAGGACCTTTTTCAGATTTTAAATTTATAGATCCTGATCTTCCTGGATGGTAGCAGTCTTTGGAGTTAGTGCTAATATAAAAATCCTCCTCGTTTAATCCTAATTCAACTAAAGTTCTAATTACGTCACTTTTAATGTCGAAAACATCTAGACTCCTAGATTTTTCAGACCAGCTTTTTCTATTTACTAAACCAGTTTTTAAAGCACCAATTACAGTTTGTTGTTCCCCAGGTTTTTCTCCATAAAATACTGGACCGATCTCAAATAAAGATAAATCTTCATGTCCTCTATCTTCATTTTTTTTTAAATATATTGATAAATTTGAAAAAATTGATCTTCTTAAAACATCTAAGTCACTAGATATTGGGTTAAGTATCTTAATTTCCTTTTTATCTTTCGAAAACTGTTTGTCAATTTTAGAGTCTGTAAAAGACCAAGTTACTGTTTCCATATAACCCTTATAAGCCAGAGCTCTCTGTGAAAGATGAAATAATTTTTGCTTAAAGTTTAAAGTATCTTTTTCTCTTCTTTTTTCAGGTTCAATTAAATCTATTTTATCAAAACCCTTAATTCTTATTAGTTCTTCTACTAAGTCTATATCTTGAGTTATATCTGGTCTCCAAGAAGGTGCTTCGACTTTAAATCCATTTTTTCCTGTTTTAACTTTACATCCTAAAGAAACCAAAATTTTACTTACATCTTTGTTTGAAATTGAGATTCCAATTATTTTTTTAAATTTTTCTGAGTTCAGCTCTATTAAATTTTTTTTTTTACTTATATTGCCTGTAATGGCTAGCTTGCTTGCCTCACCACCACAAATTTTTATAATTAATGCAGCCGCAATTTCTAATCCTTCTTTTACAGAGTTGGGATCTATTCCTCTTTCAAACCTATATTTTGCATCAGTATTAATATCTAGTATTCTTGAAGTTTTTCTAATTGAAGTTGGTAAAAAATAAGCAGACTCTAATAAAATATTTTTAGTCTCTAACTCAGTTGAGGTTTTAGTGCCTCCAATAATGCCTCCTAGTCCCAAGATGCTGCTTTTATCAGAAATAACACACATTTTATCTTCTAGTTTATAATTTTTTCCATCCAGTGCTTCAAAGTTTTCTCCTTTTTTTGAACTCCTTACAATAATTTCTTTGTCAATTTTATCAGCATCATACGCATGTAGCGGTCTATTTAAATCAAACATCACAAAATTTGTAATGTCTACTACAGCAGATATGGGTTTTAAGCCTAACGCTAATATCTTATCTTTTAACCAATTGGGACTTTCTTTGTTATTAATATTTTTTAAATAACAACTTCCAAAAGATAGACATCCCTGGTTTGTATCTTTAGAAATTGAAACCTTGATTGGTTGATTGAATCTTTGATTAATTGAATTTTTTTTTATTTTCAAAAGACTGCCTAAACCTGAAGATGCTAAATCTCTTGCTATGCCTCTAATACCTAAGCAGTCAGCTCTATTTGGGGTTATTGATATATCTATTGCTTTCTCACCTTTGCTTTTAAAATAATTATTACCAATCTCTTTTTCTTTATTTTTTAATTCTATTATACCTTCATTTTCTTTTGATAAATTTAATTCACTTCCAGAACAGAGCATCCCGCTTGATTCTATCCCTCTGATTTTAACAATCTTTAATTTTAATTGTGATTTAGGAATTACTGCTCCCGGCGGCGCGTAAATAGTGATTAGCCCCACTCTGGCATTAGAGGCTCCACAAACAACTTTGACAACTTTAGTGCCTCCTAAACTTACATCACAAATCTTAAGCTTATCCGCATTGGGATGCTTTTCTGCCTTTAAAATTTTTACAATTTTAAAGGCACTTAGTTCTCCATTGTTTTCTTTTATTCCCTCAACTTCTAAACCAATGCTGGTTAATCTGTCAATAATTTTTGCTTCACTTGCCTTTGTGTTTAAATGTTCTTTAAGCCAGGGAATAGTTATTATCATTTGCTTAAACCTCTATAATTAGTTGGAACATCCAGAGGATCGAAACCAAAATGATTTAACCAACGATAATCGCTTTCAAAAAAGGCTCTAAGGTCATTAATTCCATACTTAAGCATAGCCAGTCTATCTATACCCATTCCAAATGCAAAACCTTGATAATTTTTAGAATCAATTTTAACATTTCTAAGTACATTTGGATGCACCATCCCACAACCTAAAATCTCTAACCATTTATCTCCCTCTCCGATTATAATTCTTCCATTATCTATTTTATATCCAATATCAACTTCTGCTGAAGGTTCTGTAAAAGGAAAATGACTTGGTCTAAACCTCATTTTAATATTTTTGACTTCAAAAAATTCTTTAACAAAATAGTTTAAACAACCTTTCAAGTGACTCATCGTAATATTTTTATCTATGTGTAAGCCTTCAAGTTGATGAAACATAGGAGCATGGGTCTGATCACTATCACAACGATAAGTTCTACCTGGAACAATGATCTTAAAAGGGGGCTTATCTTTTAACATTGTTCTGATCTGAACAGGCGAGGTATGAGTTCTTAATAAAGTTTTTTTATTCTCATTTAAATAAAAAGTATCATGCATATCCCTAGCTGGGTGATCTTCAGGAGTATTGAGAGCTGTAAAATTGTTGTGTTCAGTTTCAACATCCGGTCCTTCTTCTACTGAAAAACCGATTTCGGAAAATATAGAGGAAATTTCATCAATCACTTGAGAAACTGGATGTATTTTTCCTTTACTGAATGGTCTAATAGGAAGTGTAACGTCAATTTTCTCATCTTTTAATTTTTCATTAATTTCCTTTGTTTCCAGCTGGGAAAATTTCATATCTATTTGAGAGTTTAAATTAACTTTTAATTTATTCAGAGAAGAGGCAAATTCTTTTTTTTTATCTTCTTGTAAACTTGCTATTAATTTAAATTGAGCAGTGACTTTCCCATTTTTACCAAAAAATTCAGTTTTTAAATTTTGTAGTTCATCTTTTGATTTAATAGAATTTATCTTTTCACTAAAGCTAGAATTTATATTGTCTAAATCACTCATTAATTTTTGATTCTTTTATTTATATAGAATAAATGAAAGACTCTTATTAGTTAAGGGAGGATTGAACTTTTTTTACAATAGATTTAAAGGCTTCTGGATTATTATATGCCAATTCTGCAAGCACTTTTCTGTCTAATTTGATTTTTGACTTACTTAATCCATTAATAAATCTCGCATATGTCAAACCTTCGGCCCTAACTCCAGCATTGATTCGTTGAATCCATAAAGATCTAAATTCTCTTTTTTTAGTTTTTCTATCTCTGTAAGCATATTGCATGGCTTTCTCCATGGCTTGACGAGCAACACGAATAGTGTTTTTTCTTCTTCCATATTGACCTTTTACAGTTTTCAAAACTTTTTTATGTTTTGCTCTACTTGCTACACCACGTTTTGTTCTTGCCATTTTTATCCTTATCTATTGTAGGGCATATACGATTTAACAATCTTTGTATCTTGTTTGGTCATTATCGTACTCCCTCTAAGTTTTCTAATTTGAGAATTAGTTCTTTTAATCATACCATGTCTTTTTCCTGCTTGAGGCCTTTTAATTTTCCCCGAGCTGGTAAATCTGAATCTTTTTTTTGCTGAACTTTTAGTTTTTAATTTAGGCATAATTAATGGGTTTATACAGACAATAAATAACCTTTACAAGACGATATTATCTTAATTAAACGGGCTGAATTATCATAATCATCTGTCTTCCCTCAAATCTAGGATGGGTTTCTACCTTGCCAACATCTTTAGTATCCTCGGTAATTCTATTCATTAAATCTCTTCCTAATTCTGTATGTTGCATTTCTCTACCTTTAAACCGAACAGTGAACTTAACTTTATCTTTTTTTGTCAAAAACTTTTTTGCGTTCTTTATTTTAAAATTATAATCATGTACGTCTGTTCCTGGTCTTAATTTAATTTCTTTTAAAGCAACAATCTTTTGTTTCTTTTTTGCTACATTGGCTTTTTTTTGTAAATCATATTTATATTTTCCCATGTCCATAATTTTACAAACAGGAGGGTTTGCGTTAGGTGATATCTCTATAAGATCCAAACCTTCTTCCTTAGCCATTTCAATAGCTTTATTTAAAGGTAATGTACCAAAGTTTTGTCCATCGCTAGCTATAACTTGAACATCTATAGCTCGGATTCTTTCATTAGCTCTAGGTCCTTGAGGTTTATTTCTTCTTTGAAAATAATTTGGTTTAAATTTTGACACTTATTATGATGGGAGTTTGTTCGAGGCTAAAATACTTTTAATTAATTCCTCTCTTTTAAATGTCTCTTGCTTATCAGAGCCAAGCTTACGTACAGTTATAGTCTTGTCTTGAATTTCCTTTTTTCCACAAACCAATATCATTGGAACTTTTGCGAGCGAATGCTCTCTAATTTTATAACTTATTTTTTCATTCCTTAAATCCACTTCGCATTTTATACCCTCTTTAAATAGATCTTCAAATAACTTTTTTACATAATTATTGTTTTCCTCTGCGATAGAACACACAACTGCTTGTGTAGGGGATAACCAAAATGGCAATTTACCTGCATAATTTTCAATCAAAATACCTATAAATCTTTCAAGTGAACCGAATAAAGCTCTATGAAGCATTACAGGAACTTTTTTTGTTCCATCGTTTGCCACATAAGAAGCGCCAAGTCTTGAAGGAAGATTTAGATCTACTTGTAAGGTTCCGCATTGCCAATCTCTACCTATCGCATCTCTAAGCACAAAATCAATTTTGGGACCATAAAAAGCTCCTTCTCCTTTATTAACTTCGTACTTTAATTTTGTTTGTTTTATAGCTTTTAATAAAGCGGCTTCAGCATTATCCCAGATCTTATCGTCACCAACTCTTTTTTTAGGCCTATCAGAAAATTGAAGTAAAACATTTTTAAAACCAAGATCTTTATAAATGTCTAATATTAAATTTGTAACAACTAAACACTCATCGGTAATTTGGTCTTCAGTGCAAAATATATGGGCATCATCCTGAGTAAAAGCTCTCACTCTTAGCAGTCCATGGAGTGCACCGGATGGTTCATATCTATGAACTTTACCAAATTCAGATAATTTAAGAGGAAGATCTCTATAACTTTTTAGACCTTGATTAAAAACTTGTATACAACCTGGGCAATTCATTGGTTTTATTGCAAAAGTCTTTTCGTCAGGAGTTTCTGAGGTAAACATGTTTTCTCCAAATTTTTCCCAATGTCCTGATTGTTCCCATAAAGATTTATCGAGTATCTCTGGAGTATTAATTTCCTTGTAGCCTGCAAGTCTTTGTTTCATTCTCATGTATTCAATAAGTCTTTGAAATAAAATCCATCCTTTATTGTGCCAGAAAACGGCACCAGGACTTTCTTCTCTAAAGTGAAAAAGATCCATTTCTTTTCCAAGCTTTCTATGGTCTCTTTTTTCAGCTTCATCTAGTCTATGAAGATATTCTTCTAAATCTTTTTTATTACCCCAACAAGTTCCATAAATTCTTTGAAGCATTTCATTTTTTGAGTCTCCCCTCCAATATGCGCCTGAAACTTTTGTTAATTTAAAAGCTTTGCCAATTTTTCCAGAAGAAGCAAGGTGTGGACCTCTGCAAAGGTCAAGCCAAGTATCTCCGTGGTGATATATGGAAAGCTCTTCATTTTCGGGAATATCTTCTATTATTTTAGCTTTGTATTTTTCTCCTATTTTTTTAAAATAGTTTATTGCCTCATTTCTTTTCCAAACTTCTCTCTTTGTTTTTACATTTCGATCTATGATCTCTGACATTTTTTTTTCTATTTTTTTTAAATCATCACTTGTAAAAGGTTCTTTACGGGAAAAATCATAAAAAAAACCATTTTCTATAACTGGTCCAATAGTAACTTGGGTGCCTGGGTACAACTCTTGTACAGCCATGGCCATTATGTGTGCCGCGTCATGACGTATAACTTCAAGTCCTTCCTTATCTTGAGATGTAACAATTCTTACCTTTGAGTCTTTTTTTATTTTAAAACTTAAATCTTTCAAAGTACCGTCTACCTCCATTACTAATGCTGTTTTCTCTAAAGAGGAGCTAATTTTCTTTGCAAGCTCGAATCCATCGATAGAACTTGAAAATGGAATTCTTTTTCCGTCTAATAATTGTATATTTGGCATTTAATTATTTAAGTAATTTTTTATACTCTGAGAAAGTCGTATGACACATTTTTTCAACATCAAATTTTTTAGTTACATTTTTTCTACCTTCGTTTCCCATTGAATGCAATATTTCTTTATCTAATTCCATAACTTCGTTAATAGTTTTAGCTAATTCTCGAGGATCTCCTGCTTTGTATAAAAGTCCTGATTTTTTATCAATTATTGTCTCTCTTGAGCCTCCGATATTACTAGCAACTATTAGTTTTTTCATTGCTTGAGCTTCTACGGATATTCTCCCAAAAGCTTCGGGTTCAATAGAGCTAGATACAACCAAATCAGCCAGTGCGTATCCTGTTGGCATTTCTTTGCAGTGATCTACAAATTTTATCTCCCTACCCATTCTATATCTTTCTACTAAACTTAAAAGTTTTTTTGAATACACTTTCCTCCCTTGATTAGAGCCCAAAATAATAGCTTGAAAATTACTTCTATTATAGTCTTCCCTTAAGATATTAAGTGATTCAATAAACATTTCTTGTCCTTTCCATTCGGTTAATCTTCCTGGTAATAATATAATAAATTTGTTAAAATCTATTTTCCATTCTGTAATTAATTTTTTCTTTTTTGCCTCAGATATATTTTGAATATTATAAAAGTCTAAATTTATTCCTCTAAAAATTACCATTAATTTATTTTTTGCTTTAAGAAATCTTTGATAATTTTCATTAATATGAGAGAATATAAAATTAGATCCGGCTATAATAAGTTCAGATCTCACCATAACACTATTATAAAATTTTTTAATATTGCTAGAAAAGTTATAGGTACCATGGAAGGTTGTTACAAATTTTCTTCTTGTTAAAAAACAAGATATAAGACAAGACCAAGCTGGGGCTCTACTTCTTGCGTGCACAATATTTATATTCAAAGCTAATACTATTAGTGAAATTATTATACTATTTAAAATAATTAAAATTGGATTTTTTGAATTAACTGGTAAACGAAATATTTTAACTTTATCTTTTCTCACAAATTTTAAAAGTTTTCCTCCGCTCGTAACTATATATGATTTACATCCCTGCTCTGACAAATAATGAGCTAAATCATAACAGCCTGTCTCTGCTCCTCCATACCCTAGGCTTGGGATAACTTGCAAAACTTTTATTTTAGACGACATATGGTAAAGTTATATATTATCAAATTAATTGAATAAACTTTTAATGAAAAAATTTAAATATTTAAAAATATCAAAAACTAAAAAGCTTAGATATATTGACAATTATTATGAAAAAAACCTGTATATAATTTTCCTTCCAGGTTTTATGTCTAATCTAGAAGGAATAAAACCCCAAGTGCTTAAAAGATATGCAATTAAAAATAGATTGGGTTTTTTAGGTGTAGAGTATTCAGGTCATGGAAAATCATCGGGCAAATTTACAAGAGGAAATATTAGCATCTGGAGTAATGATGTAAAAAATTCTATAAAAAAAATAGTTAGAAAAAATAATTTTATTTTGATTGGTTCAAGTATGGGGTCATGGATTGCATTAAAACAGTTTAAATATTTTAAAGAACAAATCAAAGGTTTTGTTGGAATTGGATCGGCACCAGAATTTTTATCAAGAATAATGTGGAAAAAATTTTCAAAAAAAATAAGAAATGAAATTTTAAAGAAAGGAAAAAGTATTATAGAGCATGGAAAATATAATTATCCAATTACTCGCCAACTATTAAGAAATGAAAAAAAAAATAAAGTCCTTTCAAAAAAGATTAAATCAAGAATATGGATAACCATGATTCATGGTGATAAAGATGAGTCTGTTCCCGTTTCCTTTTCTAGAAAAGTTTTATCTTTATTCATTGGTGCCAAAAAAAAACTTGTGATAATTAAAAATGGCGATCATAGTCTTTCAGATAAAAATCCTCTTAAAAAAATACTAAAAGAATTAGATTTAATTGTGTCTAACTCACTTTCTTAACAGTAGATTTTAGAGTAAGTGGATTTTTTATTTTATCAAGCATTTCAATAGGACAGATTTGCTTAAAATTTAAATATTCTTTTTCAAAGTTTTCTAATATTTTTTTTACAATGATAGATTTAGTTTCATTTAAAAATTCCTCTAAATTATCTTTTAGAAATTTTTTCCAGTAGTCAGTTTCAACAGTTTGCCAAATAACTGACGTTGGATTTACGTTCTTTTCAAAATTTTTGCTTTTATCATAAACAAATGCCATCCCGCCTGTCATTCCGGCTGCAAAATTATCTCCTACTTCTCCAATTATAATTGCTGTTCCTCCAGTCATATACTCACATCCATGCGCACCACATCCTTCAACTATAGCAATTGAACCTGAGTTTCTCACTGCAAACCTTTCCCCTGCTTGACCAGATGCATAGAGTTTGCCTGATGTAGCGCCGTACAGTACTGTGTTTCCTATAATTGTATTTTGGTTAGAAACTAAATTGCTCTTTGAAGAAGGCTTTACTATAATCGTCCCTCCTGAAAGACCTTTGCCTACATAATCATTTGAGTCTCCTTCCACCAATATTTTTAATCCTTTAATTAAAAAAGCTCCTAAAGACTGTCCCGCTGAACCGTTTAACTTAATATTAACTAGTTCTTCGCTTAATTTATTGTTTCCAAATTTTTTATAAATATAATGAGAAATACGAGTTCCTACTGATCTGCAGGTATTTTGTATATCGTATTCAAAAAATGTTTTATCTTTTTCATTTATTTTATCTTTAATATCAAACCAAATTTTTTCATCTAAAGTATCAGGAACTTTATTAATTAATTTATCTTTGCAAAATCTTGGGTTTTCTCCAGGATCTGCTTGAACTAAAAGAGGGTTTAAGTCTAAGTCATCGAGATTGGAAGATCCTTTGTTAACTTGTTTTAATAAATCAGTTCTTCCAATAATTTCATTTATAGACTTGTAGCCAATTGAGGCAAGTATCTCTCTTACTTCCTTTGCAACAAAAGTAAAAAAATTAACAACTTTTTCTGGTGTTCCATTAAATTTCTCCCTAAGTTTTTCATCTTGGCTGCAAACTCCAACAGGACAGGTATTTGAATGGCATTGGCGTACCATAATACATCCCATAGCTATTAATGAAGATGTTCCCATTCCATACTCTTCGGCACCCATCATTGCAGCGATGACAATATCTCTTCCAGTTTTTATTCCTCCGTCTGTTCTCAGAGTCACCCTATGTCTTAAATTATTTAATGTTAACACTTGATTTGCCTCCGTGAGTCCCATTTCCCAAGGTATGCCTGCATATTTAATACTGGTTTGTGGACTTGCGCCAGTCCCACCTGAATGACCGGAAATTAAAATGATGTCAGCTTTTGCTTTAGCTACTCCTGCTGCTATAGTTCCTATTCCAGTTGAAGCAACTAATTTTACTCCTATCCTTGCGTTTGGATTTATCTGCTTTAAGTCATAAATTAATTGAGCCAAGTCCTCTATTGAATAAATATCATGATGAGGTGGGGGTGAAATCAAAGATACTCCAGGCGTTGAGTGTCTAAGTTTTGCTATTTCGGGAGTAACTTTAAAACCTGGTAACTGTCCACCCTCACCAGGTTTTGCCCATTGGGCCATTTTTATTTCTATTTCATTAGCATTATTAAGATAGTTTATTGTGACACCAAACCTAGCTGATGCAATTTGTTTTACTCTTGAGTTCGCTGAATCACCATTAGCTAGTTTTGTAAAACGTTTTGCATCTTCTCCACCTTCTCCGCTACAAGATGCACCTTTTATTCTGTTCATTCCTATGGCTAAAGTTTCATGTGCTTCTGCAGAAAGAGCACCATGAGACATGCTTCCGCTCCCAAATCTTTTTAAAATATCGTTTATTGGTTCTACATCATTGATGCTAATTGGTTCTTTTTTTATCTTAAACTCAACTAAGTCTCTAAGATTAATTGGTTCAAGAGAATGGATGCCTTTAGAGTACTTTTTGTATTGTTCATAAGACCCTGTTCCTACAGCATTTTGAAGGACATGAATTAGACTTCCCTGAAGTTGATGGTTTTCTCCGGTTTTTCTGTATTTATATAAACCTCCTATTGGAAGAGAAAATACATTTTTTTTAAAAAACTTTTTATGAAGTTCTTTAATTTTTTCTTCGATTCCTATTATTCCTATCCCTGAAATTCTTGAGACCATTCCCGGAAAATAGTCAGCAACTATTGCTCTACTAAGTCCAACTGCTTCAAAGTTACATCCTCCTCGGTACGAGCTAATTACTGAAATACCCATTTTTGACATAATTTTCAAAAGTCCAGCATCGACTGACTCTTTGAATCTTGATACGCATTTTTCAAAATCATATTTGCCAAATAAATTTTTTTCAAATCTTTGATATATGCTATCAATAGCTAAATAAGGATTTACAGTTGTTGCGCCGGCACCAATCAATATAGCAAAAGAATGAGTGTCTAAAGCATCTGAACTTTCTGCATTAATTGAGCAATATCCTCTAAGACCTAATTTTACTAAATGGGAGTGAACCGCTCCTACAGCTAAAATTGAAGGTATGCTTGCCCTTTTGTCAGATATCTTTTTATCTGACAAAATAAGAGTGCTACCACCTTCTCTCACAGCAATCTCGGACTCTTCTCTTATTTTTTCTATTCTGTCTTTAAGGGACAATTGAACGTCAAATGTACAGTCTATAACTTTTATTTTTTTTGAAAAAATACTCTTAAACTTTTTAAACTGAGAATTTGTTAAAATTGGGCTATCTAAAACGTAAATGTCTTCTTTTGTTAGATTATCAAAGTCTAAAATATTTCCTAAATTTCCAAATCTAGTCTTTAAGCTCATTACTTTATTTTCTCTTAAAGAGTCTATTGGTGGGTTTGTTACCTGACTAAAGTTTTGTCTAAAATAATGAGAGACGGGTCTAAAATGACTAGATAGTACGGCGACTGGAGTATCGTCTCCCATAGACCCAGAAGCTTCTTTGCCTTCTTCTGCCATTGGATGAAGTATCAGTTCAAGGTCTTCAATGCTTAAACCTGAGAGGTATTGTCTTCTCCTTAATTCTTCTCCTGTAAATTCTGGCTTTTCTTTTTGAACAAGAATTTTTTTGTTTAAATCAATAATTTGTTTATTATATTTTTTATAGTCTTTAGCTATATAGTCTTTAATCTCTTTATCTTTAAATAATTTTCCTTCTTTTAAATCTATTGCAATAATTTGGCCAGGACCTAATTTGCCTTTGGAAAGCAATTTTTCTTCTGGAAACTTCACCATTCCGGACTCAGAACCTGCAAAAAATAAATTGTCTGATGTTATTGAATATCTAAGCGGTCTAAGACCGTTTCTGTCTGTTGCAGCTAAAACCCATTTTGCATCTGTAGCACATATTGCAGCAGGACCATCCCATGGTTCTATACTGCTATTTAAAAAATTAAACAGATCCTGATGATTTTTAGGAACTGTTTTACTTCTTTTTGACCAAGCATCAGGGATCATCATAAGTTTAATTAAAGGCGCTAACTTTCCGGAATATGTTAGTAGCTCAAAAACATTATCAAGCGCACCTGAATCTGAGGTGCTTCGAATAACTGGTTTTAAGTCATCGACATTTTTAAAAAGAGAGCTTGACATATCTTGTTCATGAATTTTCATCCAGTTAATATTTCCTTTAACTGTATTTATTTCTCCATTATGCGCTAAAGTTCTAAAAGGTTGAGCTAAATCCCAACTTGGAAAAGTATTAGTTGAGTACCTTTGGTGAAAAATTGCAAATCTTGAAGTAAAAGTTTTGTCATTTAAGTCTGGATAAAAATCAGCTAAAGATTCTGCTAAAAACATTCCTTTATAAACAATAGATCTTGAACTGAAAGAACAAATATAAAGTTCTTTCAATTGAGACTGCCTTGCTAGTTTTTCTATTTTTTTTCTCGCTACAAATAATTCTCTTTCTAAATCATTAGTGTTTAATTCATGGTTTTTTCGAAACAATACTTGAGCTATCTCTGGTCTATTTTGATCAGCGATTTTACCTAATACTTTTGGATTAACAGGAACTTGTCGCCAGCCATAAATATAAAAGTCTTCGCTTAATAAAACTGACTCAATTATTTCTCTGCTTTTTTCTTGATCCGAATAATTAGTTCTTGGTAAAAAAATCATCCCAACACAAATTCTCTTTTTTGAGTCTGGTTTGTGTCCAGTAGCAAGGATCTTTTCTTCAAAAAAACTAGGGGCAATTTCAAGCTGAATGCCTGCTCCATCTCCTGATTTTCCATCTGCATCAACCGCGCCTCTGTGCCAAACAGCCTTCAAAGCTTCTATTCCGTATTCAACAACTTTTCTATATTTTTTACCATCAGTTGATGCAACCATACCAACTCCGCATGCATCATGTTCCATTGATGGGTCATAAATATTATTTGATTGTAAAATTTTTTTATTTTTTTTGTATTTATTAATTAAATTAAGCAGCTTTTTCATTTTTTTCTTTCTTAGATTTTAATTCAAGATATTTCTCGATTTGAACAGCAACGTCTCTTCCGTCTCGAATTGCCCATACGACTAAGGAAGCACCTCTTACAATGTCACCTGCAGCAAATACACCTTCCAGGTTTGTCTGCATAGTTTTTAAATCAATTTTAATGGTTCCCCACCTTGAAACCAAAAGATTTTCAGAACCAAATAGTTTTGGAATATTTTCTGGATCAAAACCTAATGATTTAATTACAATGTCAGCATTAATTTTATATTCAGAATTTTCTTGAATTTCAGGTTTTTTTCTTCCAGACTCATCGGCTTCACCTAATTTCATTTTATTTACCTCAACACCAGAAACTATTTTTTCTCCAAAAAATTTCTTTGGATTTGTTAACCAAACAAATTCTACCCCTTCTTCTTCTGCGTTTTTAACTTCCCTAGCTGATCCTGGCATATTTTCTCTATCTCTTCTATATAAACATTTTACAGATTTTGCCTTTTGTCTTACTGCAGTTCTTACACAGTCCATTGCGGTGTCACCGCCTCCTATTACTACAACATTTTTACCATCGGCATTAAGAGTTCCATCTTCAAATAATTTAACTTTGTCTCCTAATCCTTTTCGGTTAGAGGCTGTTAGAAAATCCATTGCAGGAAAAATATTTTTTAAATTACTTCCTGGTATATTAATTTCTCTTGCTTTATAAACTCCAGTTGATATCAAAACTGCATCATGTTTATTTTTTAATTCATCAAGAGACATATCCTTACCCACTTCAAAATTTTGAACAAATTCAATTCCACTATCTTTGAGAAGTTCTGTTCTTCTTTCTACAACAAATTTTTCTAATTTAAAATTCGGTATCCCATAAATCAGGAGGCCGCCTGGTCTATCATATCGGTCATAGATGGTTACTTTATAACCTGACTTTCTTAATTCTTCTGCACATGCCATTCCCGCTGGACCAGCCCCTATGATTCCAACTGTTTGATTTAATTCTTTAATAATTTTGTGAGGTTTAACCCATCCTTTTTCCCAAGCAGTATCGGTTATATATTTTTCTATAGATCCTATAGTTACTGTCCCATGACCAGATTGTTCAATCACACAATTCCCCTCGCAAAGCCTATCTTGGGGACAGATTCTTCCACAAACCTCGGGCATATTATTAGTGCTTTGAGAGACTTCATACGCTTCTTTGAGTCTTCCCTCCGCAGTAAGCTTCAGCCAGTCAGGAATATTATTATTTAAGGGGCAGTGTATTTGACAAAATGGAACTCCACATTGTGAGCATCTGCTTGATTGTTCTTTTGCTTTTTCGCTTATAAACTCATCATATATTTCTTTAAAATCCTCTTTTCTTTTCCCAGTATCTCTTTTGGGAGGATTTTGCTTATCTACACTCGTAAATTGTAACATTTTTTTTTTACTCATTTCTTTAATTTATTAAAAAAAAAACTAAGTTAATAGTAAATATAGGTAAGTATTATTTACTATTTATTACAAAAATCCTCATTTTTGATGCTTAATATGTGCATATCTGCTATGCATATGACTTTGACACGAAAAAAACAATCTTGAGTTTTAAAAGTTTAAATATGATTGAGATCTTAGTCCTATCTATTATCCAAGGAGTAACAGAATTTCTTCCAGTAAGTTCATCATCACATTTAATATTAACATCAAGATATTTAGAATTTCAAAATCAAAGTTTATCTATCGACGTAAGTCTGCACATAGGATCTTTTCTCGCAGTTTTATTTTATTTTAGATTCGAAGTTTTTAATTTTATTAAAAACAAAGAGTTGTTTTTTAAAATCTTTTTATCTTCTCTTCCTGTGATGATTGTTGGATATTTTCTTATTAAATTAGATTTAATCGACCATTTAAGAAATATTAAAACTATAGGGTGGATGACCATCATATTTGGACTATTTTTATATTTAAGTGATAAGTCAAAAAGCCTAAAAAAAATTGGAAATAATTTTGACTATCGAGCAGTTGCATTTATTGGCTTGCTACAAGTGTTTGCACTTGTACCAGGCGTTAGTAGGTCAGGTATAACTATAACTGCAGCTAGACTTTTAAAATTTGATAGAATAGACTCAGCTAAAATCTCTTTTTTATTGTCAATACCTACTTTAGCAGCAGTAAGTTTTTTCGGTATCAAAAACTTAGTAAGCTCGGACTCTATACAGTTCTCTTTTTTAAATTATTTGTCTATTTTTTTATCTTTTAGTTTTTCCTTAATAACTATTAAGTATTTTCTGAAATATATTGAAAAATTTAGTATGGATGTATTTGTACTTTATAGATTAATTTTAGGTGTATTGATTTTAGTGTTTGCTTATTTCTAATTAAAATTTAAATTAATTTAACTAGCTTAATATCAACCAAGTAGAAGTTGACTTCTTCGATTACTTTATAGTCTTTATTTTTCAGTGGGGTTGAAACATTACAACCATCTATACTTATATCTTTATAACAAACTATCCAAAAATTGTTTTGATAACTTTCAATTTCAGCATCTCTAAGAAGCTTTAAGTCACTTTTTTTTGCTAAATTAAGATGCTCAAAATAATTTGAAAAAATTTTATTAAGTTTTCTTTTTTCAGATGCATTTATTACAAAATTTTTATGTGAAGAATTATTAATATGTTTTATTGCATTAACAAAATCAGGTTTTGAGGGCTCAGATTTATTTAAGGATACCAAATTATCTGATAGTGAAAATAAAATAACGAATAATATTAAAATATTTTTAATTTTAAAACTTTGAATTTCATCTGTTAAAGATACTATTAAATAAATGATAGGAATTAAAACGAAAATTATATATCTATCAAGTAAAATAGGCTCAAATATATAGCCGTATAATAACGGTATTGAATAGGAGAAAAAAATTAATATAAAAAAATAAAAATTAAAGTTGTTGTCGTTAAATATTTTAACTCTAAATTTGAAAATTAAAAAAAGAAATAAGACAATAAAAAATAAACCCATTATCTTAGAACCAAAAAAATTAGAAAAGAAATAATCATAATAAAAATCTCCATCTTGCTGCATGACCCAACCTACCCAATTTTCTACATCGCTATGTTTGTCAATCATATAGTTCAAATTTGTAAGAAATATAAAAATTATTGAAATAAAAAATGCCAAATAGAATTTGCTCATGTTTTGATTAAATTTTATTGAAATAAATAAAACATAAATTATTTGAGAAATTAAAACTATTATTCCAAACACATGAATATTAACAAGTAATAAAGTAGATAAAATATATGGAATTATTTTAAAAAAAGTGCATTTAAATTTTTTTATTTTCTTAATTAATTTTACAAATAAAAAAATATTTAATAATGAAAGAAATAAAAATAAAATTGCGGGCCTGAGTTCAATAGAATAATTAATTAAATAGCTATTACTAGCAAATAAAAAAAGTCCGAGTAAAAAAATATTTGATTTTTTAAGTTCATAGCACAATAATCCGAATAATATTATTGAAAAAACCCCAACCACTAGAGGTAATAATCTTGCTGAAAAAACATTATATTCAAAAATTATAAAATAATACTTTAATAAATAATTGAATAAAAAAGTGTTTGCATCTCCTAAATTGTGTCTTGCTAAGCTTTCTGCCAAAGTTATGTCAGGACTTGAAACCCAAAAACTAATCATTTCATCCGTCCAAAAACTATCTTTATTCAATCCATAATATCTGAGAAAGAATCCAATTATTAATATTAAAATAAATAAAATTAGATTAATTTTAGCTTTGTTCATTATCAACTATCACGATTAAATATAAAAAGTTATTAAAAGCAGCAGTAAAAATATTATAGCTAAAAAAACAATAACAGCTTTTTGTAAAGATAGATGGGTTATAAATTTCACTACTGTTTTTTTAACAAAATTTTTTCTAATAAACAATAAAGAAAAGTAAATAGATATTTTGATCTTAGTTCGTTTATTTTAAACTTTGCTTTCCCTTTCTTTCTATTTCTCCATGAGATTGGTATAATCTTGTATTTGTAATTTCTTGAAATTATTTTTAATGGAATTTCCAAAAATATATTAAAACTTTCAGATACTAGGGGAAGGATTGATACTAAAGTGCTTTTTTTATAGATCTTAAATGCATTTGTAAAATCATTATAATCACTAAAAAAGAAAATTTTTACAACATAGTTGAATATCCTATTTAAGAGAAGTTTGTTAAATGGGTAATCTTCTATTTTTGATCCTTTTATAAATCTTGACCCCAAAACTGCATCTAAATTTTCTTTTTTAATAATCGTATAATATTTTATTAAATCCTCTACATCATCAGATAAATCTGCCATCATTATACTCACATGATCTCCGCTTGATTTTTTTATTCCTAGATTTATTGCTCCTCCTAAGCCTCTTTTTTTATTATCATATATTTTGTATCTTCTATCCTGTTTGGATATAAGCTCACCTCTTTCCAAAGTCTTGTCGGTGCTATAATCATTGATAAATAACAATTCGAAATTAATATCTTTCAATTTAGCATTAACTAAATTGACAATCTCACCTAGATTATCGTATTCATTTCTAAGAGGTATAATAATTGTTAACATAAATAATTTTAAATAATTATACTAATAAGGTAAATGTTCTACTATGAAAATACTTATTACTGGCGGTTGTGGCTTTGTTGGGTCTAACTTAGCTATATTTTTAAGGAAAAATATCAAAAACTCAAAGGTTTGCTCTCTGGATAATCTATTTAGAAAAGGCTCTGCATTTAATATGAGGAGATTGTCTGAAAATAAGATTAAAAATTTTAAATTAAATGTTACTGATTTAAAAAAAATTCTTAAACTTCCAAAATTTGACTTAGTAATTGATTGTTGTGCTGAGCCAGCAATTGAAACATCTAAAAAAGACCCTGACAGAGTCTTTAATACTAATCTTGTTGGAACTTTCAATATATTAAAAAAGTGCGTAAAAGATAAAGCAAAGATAATATTCCTATCTTCTAGTCGAGTTTATTCAATATCAAGCCTTAATCTTTTAGTAAAAAAAAACAAAATAAAAAATAAATTAAAAATTAAAAGTAAGATTTCTGAAAAATTTGATACATTAAATCCAAAATCTTTATATGGTTTTACAAAATTATCATCTGAAGACTTAATAAAAGAATTCTCTTTTATGCATAAAATAAATTATATAATTGATAGATTTGGAGTAATAGCCGGACCTTGGCAATTTGGAAAACAAGATCAAGGATTTTTCACTTTATGGATTGAACGTCATATAAATAAAAGAAAATTAAAATACATAGGATATGGAGGTTACGGGAACCAAGTAAGGGATGTTTTGCACATACAAGATTTATGTGAAATTATATTGAAACAAATAAAAAAGATTAAAAAAATAAATAATATTACTTTTAATATTGGAGGTGGAATAAAAAATGCAATTTCACTAAAAGAGTTAACAGAAAGATGTGAAAAAATTACTGGAAATAAATTAAAAATAAAAAAGATAAAAAGAACATCTGTGTTTGATATTCCTTACTTTGTAACTGATAATAAAAAAATAAACAAATATTACAATTGGAAGCCTAGCTATAATTTAAACAATATTGTAATAGATATTTATCATTGGCTCAAAAAAAACAAAAAACATATAGGACATTACTTTAAATGAGTGTAGCATTAATAACGGGTTCTTGTGGTTTAGTGGGCTCTGAGTCAGTAAAGTTTTTTTCTAAAAAAGGATTTGATGTTGTGGGGATAGATAATAATTCTAGAAAATTTTTTTTTGGGAAGGATGGTGATGTTTCTTGGATAAAAAAAGAATTGGTTAAAGAGGTTAAAAAATATAAACATTTTAATGTTGATATTAGAAATTATAACAATCTTAAAAAGATATTTAATAAGTACAAAAAAAATATCAAAATAATCATTCATGCTGCGGCACAGCCATCTCATGATTGGGCTAAAGATAAAGCGATTATAGATTTTGAAATAAATTCAAGAGGTACTCTTAATATGTTGGAGTTAACAAAAATATTTTGTCCTAATTCTCCATTTATTTTTACATCTACTAATAAAGTTTATGGAGATAATCCTAATAAGCTTCCTCTTATTGAAAAAAAAACTCGATGGGAAATAAAAAAAGGTCATAGATTTTATTCAGGTATAGATGAAACTATGTCCATAGATAATTGTACTCATAGTTTTTTCGGGGCTTCCAAGACTTATGCAGACTTAGCGGTTCAAGAATATGGAAGAAATGTTGGATTAAAAACTGCTTGTTTCAGAGCGGGGTGTATAACAGGACCAAATCACTCTGGAGCAAAACTACATGGATTTTTATCTTATTTAGTAAAGTCTGCTTTAGAAAAAAAACAATATACTTTAATAGGTTACAAAGGTAAGCAAGTTAGAGATAATATTCATAGCAATGATTTAGTTAATTGCTTCTGGCAGTTCTACAATAAACCTAGAGTTGGTGAAATTTACAATATTGGAGGTGGCAGAAAGTCAAATTGTTCAATTATCGAGGCACTAAATATAATCGAGAGAGCTACAAATATAAAAATAAAAAAAATATTTAAAAAGCAAAACAGGGTTGGAGATCATATTTGGTATATATCAAACATGAAAAAATTTAAGAAGCATTATCCAAAATGGAAACAAAATTTTTCTACCAATAAAATAGTTGAAGAATTAATTTCAAAAATTAGGTTTTAGCTTTTTCAAAACATAAGCACTAATGATAATCTGCAAAGGTAGTAAAGCCAAACTATACCTGGGTAAAATAAAAAAAATAGAAAATAATGCAATATTAGAGAAGTAAAGAATGCTAAAGAAATTTATAAAAGAAGTTGTTTTTGCAAGCAAAAATATTCCTACCAAGGTAGTGACTGACAAAAAAAGTTTTGGAATAATATGAAAAATATTATAATAATTTGGATAAGTTGAGTTCAAATCAAAAAATATAAAAGAAAAAAACTTTTTAACATACAAAAATAAGTATTTTGAGGGATCTTTTTTTATGTTGGCGATTGCTGCATCTTTATAATAGTCATCAACAATAAGATCGTATTTATCAAAATCTTTAATTTTTTCAATTTTATTCTTCAGATCTCTATCAAAATCATACTTTCCAACATAACCTTCAACGCTTGTACGTTCATTGTTTCCTCTCCATAAATTATATCCAAAGGATTTTGTTATGGTAACCGACTCAAAAGTTTTATAATTTCTGATTAGATATGGAGATATAACTAATAAACAAAATATTAGTGAAATAAAAATTAATTTTATATCTTTTGTTTTATAAAATAAGAAAGAAAGTGTTAAGAAATAAAATAAAAAAAACTCTCCTCTTAAAAGAATTAATAATCCTGATAGAAAAGAAAATAAAAATAGATCTTTTAAATTTTTTGATTGAGACAAATTAACTAAGAAAAAAATAAACAATATTGTAAATAAAACTTGAAGATTAATAGATGAAAATTGTGTAGCTGAATAAATATTCATTGGTATTAATGTAAATATTAAAGAAAATATATAACTTATTTTTTTCGAATAAAACTTTCTAAGAATTTTAAATAAAAATAAGGTTGAAAGAATTGAGAACAATACTTGAAAAATGAATATAGCCTCATAGAAAAACTTTTCTTGAGCAATTAATTTAATAGAATATAAAAAAAATGGATATAAAGGAGGCATGAAAATTCCTGGCTTTATATCTCCATTAATATTTTTAAGTCCAAAAATTTTGTATTTTTCTAAATTGCTAACAATGTGGCCCCACTCATTTGAAATATATTCGTCTCCAAGAAAATATATTGCTATTGCTCTAGTGATTAAAGTTAAGATTAAAATTTGAAAAAGTATTAAGTTTTTTTTTATCATAAATTCAATTGGCGCGCCTGCTAGGATTTGAACCCAGAACCTCCTGGTCCGTAGCCAAGCGCTCTATCCAGTTGAGCTACAGGCGCCTATTTAGGAAGTATCAAATAAAGTATTGTAATTAAAGCACATAAATCTATATATTATCCATATGTCTAAATCTGTAGTCATAACATCCGCGAATAGAACCGCTATTGGGTCTCTAGGAAAGTCTTTGAAAAATATTCCAGGAAATGAACTTGGTTCAACTGTTATTACAGAAGCTATAAATAGATCTAGCATCAAAAAGCATGATGTTGATGAGGTAGTTATGGGACAGGTTCTAACTGGTGGAACAGGTCAAAATCCAGCTCGACAAGCTGCTATCAAGTCAGGAATACCAAAAGAAAAACCTGCTTATATAGTCAATCAAGTTTGTGGTTCAGGCATAAGGTCCATTGCCTCGGGCTTTCAAAGTATTAAATGTGGGGACTCAAAAATTGTAATCGCTGGTGGTCAAGAAAATATGTCGTTAGCACCTCACGCTATACACCTTAGAGATGGAAAAAAACTAGGAGATGCAGAAATAGTAGACACTATGATTAAGGATGGTCTTTGGGATGCTTTTAATGGTTATCATATGGGTGTCACAGCTGAAAATGTTGCAACGAAATTTCAAGTAACAAGAAACGAGCAGGACAAGTTTGCTTTGACTTCACAAGAAAAAGCTATTGAAGCACAAAAGAAAAATAAGTTTAAAGAAGAAATTGTTAATGTTAAAATAAAATTTAAAAATACTGAAATAGATTTCAACAAAGATGAACATCCTAGGCAAGAAATTAGTATTGATTCATTAAAAAGATTGAAACCTGTATTTCAAAAAGATGGAACAGTTACTGCGGGAAATGCTTCTGGTATCAATGATGGCGCGGCCGCAGTTACCTTAATGTCCGGAGAAGAAGCTGAAAAAAGAGGATTAAAAAAATTAGTAAGCATCAAGTCTTGGGCAAGTTGTGGAGTTGATCCTGCATTAATGGGAACTGGACCTATACCTGCATCAAAAAAAGCATTAGAACTTGCAGGTTGGTCGATTAAAGATTTAGACTTGTTAGAAGTGAATGAGGCTTTTGCTGCTCAGAGTATTGCAGTTTTAAAAACTCTGGGAATCCCAGAAGAAAAAGTGAATGTTAACGGTGGAGCAATAGCATTGGGACATCCGATTGGAGCGTCAGGTACAAGAATTCTTGTCACTCTTATCCACGAAATGATCAAAAGGAATGCCAAGAAAGGACTTGCGACACTGTGCATAGGTGGTGGTATGGGTATAGCTATGTGTATAGAGAGGTAATGGAAATTTCAAAACCTTATAAAGGTAAAAAAAAACGTAAACTAAATAAAATGCCATTCACTGTAAGAGGTTATATTCTTTATTATGCCTTTTTCTGGGTTTTAATATTAAGTGTTTACTTTTCTCATAATTAATTTTTAAATTGTGAAACTTTTTTAACGAAATAAATAATATTTCAATTTGTTTATATGGTTTTTAAAAAGATTTCACAAAAGCTGATTTATCTTTTATATAGCTATCTTAAGAGATATTTTTTTAATAAAACCTTCTGAACTATCAGGCTGCTGCTTCTTTGAGGTTCTCTCTTCTTGAATAATAAGTTTATAATCCACTTCATAAGTTAATTTTCTAAATTTTAATGACTAAAAAACGTGAAAAATGTGTCTAAAATTCATCTTATTAGAAAAATTGCTTCATTTTTCCCATTTATTGTTAATTAAATTTTTAATAAGTTCCATTCCAGTTTATAATGGTACTTTATGGTTCAAAAGATTTCAGTTCCAGATATTGGTGATTTTAAAGACGTAGAGGTTATTGAAGTCTTGGTTAAGCCTGGAGATCAAGTAAAAAAAAACGATCCTATTGTCACTATAGAAAGTGATAAATCAAGTCTCGAAATTCCTTCACCTTCTTCAGGAGAAATAAAAGATCTAAAGGTTAAAATTGGAGATAAAGTTTCTAAGGGAAGTGTTTTAGCTACAATTGAAAATGGAAAAGCAGATGCAGAACCAATAGTAAAAAAAATTAAGCAAGAACCTGCTAGTGAAAAACCAGCAGCAAATGGTAATTTAAACCCAGTAAAACAAGTTAAAAAAGTTTTAGCACAACCATCTTCGAAGGATGACATAGATCCAATCGAAACTGATGAATGGATTGAATCTTTAAATTCTGTGATTGAAAATGATGGGGCTCCCAGAGCGAGTTATTTACTTAATAAAGTAATCGATCAAGCGTATAAATCTGGTTTAGTTCTTCCTGATACTAGAACAACTCCATATATTAATACTATTCCTCCACAAATAGAGGTTAGGTCTACTGGAGATCAAAATATTGAAAAAAAAATTAGAGCTTATATAAGATGGAATGCCGCCGCTATGGTTGTGAGAGCAAATAAAAAAAGTCCTGAATTAGGGGGACACATTGGCACCTTTGCTTCAGCTGCAACTCTTTATGATGTAGGCATGAATCATTTTTGGAGAGCAAAAAATAATAAATTTGGAGGAGATTTAATTTATTTTCAAGGACACTCTGCTCCTGGAATGTACGCCAGAGCTTTTTTAGAAGGAAGGTTAACAACAAAACAATTAGATGGTTTTAGACAGGAAGTTTCTAAAGGAGGTTTATCTTCTTACCCTCATCCATGGTTAATGCCAAACTTTTGGCAGTTTCCAACAGTGTCTATGGGTCTCGGACCAATCATGGCAATTTATCAAGCTCGTTTCTTAAAATACTTAATTAATAGAGGTTTAGTAAAAGATGAAGGAAGAAAAATTTGGGTTTTTTTAGGTGATGGTGAAATGGATGAACCGGAGTCACTTGGAGCAATAGGTTTAGCTGCTAGAGAAAAATTAGATAATTTAATTTTTGTTATTAATTGTAATCTTCAAAGACTAGATGGGCCAGTAAGAGGTAATGGAAAAATTATTCAAGAACTTGAAGGAAGTTTTAGGGGCACTGGTTGGAATGTAATTAAAGTTATCTGGGGTTCATATTGGGATCAGCTTTTAGCAAAAGATAAAACAGGATTACTTGTAAAAAGAATGAATGAATGTGTAGATGGAGAGTATCAAGCATTTAAAGCAAAAGGAGGTTCATACGTAAGAGAAAAGTTTTTTGGCAAATATCAAGAATTAAAAGAATTAGTCTCTTCTATGACAGATAAAGATATTTGGAGATTAAATAGAGGAGGTCATGATCCTCATAAAGTTTATGCAGCTTACCATTCGGCTATGCAGCACAAAGGTTCGCCTACAGTTATTCTCGCAAAAACTATAAAAGGCTATGGTATGGGTAAATCAGGTGAGAGCATGAATACCACTCACCAACAAAAAAAGCTGGATGAGAAAGATTTGCTTTACTACAGAGATAGATTTGGCGTTCCACTTACAGACAAACAAGTAAAAAATATTGAATATTTCAAACCAAATGAAAACTCAGAGGAAATAAAATATTTAAAAGATAAGAGATTAAAATTGGGAGGCTTTATTCCAGAAAGATCCTCTTTTGCTAAAGCAATTAAAACGCCTCCTAAAGATATCTTTGAAAGTTTCATGAAGTCTACGGAAGATAAGGAAATGTCAACAACTATGGTGCTAGTTCGTATGCTAACTGCCCTTCTTCGAGACAAAAACCTTTCTCCAAGATTAGTTCCTATTATTCCAGATGAAGCAAGAACTTTTGGGATGGAGGGATTTTTTCAAAAAATTGGAATTTATGCTCATGAAGGACAAAAATATGAACCGGTAGATTCTGAACAATTAAGTTCTTACAGAGAGGACAAAAGCGGTCAAGTATTAGAAGAAGGAATTACAGAGTCTGGTGCTATGTCATCATGGATTGCTGCTGGTACCTCTTATACAAACCATGATTTAGAAATGATACCAATTTATATATTTTATTCTATGTTTGGTTTTCAAAGAGTTGGGGACTTAGCTTGGGCA